>Ga0157363_1001815_pt1 | contig 18226 bp, 6 predicted proteins | sample AttsexASBM1_FD_111477 | JGI IMG/M metagenome (GOLD analysis project Ga0157363, IMG submission 111477) | Fungus gardens microbial communities from leaf cutter ant in Ribeirão Preto, State of São Paulo, Brazil - Atta sexdens ASBM1 | ecosystem: Host-associated > Fungi > Mycelium > Unclassified ... | reverse complement strand
TGACGTCTATGATTTATTCATTTCGACCACCACTTACCGCTAAAGCCATCTATAGAAAAACGGCGAAAGCAAAGTTGTACACATAATAATTCATTATAAACATTCTTAATTGTATGTTATTGCAAAGATATAAATACGTTTTATTGTTATAATACATAATTTATAATAATACTATCATTATATTTAACATTATAATTTTACTGTTTTTACTTTATTTCTTATTTAAAACTTTACCTAATTTTCCCTAAGTGTGGAGATAAATATTTTATAAGAAGTATGTCAAATAATAATATAGATGTAAGTGTTACACGTTCTTATTTTTTACAACATTCAGAATGGGCAGTTTTATGATGTAGCAGCTGATTTGGAACAAGAGGCAAATGGAAGCTATTTTCCGAGAAGGTAGCGTCTCAGGCGCGAGTAATAAGCTGTTCTCCTACGGCTATCTGTTTCAATTTAATTAACGGCCATCCGTACGCCGTAAGTCGCTAATTGCAAGATACGAGGTGGCCAGGAGTGCCGCATCGGAGACACGAAGGGCGGATCATTGAAAAGGATCGCCGATCGATCTTCCCAACGCTCGCGACTCCTTTTTTCAGGGACGCACCTTTTACCGGTCTCCCGCTCTTTTTTACGACGTTCCACCGATGAGTCTTTGAAAAGGACAATCTTGCTCGATCAATTGCATTCTCAAATTCACTGTGTATCAATAATTGAAATCGAGGAGATAACAGATGAATTACGCCAACGCCAACACGTAAGAAAGTTAAATGGGTTGTTAATATTGCTAGAAACAATAGCGTAACTTTCAAGAATTATGAAACAGCTGTCTTTCACGTCTAAACAAGTATTAATAGCAGGATGTCAATATTATATATTTGTAATAAATTCGTAAAATTAGGCTCCAATTGTATTTCTTAAATGTAATTTAATTTAGATATATAATATTTTCTAAAGATATGAACTTATAACGACATTTCTCTCTCTTTCTTGAAACAAAATAAAGTCTGATTTTAATTTCATGATATAATTATAGTACACATATTTTATTATAATAATCATCAATACATATTTTATTATAATAATTTTATTAAAATAATTATATCGACTATCTCATTAACTGTTACACCAAATTTTATTAATATTCAGTAATATATTCAGTAATATAATCTTCCACCAACATGTAATAATTTTTAGTACAAATATTTAAATTTTCTTTCATTTTAAAAAAGTGAGAGAAGAAAGGAATATGGATTGTCTGTGGTCTGCAGTGATTTGAGTCATATGTGATATATTATTCTTATTCTTCTCTCAACATCAGTTCTCTTTCTTTCTTTCCCTCCACATAAATTTATATATTAACTGCGTGTGGTTTGTTCGCCTTTATACTAACTACGAGCGTATACACCGATCGTGCGTGCAATGTATGCTGTAATGCTAGTGCGAATGTTAAACGAATGGGAAGACGAGGTGGAGGGAAGAGAGCCTCGTAAATTACGACGATCCGAAGGCGCAGCCACGTAACCGAGAGCAAAGGATGAGGGGAGAACAAAAAGGAAGAAGAGCTGATAGTAATGAACGAAGTAATGAATTTCGCTAAACCGCCACTCCTCTATGCGAAGACCTCGTAAATGCAGAGAACTTACGCACGTAGCCACAATCGCGCTGCTACTTCCGGCCGAACCCTCACGTCAATGGCTTTTTATTCTGAATACGCTTGTCTGAATAGTGTGTCGAGCATCCATTAGTCTATTCTGAATCCGATTTGAAATATTGTAATGCTATAAATTATATAATCATTGCAAATACAAAGACTACAGGGTGCTAATAAAGATTGCCGATTCATCCACACTAATTAATCGATCGATTACACGTTGCGCGACAGATGTCGGTTTGATCAGTCGTCTTATCGTTTGGAAAGTCAGCTGCCACTTGTTCATGTCTTCCGCTATAATCGAGATAGAGCTTATCATGATGAAGGAAGTGCAAATGAACGTTTGAGATTTACATGCTGAGATTAAAGTTTATCATGAGCTATAAAAATAAATTTTTTAATAATAAAAAGTAAATATATTTATTTAGAAGAATAAAAGTATATATATATATATAGAAAAATAAAAGTATAAAATAAATTATGAAATAAAAATCTTAGAAAACACATTTTTGTATGTTACTAAACTATTTTTTATATAATATTATGACTTTTTACGTTTTAATTATAAGCTAACGTACGTTAATAAAAATTCTATCTCTTGCAAAATTTGGAATTATTCTATAGTCAATGAAGAATAGAATTTTAAATGATAAAGATAACTTAGGATGATTCGCCATTGAACGAATGAGATTATCAGGTAAGAATCGATGCTAATTAGATATAAAACAAGAATGATATAAATTCCAAATTCCCTTTTAATAATTACATTTGACTTATCGTAAATCAAATATTCAAGACATACCGACAATACCCTTATATATTTAATGCATGCACTGAAATTCGAATTGCCGGGAAATTCAATAATTCAATAAATTATTCAATTATGCTGGTATTATAAATTCATTCGTAGAAACCTCGTAAACGATGAGACTTTCTTTCGAGAGATTGCTGCTTCCTACTAGGTCGTCATACTCTCTCGTCTTTGAAGTTTTATATCTATTGACCACCTGCAGGTACGTCGCGTTCCGGAATTAATATACCACTGTGTTATAAGAATATCATAAACCGTATGTGCAACCGTGCGATAATAAACGTTAATACATAACAACACTTTCATGCGACGAAATAAAACCTATTACGTCGTACCTATCACGTCATTATCACAATATGATTATGCCAAATGTCATTTAGTTAACAGAAACATAATAATAATTTTTGTTTCGTGCCGTATTAAGAAAAATTGTATTTTTAATTCATTAAGTCTTTGTCGTTCTTAGTAAACGTTATATCATATATAAGTTTAAAACAGTAACAACAAAACAATTAATTTGTTTGATTAAAATTTAATAGAATTGTAGATAAAACTTAAAATCAATAATATATTAATTTAATATATATAGGAGAAATGCAATACAAATAAGAGAAAAAAATTTTATGTTTAGTTAAAGAGGATCATGATGCTTAGTAATATTTATATGTAAATTTTTCGCGCGCGCGATATTAATTTAATTAAATCTATTTAGATCTAATTGATTTAATCTAATCGATCAGTTTTTAAATACCGTAATACTTTATATGATTAAGATGTTTATAAAAAATTATCTTTTTGTTTTTGTTCACTTACATAACATATAATATCATTAAATAGCATAATTCTAGGGTCAGTAATCATAAATATATTCTTAATAGTCCGGTAGTCATTAAAAGCCAAACTCTTTCTAGTACGTGTGTAATTCTTGTCCAACTCTCATGCTTGATTTACACCACTTGAAACAGTTTCTTCATATAGAACTGTTATATTACATAAGTTTAAAGCCTATATTTAATGTCATACTGCGTGCCATCAAAGCGACATCCGCGTACTATTCGTACTGTTTGCGACATGGATTGTCCAAGTGCCAGCAGTTCCCTGGATGAAAAATTGACAATTAAATCGGCGATCTCTGCCAACGGATTATTGGTTAGCGTTTCAGTTGTCGACAGCACAAGTCGACGCAATGACAATTTACTCAAATTTAGGACGGCCCTGCGAAATCTACATTATACGTTATTTATCGCAAAAGATATATCGCCGATAAGAACGGTCGAGTCGTAATTCTTCGTTGATTGCTGCGTTCACGTCACGCGGGTGGGTGTAGCTACGCCAGGAAAATGCTAGTGAAAGTCTGCTCAGACGATCGTTCCTACGACGATTCTCGTCCCACGTGTCGTGCCGCACCAAAACGACAATCGCTTCCTGATGAAGCGAACCATTCGATGCTTCATGCGACATCAGCGTTCAAGTCTGCGTAGTCGTAACAATATAATTATTTTCACGAAAAATATTTCATGCTGTTAGGGATTATATTAGTTATGATATGAGCGTAATTGCAATTTTATTTTAGAAAAAAAAAGACTAAATTGTTATATATTTAAATTCGAGACATCATATATTGATATAAAAAATTAAATATCATTAATCCATAAACCATAGACTAATTAAGAACATTTTATTTACAACGCTTCATGTATACGTTTTTGTTCTTCAATATCTTTATTATGTTATCTGTAATTTCTTTTATCTTTGCAAATATAATCATTCTTATAGCACGTCGTTCTTCCAACGTGCTGCTATAAATCCATGATAACTCTCTCAATTTTGTATACTGCACTGATTTCCTAAATCAGAACAATAAATCAGAACGTTGTTGTCTGATTATAATTTCAAATGATTCGAAATTTCTACGTAGCGGCATTCAAATTGAAATTTTCTTTTATTGCGTGTGACAATTTGCTCATCCAGTACAGTGCAATGGAATTCAGTTCAATAAAAAAAGACGATAGTGTTGCTGCACTTGTCTTAACGCCGAGATATTACTGTGTCCCCTGATATAATAGTTATCATAATAATGCCATAATATATGCTCGTTATTTTATGTTCCACTATATCATCAGTTATAGTTATCTAGCGTAATGACGAATTTTATATTCCTCGCGATCACATCCAATAATCATTCCTTTGAGTATCGCGCTGTAACGTTGCGACATCGGTAACATTCAGGAGCGCCACATTAACATAATGACCGCGACGTAACTACAACATGTTAAGATTGCAATAATTCTAATGCAAAAAATGCACTTGTAAACAGTGCGTTGACATAGCGGACGGTACGCATTACTTGCTTTCTTTCACATTGATCTATTGAAATCACCGCTTACAGAGCTACAAAGCTAATCAAAGTGCCAAAGACTAATATTTCCTTCTCAATTTCCAATTTGTTATCTCTTCATGATATAATGTACATACTAGTAAATGGCCAATTTAAAAACATTGTTAAATATTCAACTTCTTTTCTAAATCACATCGTTTAATTCATTAATTATATTCAATAATGTTTCCAAGTGCTTGTTTCTTTACATAAAATATACATTATTTAAAATTATTTATAAAAAAAGAACAAAAACTTAATGAAGAGATATATAATAAGGTAAAGATGTAAAAGAACGCAAAACATTAAGATATACACATAAAATATAAACAGTAAATGAATCGGTTAATTACACAATAGAAACATGGGGCAATAATGGGCAATAGCAGGTTTACTACTTGAGTCTCTTTGTCATAACCTTAATAATGATAACTGTATTCAGTAAATGATCGTTTCTGAAGTTACTTTAGCTGAAGCTAATATGTATAACAGTCGTGAGATAATATCACGTAATTCTTTCTCTTAACAATCTAAATATATTATTTCATAAAGTCTTAAAATTAAACAAAAATATGATGTAGTCATATATTATACGAGGGTGGATCAAATAAATGAGAATTTTTTTTTGATTATTTATTAAACGAGAATAAAAATATAAAGAAAACAAATTATTTTTCTACATAGTATCCTGCTACATTAATATATTTTTGCCAATGGATAAGCAGTTTGGCGATTTTGTTTTCATAAAAAGTAGTAGGTTGAGTCTGCAGCTAATTGCGCAAGAATTTCTCTCCACTGATATGGTCCATGAATCATCCTCCAAATTCTTTTTTCAGTGGTCCAAACAAATGACAATCATATGAAAAGATTTGCCTCAATGCAATTATCATTTGTTTGAGCCGTTAAAAGAATTAGGAGGATTCCAGTATAGAGGAATTCGTGCGCAATTAGCTGCAGACAACCTACTACTTCTACTAAAAACGAGATCGCTAAACTGCCTATCCGCTAGCAAAAATATATTAGTGTAGCAGGGAACTATGTAGAAAAATAATTTGTTTCTTTTATATTTTCTCGTCCAATAAATAATAAAAAAAAATCTCGTTTATATTTGATTCACTCTCGTATCATTTTATTCTGCTGTAGCATTCTGCGTTCAAATTTAACGCTGATTTAACGCTGTCGCAAATTTCGAGTCGTTTCTGAGAAGAATCAGTATTACAAGCATTCGTATGCGCGCGTGCGATAGGTCGCGAACTATAAATAGTCGGCTGGTAGTAGGTGCAACAAAGGGATGCCAGGAAGCCGGAGAGCCGTGCCCATGCAAGACCGGTCGCGAGTTTTCGCGTGTGCGCACGGCGTGTTGCACGCGCGCGCTGCTCACGCCCGCGATTATCTTCCGGGCGCGAAGCCTAGCGCGGAGGTTCGAGCTTCCAGCAACTGCCTGGATGCTTCGTGGGTAGGTAATCAAGGTGGGCAGGGTCAGGAATTCCTAGGCGTGCGAGAGTGTCTGGCACACATCGCTGTGCATCGCTCACAGCCCGGAAACCCGGCAAGAAGTTCTCTCGAGGCCGTTCGCCGAGACTCGCAAGGACGTTGCCGTTCATCGAAGAGGATATTCTTGTGGAGCAGAGTATCCGTCTGGTATCGCCGTGATTAGCGGTTACCTTAGCGTTAGTGTTTGTATAAAGGATCGGCTTCTCTCGTGTACTGTCATTCCGCAATGGATCAGATTGATACGCTCTCAAAGCGCAATTGAAAATTCTATCATCCTTAATCGTAGCTCAATTGTCGGATTCATACAATTTGGTGGTTTAAATAAAAGTATTTTGTTCTCTATCGTTTCTTCTTTTAGAAACACTTTCTCAGATCCGCCGCGTGCGTATTGTTGGTAATAAATACTCACAGGCAACATAACTCTTCGGAAGGACACCATGCGTCATGCTAGATTGGTATCAGAGTGTTATCGCTCGACACGGCTTTACAGTAAATATTTTATTCGTATATCTAAAAGGATCCGACAACTCTTCCGCTGATCCGGTTGCGTGGTACCTTAAAATACATCCATCGGACAAAATATATTTTGGTTTTAAAATTTGAAGGGAAAAGGAATTTCTAGGGAGATTCGAGAAGACATTAAATGTTTGATTTTCTGAAACAACTTTTAAGTTAAGAAAGTTAAGTACGGAAGTTACGTTGCTTTCCGAATAAGCACTTTTTATTTAAATGTACATACCTAATTGTATTCATTATTGAATCGAACATAAATTTCGATCTCGTTTACATTTTATATTTTGATTTGACAGTATTTTTAATCAAAATAAACAGACTTAAACCTCAAATAATAAAAGATGCATGTTTCCATTATCATGAATATGTCCAGTCACGATAAGCATAATAAAACAAATTATATATAGAACTTAATATTATCCAGCTTTATTTTTCTCGACCTGCATATGAAGCAGTCGAAAAATTTCAAGAATCTTTTTCAAAAAGATTATGCCGCAAATTGTCCCAAAAAGCGCGAAGTGGATATGTAATTGTTGAGGACCAGGATTAATCGCGTATCAAGAGCTTCGGCGGTAGTCGAATGGAATTTCTGGAGAGCTATTTGTACCCCCGACGAATCGGCAGGATAGCAAAGGGCTGCCCTCGACTTCGCGAAAGAGCGAACCGCCATTCGGCGGCATGTTTTTCCAAGGTACGCGGAGTCGCAGTCACAAAAGCCGACGTCAGTTCCGCCGATAGAGAGATTCCATTGGACCTTCTGCCGCAACTTGGATCCCGCTGCCGGCTGCCGGTTACAATATCGGCGAACGACGATCTACCCAATTAGTAACCATCGCGAGTACCCATTAGCCCCGAATGAACTATCGGCCAATCTGCTGCTGGCTCCAGGCACATTTCACTGCCATGCATTCATCAGCAAAAGCTTCGTTGCATTATTACATCACTGAATAATGTAACACTTAAATTTTATCTTAATCTTTAGTACGCGTGATCATCCGTTGATACAGATTTTGATCTGTTTGTATAAATTTCAGAAAATAATCGGGATCTGAGAATAAACTGATAACTCTGTGTTTATGTAAATGCTTTATAGCCGTTTAAGTAGCTATTATATGAAAAAAATATCGCGTAAGAGATCGTCGCTAATAATTATTATTTTTTGCGTTAACTGGACGAACGTATCAGTGAATATTAAAATAATGTATATAATAACATTTTGCTATATAAAAATCTCTACATCATGATATTATTATCTTCTATCACATTTCACGTGAAGAAACTTGTTCCTTTCCATTTAACAATGCAAATTTGAAGTGTTTAAAAAAAAACTTAAATTTTGCATGAACAGGTGTCACAGGTTTCAACAATAATTGTGTACGCAGCTTAATTCTTGATTGGCACGACAGAAGAATACTTTCCAACGCAGACTCTTTTCGCCATACATCCGGCCTCTTGCTTCGCCAGATTGTTGATCGTGATTGCAATTAGCAACCCGGCGGGGGCCCTCTGTGCCTCGGAAAGCCTCCAGGCCCTCGGTCCCCCTTCCTGCCCTTCGGCAGCTAATACTGCAACGAGCGGCAGCGTTCTTTTCGACCCTTACCGCCCCCGAGCACGTCAACCGGCTGCGCACGAGCACGAGAAGTCGAAGGAGACGACGAAGACGACGTAATGGACATTTGTTAAGAGAGGAAACAACCAATCGGTTGAGACCTCGTCGAGAGACATCGAGATATCGAATCTATTTCGCGTAATTACCCAGACAAACGCCGACTTTGCTCGCAGTACAGCATCGTTCACACATTTCTTCTTTCCATTCCTTCTTAACATTTCTGCATCCATATGCGAAATAATCGCGTAATGATGCAAAAAGAATGACTTGATGTTTAAGCTTATGTGGCTTAAAAATCATGCAATATGTTAGATTGATAGAGCCGAGATAATAAGGAATATTGTGCTTAGAAATAATTTCTTTTCAATTTCTTATTGAAAAGTTGTTATTGCACAATTGATTATACAATGAATTTATGCATACACAAATAACACATATAACTGCACACGAGTGAGTATCTTTAGTTTATAAATCCGATTTCTTAATTTCATCATTATTCATTTTATCATTTTTAAAAGATTAAATGTTATGTCATGTATTACAATATATCATTAGTATAATCGTTACTTAATCGTAAAAATTCTTTATAAATCCATTTATGATCGATAGTTTACTAATTGATGTTAATAATAACTTTTTAAAATTATTACTTTTCCTATAATTAATGTAATAATGTACTGACAGGTTACGAAGGAAGAAGAGAATCGACGAAATTGAATACTTTGAATTCTCGCATGCAGTCATTGAAGAACACGGTGCGAGATTGTCCACACTTGATACCGTATGTGTCTACGGATTAATTAAAAACGTAATAGGCGGCGGATTCTCGCGGTCCGCCGGCAGATGCGGACGGTAAGATAATAAATAGCCGGAATACCTCGAGTCGAAATTGCGAATGAAGATCTAGAATGGAGATTGAAACGAAGCGAGCGCTCGCGAGACGAGAAATCGATTCGCCCTCGATATACATGCTCCGATGGCTCTACCGCATACCACTCGATGAAATATCGGAACGGCCTTTTATATGCAACGTCTTGTGGTAGTTAACCTCCGCCAGTCGGTTGGTTGTGCGCGCACTCACACGCATGTTCTTCGCAACGTGCATCGCCGTGGCGCACACACTCGCGTGCGTAAGCAGCACTGGTAACGAACAATCAGCGATGCCCGTTACAATCGTGATTTTATGTTCCAATTTGCAAACGCGACGTTAAAAGCTCTCTGAATGTCGGCAACCACCGGTACCACCGCCGCCATCGTTGTTGTCGTCGTCGTCTTCGATTGCTGATTTCGAATACCAGTCACAACGAGAGATTACGGTAGACCAGTCGAGTATAAAGTGACCACGTCGTAACGTACATCATGAAAATAATATTGAACCGCGCGTACATGTTTGAAAATTAATTTGATATCTCAAAATTGGAAATTAAATTATCGATATTACGCCTCTAAATTCTTGATTTTGATATTAAATTAGATTGATAATAATTAATTTTGATTTGTTATTTTGATTATAATCGCAGCAATTCATCATTGTCTAATTAATTTGAGAATGTATTAATTATAGAATAATTTTAAATTATTAAATATGAAAATTAATATATCTTTTTAAATGCATTTCAGATATTTTTTCACTTATTTTGAAATTTTTTAAATAATTTCATAATTTATGCGCATAGCAATAAAAACTTACATGTATTATGTAATGTATGATAAAAAATATATATATATATATAAAAAAGATATAAATGATATATTCTTAAAAATTATAAAATTTTTAAAAGTTACAAAGGGTTAATTGCTGTTCTAATCACGAATAGACTATTAAGAATTTATGCTATTAAGTAAGACGAGAGTTCGCTTTCATAACGTCGAGGTTACCCGCGAATTGAAAGTCGTTCTTGTGTGATTAATGAACGATATGCTATCGATCGTTGCTGCTACGCACGAATTGGATCTGTGACGATATCGCAAAACGATCTTAAGCTCTCCGGCGAGCGAAAAGATGAGCTTTCACGACGAAAGGGAGGTACACGAAGAAGCAACGAGTAGGCACTCTATTACGGTATATAATTTACATAAACCATAAACATCAGGATCGAACAATAAACGTAAATAATTACCTATATTCTTAAACTGTCGTAATAAATTCCACATATTGTTGTTGGTTTGTTCTTCGCCTTCCTTCGTGCACTCATCGAATTCTATAAAGAATTCTTTTCTCACTCACACCTATATATGTTTTCTCAATTGCTGTATGTTTTCTCTTTTCCTTTTTATTTTTCTTTTTTATGTTTTTTTTTCTTGCTTCGATAAATTATATTTTTATGATATACGAGTGCACGTTGATTAAGAAATGAATCATCTACCGCCTAATACAGCGTTCGCGTACGATGATTCGTTATAAACGAATTTTTCCAAGCTATCGAAATAAATTATACCAAGATCAGATGTAATTTTTCGACACAAATAATTCGATAGGAAAATAGATTTTAATTTCTATTATTTTATTTATATGATCACTAAAAATTTGACATTTTTTATTAGAGATGGAATTCTTTTAAATATTATTGTGAGATACAAGATGATTAATGAACAATCCTTTATTTATTTTGTTTTAGTTATTTTAAATATAAAATATATAAAAATATATATAAAAATACGTATATATAAAAATACATGTATAAATACATATATAAATATAAATATATTTTATTTTTTTATACATAAAATTAATTTTTCAAAAAATTATATGAAGGAACGGTTTATTTTTCACAGAGTTATATATTAAAAAAAGTCTCTTTTATCTGATATTCTCGTTATGTCACGTCCATGATCTAGAACATTCTAAGTGAATGCTAGCGAGAATCTAGGAATTTGAGAAAAGCAGAAACTAGAAACACTGAGAGACTAAAATCTCATACGTGATTCATCTAGATCAAAGATTTAGACTTAACCTCCGACTGATAAAATCTCGGACTATTGTAACGTTCTGAGCAAACCAAGAGCACATAGAGAAGAGCAACAATAATTTATTTGATCATAGTAACATTTTAATTAAGTGATAATAGAGAAAATTTTATTATAAAATTTTTTGTATATAAAAGCCTCTCAAAATATATCTTTATCTTAACATAATCATGTATAAAATATGATCATGTTAAACACGTTATAATTATATAATATGTTTTTATAACATTAATTAGCAAATATAACTATTGAAATTGTTTTTTGTCACAACTGCCGGATATAAAGTCACGGAATTGTAAACTTGCTATTGAGGCAGCGGTCAGCACGTGCCTCGCTTCCGAATTGTTTCGGAAACTAATTCCTACGCGTGGAACAAGGAGTACAATCATGGTCAATACCGTCGTATCCAGAACCTTCTCGGAAATGAGATTAGTTCAGATGTTTGTTACATCCTCTACTTCGTTACTGCGACACTCGTGGAATTCACCCGGGGATTTCGCTCTGACATGGGGGAGATTTCCGATTATTTTTTCCATTGGAAAGAGTCGGACACACCACAGCGCGACGGTAGAGTTTAAATTACTATGAATTCGTTACTGTAACTTTGCACCAACAAAATTTGCACTCCTAAAATTGCTTATGAGTAATTTAAAAATTTAAAAATTATTGTGACACGTAAATGGATGACATATAAAATATTTTATGTCATATTCAGAATAATAAATATCATATTTTTATTTAGATTTAACTTTTCTCTTAGTTTCTCAAAAGATGTTTTCAAAATGTAAAAATAATCAAGAATAATTCTTATATTGACTTTCATGCAAGTATATATATATATATATAACTAAATCTTATTTTTAGTTAAATATAGCATGTATTATGAATAAAATTTTGCAGAAAATTAAATCCAAATTTATCAATCATTAAAAGATATAGCGCAAGTTGAATACTGCATATAAGAATCATGAAGCATACAGTGTAATAAAAAATAACACTATTTTAGTACGCGCAATTAATAGCGTATGTAATATATATATATATATATATATACATATATATTACATAAATATGATGAAATATTATTCTAGTTAACGAATGTTACATGCAAAATAATAAATATAGGATGAATATCATCATTGGATGAAATTTATTCATATTTCCATTCTTGCGCATGTAAAATATATGTGTCATCGTCGTAACATGTCACGCGCTATCGCGTCGTTTAATTACTGTTATGATTAACAACGAATGATTTTTGCTTTCGAGCCATGGACTACGCGCGATAAATCTGAAGCACGTTATGACTCGTGTTATCGCTCTTCTCGCGCGTGCATTTCGTCTTCTCGGAACTGGTTCGGCGCGACGCGGATGTAACCGACTTGACGCATCCTCCGATGGATGTAAACCAACTGCTAAACTAGTTCCGGCCGCGAGAGCCGAAGGGTCCGCGGTGTAATCAAACTCTTGAATCGGGAAATCTGCATAAACCACGAGATCTCTCCCGGTTGAAATCGTACCAATGAGAAATGCACGTCTCGTTTCCGGGTACAGAGGTGTGTAGACGACAGTTTCCGAACAATCCGATAATTACTGATGTCCGAAAGTTTGCTGTTGTAATTACGCGGGATGCCGCTGTGAAAAATCCCTGATGTAATGTCACGTCTTACTCAGCCCCGCAGTCAGTTCATCATGGGATACAAAGTTGATATTACAAGTACTAATATAATTTTCTCCACTAATGTATCTGAAAATGAAATGTTATCATAAAGATATGTTTCATAAATAACATTATATTTTTCTTAGAATTTTATCGATTTGATTTATACGAAATAATATTAATTTATTAAACAATATAAAGCCTTTTGTTTAACGATTGCGTAAAATCTATAAAATTTTTTTCTGTAAATATTATGCAATTATTTTTATGATTTTTTTACTGTACATATTTTTTTATATAAGTTAGTTTTTCCCAATACATGTGTAATTTTTTTAATCAAGTATCTTTATTCTAAATAGCCAGTTTATCCAGCCAGTTATATCCTTAATACCGCTTCAGTTTGCTATCACATCACAGTTTATAAAAATTTCTAATGTGCTTATGCTAATTCTGACGACATTGTATTTAATGTGAAAAAAATCTTCGGAATATGATACTTCAGAGCACTTTGGAGAGAGAATTTAGATGTTAAACAGTGTTATGCATCTTGTTTTATTATTTTTTAATGCATATAAACTTTTCTTTTTAATTCTCTCTCTATAATGCCTTATTTTACTTTATTTTAAGAGATTTTTTTATGCTTTAGACTATACAATATATTAAGTATGAGAAAAAGTTCGTGGCGTTTTTTTAATGCCATTTAACGGGAAAAACGCCACGAACTTTTTCCCATATCTAATAAATACATTATTTCATTTAATTTATTCAATCAGTATTTTATACTGCCAATTTATCTAGATTCAATTAAATTAAAATATTCATCTCTTTTACTGCAACACAAATAGATTTTTTAATAGTTCGTCCCTAAGTAGTTTACTACGAATGTTATCAGCGTATTCCTGTCACATCATTATTCGAAAAAAAGATCCAAGCCACGGCAGCCCCGATTATTCGCACGAGTTATCTGCGGTATCTAGGTATGCTCGGCCATTAATCGATTAATCAATTAAGCGATCGATTAATTATCGAGAGTGAACGTGCCAGTGTGGAGGGATAGAGGACGTAAAGACACCGGTAATTAAATCGTTGCATCGGATCCAATCGTACGCGCTTGAGAGACGAGAGAGCCGAAGAGCAACGTCCACAAATGATTTTGTCGTAACGACATGGGATATCCTGGACCGGCTAATTAAGTCTTAGTCGTATTCGTGTGTTCCTTTTGCTCGTTGACGATCGTTCCGTGAAGCAACCGCTCGGGACGCTATCATCTTCAAGGTTGATTCACACGGGGCGATTGCCAGGTTTACAAAACATTATTAAAAAATCATAAATCTTATCGTGGCTTCATTGAGGCACCGCACGCGTCTCATCTTATTTATGCTCCACCGCAATCCCTTCTTTTACATTAACCCCCGGTACGATTCCTGGCCTCTTTTCTTTTAGAATTTGCTGAAATACTTTGTGGAAAACCCGATGCCTTATTATTGATTATACTATGGTAAGGAAAATTCTGTAATTAAAAGAGAGGAGACGAGTGTATGAGAAACACAAATTGATACTCTAGCAATAAGCGCGATAATTGAGCGCGTCAAACATATGTATTGATTTATTAGCGAAATGTCGCTTTCATCATCTTCTACATATAATGCTGCAATAAGGTAAGAAACAAGTAATTTCTCGAGTACTTATCGATCGCGAATGGCGTCTTCGCGCGCGATTAAATTCATAATAGACTTTTATTTCTGATTAGAAAATTTTTCTTTACTGTTTAAGAGCTCTATTACCATATTTCTATTTTAATTAATGGTGAATCTTTCTTGGAAGAGTTCTCGGTAAACGATAGTTGCTTATTTTTTTTTCTACGCATCACTGAGAACCACTGCGTCAGCCAAGTAAGACGATGAAGGGAGAATTAGCGATCGTCCTCGTCGACGCAGTCTGGCGTCTCGTATGCAGCGGCGTCGGCTATCGCGATAAGTGTGGCGCGGGCGATAGCGCAAAAGCGCGTCGAAAAATCCATGTGTGTACACGGGGGCCGTGTATGAGCGGGCGTGGGAACCGCAAATAGGGGTCTTATCGCGTCGACATAAGAATGATAACGATTTTTTGCTGCTGGCAGTTCCCGAAGGGAATCGCGCGAAACATCTAGTCGACGGTTTGCGGGTCGTGTTGGAATTTTGTGTTCCCCCTCTCTCGTTAGATTATAAGAACGATGTAGTATGCCTACGGTGAAGCTTTCGTAACCGGCGGCGGAGATCTATCGCACCGTAAATCGACAACGCGACGTCGTTGTTACCGTTTTTTTTTCCGCCGATACCGTCGTTATTTGCTGATTTCGGCGCGCGATACTTCGAACAGAGAGGAGTTCATGCATGAAGAACGTTGTCCTGTTCCTTTCACCGCGTGCTCCTACCCCCTTCATGGGAAAGTACACAAATTCGAAAGTATAATGCGACTGGATATACTGGCCGCGCGATTACGCGTGTATACGTGCTTTTCATCGATGGGATCGAGATCCCATTTCCGTGGAACCTACTCGATACTTCATCTCAAAATAACATTGCCTTAGAACTTTAATCCGGGAGTTGTCATCCCTATTCTTTTTCACATTAACGATCGCCTGTTTTTACCCCACAATTAAAACCGCTATTATATATATCACATATATATCATATATATCACGAAAAAATATAGATTGAATGATTCAGCAAAGCTATAGCTTGCTGAACGAATTCAACATCTATTAAGAAGATTTGATTCAAAAGAAATTATGTCTGTAAGCAATTATCAGTATGTTAATTTATTTGTTAATTATTTATTTGTTATACTGAAAATTGCTAATGTAACAAGTTTTCTTCGTTTCAGCATCAAAAATTCTTTGTTACAAATTTTGATTTATATTGGATTGATTTTCATAGAAAATTATCTTTGCTGTATATAATAAATTTAATAAATTTGCTGTGCTATTACAACAAATATAATTATGAGTAATCGCTAATTTTATTCTACATTTTTGCTAATTCAACAGAAAATTGATTGTCCGTATATTCCTGTAGATTTGCTGAATCAGTGAAATGTTTAGTTGTTTTAACAAATCCTTTTTTTCGTGTAATAATGTATTGCATATGATTGTTTTCCGATTTATTATTTGAGAACATTACGAATTTGTATTTAATCACAATTTTCTGAAAAAAGTACAATAAGTAAAAAACAAACAAATATTAAACGGAATAATCACATTATTACTATGATAGTATTTTAAAAAATAAAGATTTTACTTAATATAACTTTGTTTTTATTACGATAGAATGGCATATTTAAAAGTTTACTAAGGATAGTTATTAAAAAAGAAAGAAAAAAATATATTAAATAATATCCATATAAAATGTTATAACAATTTACATTTTCTTGCTCGCGGAGTATAAAAACATCTCAGGTGACTATTCCCTAATTAAGAATGAAAATCAAATATCGTAAAGATTTCTATCTAGAGAAATCTTAATCCAATCTTAATCCATGGTGTCTCAAAATTCATTGATTAATTTTTTCAGCGATTAAATCTTCTGTTCTTAACACGCTTCAATGCATTCTAAAAGTAGAAATAAGTAGAGAATATTTATTAGTATTAGTGTGTACGGGTTACCGTTATATATTTTCTGAAACTCCGCTAATAGACACTGCGTGCCTCGCTATCGTAATTATCGGGTTGCCGCATATATGAATCGTCGATTTTAGTTCGCACACACCCATCCTTGTCAAACCCTGTAATTTCACCGGAATTAATCGCGCAATCTTCTCAGATCTTTAATAGAAGCAATCACGTACATTTATATGTATACGAACGGTAGTCCTTGTAGCCAGTTCTTAACTTGTGTACGAGAGTCTAGCGTGTGCATTGGGAATCAGCCGCGTTTTCTCGATGCATTCGGCACATCCGTGCAGCGGCGCACTGCGACCCGACAGAACGCTCTGTAATTTACAAAAAAGCGCGAAAACGGGCTCCACCATCTGGCGTCTGCGACTTGACTCGCGTCCCTGAGAGCGCAACCACTTTCGGTCGCCTCCTCGGAGCCATGAAACGGTCGTAAAGAGAAGACTCGCTTGCCTCGAGGCCGCGGGGCTTGTGATGAATTTCTCGCGAAATGCCTGACATTAAGCTACGACGAAGTTCAGCGCCCAGGGCGCGTGCCGTGTGGCACGTATATTTGTAATTCTAATGGAGAGAACGCGCTCATGTGGCGGAGCCTGTTCGACCTTCTCTCTCTCTCTCTCTCTCTCTCTCTCTCTCTCTTTGCTTTTTCTTCAGTATGTAATAGTCGAGCAGGAATTTGGGGCCCAGGGCTGCGGTCCTCCTGGAAAAGGTGGGCCCTCCGAGATAGGCGCGGTGTTCTTCAAGATCGTCCATGACGTACACACCCACCCTTTAGCCCAGGATCCGTTTTTAAAGCGAGGGTCTGAAGCCGCTCATCAGCTGCATTGGATCTATGTCGGCGAGTCAATCCACGCTGTGGTCTACATCGTGTAACGCAACATTATACGCATCATGTCGCACGTATCATAAATATTACGCGGGATTACGCGTTATAATAATGCGTGAGTTAGTAGTATGTTGGCTGGCTTACGGCGTGTCAATTATTATTGTGATTAGGACAAGAGATCGGAGTAACTATGTACTTTGTCATGGAAGTGTAAAGAACGTCCCGAAAGAAAATATCTTCCAGCCGCTATATTGAGATTTCTATGAGGAAAAGTAATAGATTAAAATCAATCATTATTGTAATTAAGATAAGAGAGTAACTGCGTACTTTGTCATAGAAGTGTAAAGAATGTCCCTAATCATTGCACTGACAAGGAACCATTTCGGTTTGTACAATAAGTGAAAAATCCTTGATATCCTTGATATCAATAAGTTGACAGCATAAGATGTGTGAAGATAAATTAAGGAAAAAGGTAAGAGCGTATAAAGTCGTAGATTCCAAGAAATTTAGTGTTATACTATATAGTAAAAGTTCTAGAATGGCTAATATCTCAAAAAAATATTAATTTATCTAAAAAATGTTTGGAAAAAAAATAATAGGGTTTTAAAAAAGTTATTAGATGATGATATTAATTTGATCTTGGAATGATCTTGGAAAGTGCTT
>Ga0157363_1001814_pt1 | contig 18228 bp, 19 predicted proteins | sample AttsexASBM1_FD_111477 | JGI IMG/M metagenome (GOLD analysis project Ga0157363, IMG submission 111477) | Fungus gardens microbial communities from leaf cutter ant in Ribeirão Preto, State of São Paulo, Brazil - Atta sexdens ASBM1 | ecosystem: Host-associated > Fungi > Mycelium > Unclassified ... | reverse complement strand
TCGATAATCAAAACTCAGATTTAACTAATAAATTATGTTTTTTAAAATATTTTTTCAAAAAAGGAACTGTTGCTATCAGCAGCAACAGGTATCGATTCAATTAGATTATTGCACCAACTCAATTAGATTATATTGCATTCTAATCTATTGTTTACCAAGTGTTCTTATGTTCCGCGGAGAATACACGCTGCCATTCCTCGGCATCAGTCATCTGAGTGATCTCATTTTCGCAATCGAAGACTGACATGCTGTATTTAAGACCTACGTCCTTAGAATCCATGGAGACGTGATGATTCTTCTTTTCGCCAGTAGTGACGACCGTGTGATGAAGACAGTCAGCACAGCAGGTCTTGAGAACGTCTTGCTCGTCTTCGGTGATGGTTACTAAGTTCTTCGAGTAGGATCGTATTCCGGTGATTGACTGTTTGGTGACAGGCAGTCTTGGCAAGGTGATTTTAAGACTTTTCGCCTCGTGATTGTAACCGATGCTCATTTGCAAGGGCAAGATAATGTCCTGGACAGTGGCGCGACGAACTGAGTGCCAAACGTCGACAATCGGATTGTAAATCGACATGACATATTCACCATGCCTCCAGATGCGAGTGTCGACATCAAGCTTCAAGCTCATTGACGGCTTTTTTAGCTCGTTTTGAACGTTGTTGAACTTGAATGACCATAGCTGAGGACTCTTGGTATTGAAAACTCCCTGCAGACCCATGTCGGTGGGCACTTGCATCTCGTAAAGGGTGTCGTATAAGATTTCCTGGATATTGCCGACCACTGTTTGCTTCAACGTTTGGTATGCGTCGTCGAACATATTTTTGAAGGTGTTCTGATCATAGTGATTGAAAAGGACAACAAGACCGTTCAGCGTGATGCAGATATCCAAGTGAACAGGTTTCTTCATTGGCATGTCCTGTGCGGCACGAATTAAGATGTTTTGCACATTCTTGTTGGTGAGGTTTTCTACGGAGGTGCCAATTAATTCCTTTTTGACCACCTTCATGATCTCATCCAAGCCATAGGAGTTCCAATAGATCTGAAGAAAATTTGTATAAATCTAATATATGTTGTTCGCATATCATATTTTAAATTCTGTAGAAATATATATGTATATATGAAATCGAATATGCAATATGTTTTTTAATTTCTATACTTTTCATTAATCTTTCATGTATTATAAAGATACCTATATTATAAAGTTTATGCTGAATTGGTACATTATTACTTACACCCATTCTATTAGTAGATTTACGAGCGAATGAGTTGTGATATTCAAAGTATCCAGCGTAGGGCGTACCGGTCAATTCTTCGAGAATCCATGCGGTATTCCAGGATTCGCCAAATTCATACATAGGATCTGTATAGTCAACGAATTGTTTAGATGATAGTTGAGTAGTAATCGGTCTGATCCTTGTGAAGCGTAAAATCTTTCTAGCCATTTCACGAATTGGCGTGAGGCAAGGATCCACGGAATTAGCGAGACCTTTCAGAGTAGTCAAATGATAGTTGTACAAATGGTTGTTCGGCTCCTGTGTCATAAGCCAATAGATATTCATGATACGTTGCATGTTCGGCATCTGGCTCATTAAAGTTTCATAGGCGACAATCCTGATAGATAATGGTTGAGTGACATCAGCGAGAATAGGCCAGAGCAGATTGTGAGTATATTCGATTCTATCGGAGACTGCCTTCTTGATGGCCCAGATTGCTTGAGCGCGAATATGATCTGGATGTTCAGATATCGTAACTTCACCACGGATGATTGGCTCCAAGAGCTTCTCGATATTACCCACTTGCACATTTTTCATTGCCATAAGATATATCATTTTCATCTCGTATGATTGCTCGTCTGAAACATTTGTGAAAGGAATTCTGTGATCAATGTGTACATTATTAACTCTTCAGTGCTACTCTGGATGTGATATTCTACTTTCTTTTTCTATTGCTTTTCCAATGCTTTTTCCATTGTTTCCTTTATAACTTTTTTATAAATAAAGGTATATACATTTTCTTATTACTGTTATGTTCTTTAATATTTAATGTTTCAAAAAAATATTCTTTAAAAAATATGTTCATTTTTATAAAAGTGATTGAAGCAACTGGTATTGCATACTCAAGTGTGTTATTTCCGTAGTGGCACTAAAAGATTAGAAATAATTTAATTAAATAAAAGAATTAGAGTAGAAATAGATTAGATTATGCGGTTGATAAAAATTCATTTTAAATAATTTGTATTTAAGCATGTAAAATTCTTTGCTGCGTATTTTTTATGTTTAATACAATACAATTCTTACTCTTGACATGATCGAAGAAACGGTGAAGATATCTTTCGAGAAGAGGATTGACGATGTCACTCTGCTGATGTATGAACGTCTTACGAATCAAAATAGAGAAACAAAGGATGCTGGCTTTTCTAACTTGCGGTGACACAGTGCTACCTAATTTCAACAGGTCTTCCATTTCCAGAAGTAATCTCTCAGACGGTACTTTGACATGCATCGACAATTTCCTCAACATACCAACGGCAGTATTATCACTCACTTTATGCTTACGGACGACATTGCGTACGAAGTGGCAAGCAGCGGTCGTGCCCACGGTTGGAATCATTTGCAAGAAGATGTTCCTTTAAAATCATAATTATTGTTTTATTTCATCGCACCAAACAAAATTGTGCAAATTAAATTTCTTCAAAAGAAAATTAGTAAATTAAAACAAATTATTTTTTTAATTCTAACACTACCTTCACAGAAATTTAATACTGAAAAATAGTGATTAATTACTTACTTAAAATAGGTAATCAATCATTATATCTTTTAGTATTAAATTGAATTTTTATAAAGGCAATTGACTCCATAGAATAAGAAATAATTGCATATTACTCACTTCATCGTGTCTTCCTTGAGTGTCTTCGAATCCTGAATAGCATTGTAAACTTGCTCCAGTGAACCTAGATCCATATAGCTCATAGTGTGCTGTAGTCTATTGATGGTTTGCCCGTGTTTCCATTCGGGTTCTTTGGCCTCTAAGTGATTTTCTTCGAGATAATCAGTAGCTTCGATCAACATCTTTTTAAGTTTAGGGATAAGCGTATCCAATTTCACAATATGTCGACCATGAGTAAGATCTTCGGCAGCATGGAGAGCGTAATTTCCCAATGGCTTGTTGAAAGTGATGTCGCGAATAATAGGCACATTCTGAATATTCACAGTCAGCATAGGAACTTCTATCGTTGGTACTACAGAATGTAAATTCAAAGTAGTGCTGAAATAATGAATAAAAGCAGGATCATATTATATATACAGGCGTACAATACAATTATATAATACAATAATTATTGATATAATTACTTGGTCAAGAGGTAGTGAGATTCAGATCGACTATTATAAGGGAAATAATTAATAGTCGAGTGAGCAACTAGACGCTCGATGAGGATATTATTATCCTGACGTTTGATCTCGAAGACTCTTCTGGCGAAAGTAGTCATATCATCCTAAAATTAAAAAAAAATTAATTAATTATAATTCAGTACAGTCAGAATTTAAATAAATGTTTAATAGATAAAGTTGTCAAGACAGAGTGAAATTTACCACAGGCTCCATATGACACTTCTCGCATTCGAAGTAATCGAAGGCACGCTGAACGAAATGACTGCAGTTTCGCAAATCGTGCATTTTCGTGACTACGAAGACGTTGGTATTCTCTGAATTCGTCGAGTTTTTCAGCTGGACATCATAGGCGACTTGACAAGTACCGTGGATGGTATTCTAGTGGTAACAACCAAAGAGAACATTTTGAAAGACACGCTTTTGCTGGATGTTCCCATCAGTCGTTACCTACCTCATGCGTGATGAAACCATGTGGCTTCAATGGAGTTTGCATCTGGATGTGAGCCAGATCCAATTGCAGCATCGAGGCGATACTTTGCTTGATGTTCCTTGACCAACCGCTCTCGGTTTCTGGCATTTTGATACCCTGGAACTGAAATCAAATGTTCAATCGAATCATTCGTCTTTCACGATTTTTATGTCAAATTGTCGTCTTAAGAATTCGAACATTACCTTGCCAGATTCGTTATAAACGATTACGAACGGTTCTTGAATTTGCTGTGCGGCTTCTCCGAGTTCGTGAAGAACTTTGATCGGCTGGTGATGTACGACCATGCCATTGTACATGCCATACTTTAAATTGTTTAATTTGATGTAATAAGCATTATTTAAAGTCGGATCACTGGTATCCTTCTTTACATGAAGTTGCCCAGTAAGAGCGAACTGGGAGACATATTGCGCTGGCTCGACAGTTCCAGCTTTTATGTCGGCATAGTAATTGTAAATCACTGTTTTTTCAGCAGGAAAGTGTACTGAAATATATTAATTATCATAAATTATTTATCTGTCATTTTATATCTATATTATTAATTGTATTCTGTTTGTATTATTATATTACTTATTTGTTAAATAAAGTATCGTTTTATCGATTGTTAAATATAATAATCTGTGACTTTGAGAAAGATGTTAAAATAATTTTACATTTAATAAATCATAAAGTGTGTATTGAATTATTATCATTTACAGTCCACAATACAGTGAATTAATAGATACGCGGAAATAATTTAATTTTACTGAAGAAATGATTTTACTATTATTAATGTAACATTATTAAATATTCAGAATACAACTTGTCTACACTAATTTGTAAACAAATATTTTTTTTTAGTATTTTATAAAATAAGAAAAACAAATAGAAATAAGAAAATAGATATAAATTCTTACCTGGTACCGCATACGTGGCCGTTAGGCACAGCAAAAATACTGAAAACATAATTCATTACATATACACGATATAATATATTCTCCTTCAATGTATTGCGTATTAAAAATATTTAAAATCTGTGAAAAAGAGAAATTGAAAGAGGATATTAAATTTAAATTAATATATTTATTAAATAATTGTAAAATTTTTATATACATTTGAAAATACTATATAAAATCAATTACTTCCTTAGATGTTTCTTTATTAGAATTCGCAAATTGCAAAAAAAATTTTTTCTTTCTCCTTCGAAACGTTTTTAAAAATATGAAGTTGTAGAAAACAGTTTTCTAATTTGAGAAAAGGTAAATGATGACAATTAGATTGATATAAAACTGGATAAGATATCTGAGCTTCTCACAATTATATTATACATATCGAATTTGTCGAATTGCAAAAAAAAAAGGAGAAATAAATTCCGTTGAAGTGTAACTCGCGATTCAAGCATTTATCATGGAACAAGTCGGAATAAATTCCAATCAAAGTTATTTAATTATTCCTTGTTTATTGCGTTCTAGAGAAAACGGAATACCTAGTTCTGATCGATATTCATTCCAACATGTTCCAACATGATAGATACCCAGAAGTAAATACGACTTCGTGTTTAGTGGCGACTTACCAGTAAGGGCATTCATCATAGCGTGGCCCCTGGTGTAAGACTGGTAGCGTACGCGAGATCCTCCCGCTTTTATAAGGCGCAAAATTCTTCAATTGCTAAAATTCAATTGGTAAAATTCAAAAGTGCAGGCAAGGCGATAACCCTGCGATGAAAGGGTGTTATATATTACGGAGAGAAAGAGAAAAAGGATCGTACCGGTATAATCAAGGAGATAACTCTTTTGGGGTCAAGCCCCAATGCAGTTATTTACACATTAAAAAAGCATGCATGTATATTAAAAATAATTCGTATATCAGACTGATCGTGATTGGTCTCGGCACTCCTTCATCATTCTCTACACCAAAAAAAACTTCATTTCTGTCTAAATTACATATGCAATTCGCGATTTTATCTTTGCATATATGCTATGCATTACATGTAATCGCATCACTGCTCCCCAGTGATTTGTATGCACCGGAAAAGAATGATTGTCAAATATTTTTACAGTCCGAGTGACCGGCATTTTGACGGTAAGATAAAAAATCAGATAAAAGCAATGAGTCTGTAAATAGGAGTATGAGGAAGATTTGGAAAGAGCATCAATTTTGTAAGAGGTCGATTTTGCGAAGACGAGATGTAGATAGCAGGGACAAAAGTGCTAGAAAAAATAGATTAATTGCTTAATAGAATTGCTTAATAGAAAAATCTTTGGTAAGATCGATATAAGCAGATTATACAGCGTATTATTAATTTTAGAATAATTCATTAAAAGAATGGCATTATAATTTTATGTAAAAAATCTATTGTGATTGTTATAGCATAAAAACGATAAAGAGAATATAATATTAGATAAAAAATTCTATAAAAAAAATAGTGCACGGACGTATCTAGGATATTTTTTTTTAAAGTGGCTTTTTATTAATTTTGTTATCATAAACAGCAAGTTTTTACATTATTAAATTGCCTTTTTTTATATTTTAAGCATAAAACGTCTTCTTCTTGTTCCTTTTCAATGAGAAAAGTATTAAGTTTTATAAATCATAACATTTATTTTTTTCTCTGAAAAAAGTATTGATAAAATAAAAAAGGATTGATAAAATTTTATTAAAAACGAAATGTATAATTGCGAATGGAGTATTCGTTAATATTTTAGTGTATATTCTATTTTACTTAAAAACCTTGTGAAAACTTTCCTCATGAAAATCGAGCACTCTGTTAAAGTTAAAGCTCTATAACTAGTGAAAGTTCCAGATATACATGAACATAACGATAAGAAAAATATATTATATATTATATTTATGATGATAAAAAATTTATTAAGAATTAAAAAAAAGTTGCATTTTTTATAATTAATAACGAAAAATCAAAAAAATTTCAGGAAGATTTGAATCTTCTCTTTCTTAGATATGTCCAAAGATGTATTTATTGCAGATAGAAACTAATAAGCAATTTGCTAATGATTTATCAATCATTAAAATTAAATTCTCTTTTATTCCTTGCGTTTCATGTTGCAGCAAAACTATTTAATAGTTCTCTCGCTTGTCTTTTTATATATTTGATTAATTAAGATAATCATGAGTAATTATAGCCGCAAAGATAATTGAATAATTTATTCATTGATCGCATAAATTAAATAATCATTGACAGTTTGATAAAAAGCAAAAATGATTGCCTGTTTACCAGCGGTTTTACGTAATAATACACCAACATGTATATATATTTATCTGTTGTCTCGCTGTTATACTGATTGTCTTTTTGAACGACCGAATGTCCTTTCATTGATAGATTGACAGATTCTTTGGACTCGACTTTTCCTGTATAAAAATATCGAGAGAGGTCACAATTTATTATTTTCTGATTTTTTGCATCATATACTATATGCATCGAATTAAAGTTAACTATATTGAAAAGCAAACTTCATCTGATATGATACTGAAGAATAGTAGTATTCATTTGATTCTTCAAAGTTAATTCGTAAAATAAATCCCTTTTCCAATTTCTTATGTCTTGAAAATTATTAAATACTTCTATATATATATATATATATATATTTATCTCAGAGAGCCGTGTTAGCATCTTAAGACATTATTTAGGACTTAAAATAAAAATGGACTATGAATACTGGACTCAAATGTATTTTCTTAAAATATTTTTAAGACTACTATTAACAATATGTTAGATTTATCTTTAGCATGATAAAAATAATCATTATATACACACCCACACACACACACATATATATATATATATATATATATATATATATATATGTATATATATATATATATATATGTATATATATATATATAAATGATTATTTTTATCATGCTAAAGATAAATTTAATATATTGTAGTATTCTCTTTTGATTGAATTCAAATGTATTTTTTTTAAATATTTTAAGAAAATACATTTGAGTCCAGTATTCATAGTTCATTTTTATTTTAAGGCGATCTTAAGTAAGTATGTCTTAAGATGCTAACGTGGCTCTCTGATAAATTCTGTTTGATTCATGATATCTAAAATTTATATTTAATAATTTTAAATATAAGAATCGACTAAAAATACCGGCCTTTTCCTTTGTATCAAATAACATTTTTAAGTAATACATTATAAAATTAGTAATACATTATCTATGTATAATACTGTTATATACTTTTAATTTTGTATTTAAAGTATACAAAATTATTTTTTTCTTATATTTTATTTTAGAGAAGTGTCATTTTTGAATATTTAATATTTAACTGGCATATTTAAATTCCATTTAGTACTGGTACCATCTCACAGTAACCAATTTATAGTCTATCTCACTCATAATGTACGCGTTATTGGTAAAGTAATTAGATAGTGGCGGTAATCCATCGTAGTTATTATTGTACATGATTTATAGTTCTAATCATGACTTCTTACATACGAGAAGTATCGGTTTACATGATTAACAATATCAATCACATGATTAAAAAGAAATATAATTTCATATTTCAATTTGTTGCATCACGTAAGATTTGCAAGGTGGAAGTTGATTAACACATTCGTGCGATATATCGAAATTAAAGTTATCAGATTCTCAGTCGTGAGAAAGTCTCTCAAAAGTGAGTCGCATCTCACGATAGCTTCAAGGTTGTCGGCAAATTATTCCATATGCTGGCCAACGGCTATCGCTGTGACAAGACATGGAAATGTTTGTTTTTGGCAAAGAATCACCTTTGATAAATTGAACGGATATCGAACATTAACATTATAGGTCACAGTGTAAATTACAAAGTGAAGACAAAACAACGCGTACTTGCCGCTCTTCAGGATTAAGAAGAATCGTAAACATAATTGCATTAATATAAATTATCTTGGTTATAATAAATCAATATAAATGAATTTCATAAGAACATAAATACTTATAAAAGTACAATATAATTAACCCGAAAACAATCACCTGGAGTGTTTTTTACATTCTAGTGTAGAAAAAATAATAGTTTCCTTTATAACAGTAATTTTATTATATACTGCAAAAATTAAATATTCTTATTGTTTAACAAATAATCTTTTAATTTTTCTATTGCTCTGCTACGGTGAGAAATCTTGTTCTTCTCTTCTTTTGGCAGTTCTGCATAAGTCTTGTCATAATCTAGCGGTTGAAAACAAGGGTCCCAGCCGAAATCCCTGGAACCTCGCGGACTTACAATGGTGCCTTGAGTTCGACCTTGAAATAGATGAACTTCAGAGTCTTCTCCAGAACAATAACCGAATGTGCAAACCGCTTCCGCCGATTTGTCCTCAAATCCGTAGAGCATCCTATGAAGACCTTCAGGTCCCAGTTTTTCGAGGAACCACTTAATATAAGGTCCCGGAAGACCTTTCAATGCGTTAAAGCAGAGACATGTATCTTCGATGATAACTGGGCCTTTCATTAGGTTTGCTGCGGCCCGACATTTGTTTCGACATATATCGTCTATTTCGCCCTGATATTCAGGTAGATCGATTTTCTTACTCGTTATCTGTTGAGAAATATTTTTTCCCAAAATAGCGATGAATTCTTCCAGCTTCTTCGCGTTGCCCGTCACGAATACTATGGGTAGCGACATTCTACAACAAACAACACAAAAGATACGTTATAGTGTATATTATTTTAACTTTTAAAAATTTTTTTAGTCAATGTTATGACATTAAAAAAATCTTTTCTCTAGGATTAACTTGTCCTCCAAATGATAGCATAATTGATAGCATAATTGATAGAAATCAATATCATATCAAATTCTATAAAAAATAGTTCGAATTATGATTTCTTTATCTGTAATATAAAACTCGGTGAATTATTACAAAATAATATAATTAAAAAAATATATATTCTCATTGCAGATTTTCCGGTTTATATATAATCCGTTTAGTATAATTCAAATGTTTTAAATTATAAAGAATGTAACTTAATTAATGTTTTAATTCAACTATTCTTTACAGAATTTGATAAAAAATAAAATATTTTATATTGAATTTTTAACTTCTAAATTAGAAATATTTCTGGCGAAAATATTTTTTAGAATTTTTCATAAATTTTCAGGTAAATTTTTCAAAACTTTTATAATTTATATAATTTTATAATTTTTTAAAGAATTTCTTAAATTTTTTAATACGAACTGGAACATTTTAGAAATGTTGAGAATGCTTATAACCCAGAAAACAATGTTTTTAAAACGTTTTTTAAATATTTATTTAATGTAAAAATATTTAAAAAATATTGTTTTAATGTTGCTGATTGGAAAATATTGACTGGATTTACATCTTTTTAAAAATAAATTTGTCTGGATTTACATCTTAAGAATTTTTTATATTTCAATTTTGAAATATTCTCAGATTTTTTATTCTATAATTTCCGAAAAAACTTATAGAATCTGAAAACATTTTAAATATTTTTCAGAAATCTTCATAAATTTAAAATATAAAAAATTTTTTTAAATGTTATAATATAAAAATTTTTTTGTCAAAAATTAATCATAGATTTAATCAAATTATGTTAGAATAAGATTCTCATTTTATTATTTGTTACATAATTTTTCCTCCTGATCTCGCGCGTTTTGTTTACAGCTTTCAAATTGGCGCTCGCAGTGAATTTATTCAGTGCAGTTCGATGCAGAAGTACATACATATGTACTTTGACATATTTGACATGTTGAATTTCTATCATTACGAATTGTTTTCAAAATAATATGAACGTCATGCAAACTATTTTTATCAGGCACACTTCTGATATTAGAAACAAGCTTATTACCTTTTTAATTGAAGTATTTTTACGTTAAAATCTGTAATCGCTTGTAACCAACAAAACCACTGTAGTCGATACGTTCAACGTTGTTTTTTCAATCAAGCTGGCCAACTTCACTCGGATGAATCGTAAAAAGCACATCATCCTTGTTCACTAGGCCAAATAGGAAATAACCATTATTTATGGAAAACAATATAAATATAATATAATTTCACTTTTAAAATGTACAATTACTTTCAATTATTTTATATCATATTAAATTATAAATATTGGCGTTTTTTCTCTCATCTGTATACAGCGCTTCGATAAACTTAACATTGATATACAACACGCCATTCTTGTTATTTCCGAATGACCGTGATCAGTGGCGACAGTGGCGGCTAGCCTGGCTGCTGCTGCTTCTTATACTGTGGCTGGAGTAATGGAGTAGTGTCAGTAGTATAGGCTATAACAGTATATGTCGTTGCGTTGTCCAAAAATGCCGAGTCAAGAAGTTGTGACAACAAAGGTTGTGGTCCATCCACTAGTGTTATTAAGCGTGGTGGATCACTTTAATCGCATGGGAAAAATCGGAAACCAAAAAAGAGTGGTCGGTGTACTCCTGGGTTGCTGGAGAGCCAAGGGAATCTTGGACGTGTCGAACAGCTTTGCAGGTTAGGATGTGTAAACATGCTACGATGTTTCTTAATTCGTATTTGAAGTCAAGCTATTCAATTATGCTTTCATTATTGCGTCTAAAGATACAAAAAATAAATTTATCTTTAGAGTTAATTGCGATAAAGAGATAAACTTGTGTTTCAGTACCCTTTGATGAAGATGACAAGGACAAAAGTGTATGGTTTCTTGATCATGATTACCTTGAAAATATGTATGGAATGTTCAAGAAGGTTAATGGTAAAGATCTATGTATAGTTCGTGCAAATCCTGTAGGTTTTACTTGGAGTAAAAGTTCTGATTACAATATTTTATGTTAATTCTTAGCTCGTGAGAAGGTAGTTGGCTGGTATCACACTGGGCCTAAGCTACATCAAAATGATGTTGCCATCAACGAACTAATAAGAAGATATTGTCCTAATTCGGTTTTGGTGATTATCGATGCTAAACCAAAAGATCTTGGACTTCCTACCGAAGCGTATCAAGCAGTTGAAGAAGTACATGATGTACGTTTATATATATATATATATATATATTATCTGCTATTTGTTAAAAAAATGAACATGTAATGAGAATTTTATTTATAGGATGGTTCTCCTACCTCCAAAACTTTCGAGCATATTCCAAGCGAAATTGGAGCTGAAGAAGCAGAAGAGGTAGGAGTGGAACATTTATTGCGAGATATCAAAGATACTACAGTTGGTACTCTCAGCCAAAGAATCACAAATCAATTACTTGGCTTGAAAGGACTTCACGAACAAATTCGGGAAATTAGAGATTATCTGCTTCAGGTATACATTTTTATCTTTGATAGAAATTAAGGTATCTTTTTATGCTGATATTCGATGCTCATTTTTAGCATCAAAGCAGATCGCGTGATAAAAATTGACGAATATCAAACGTCGATTTCGATCACGATCTATTTTGATGCTAAAAGCATCAAGCGTCAGTATTATGAAAAGGCACTTTTATTTTTTTATATTAATATTGTCAAAAGGTTTATTCAAATAATTGTTTTCTAGGTTGGCAATGGAAAATTACCTATAAATCATCAAATTGTTTATCAGCTTCAAGATATCTTTAATTTATTACCAGATATGACTCAAAGTAGCTTCGTCGATTCGTTATATGTAAAGACAAATGATCAGATGTTGGTTGTATATCTAGCAGCATTAGTTAGGTCTATAGTTGCATTGCACAATTTAATTAATAATAAGCTAACCAATCGTGACGCTGAGAAAAAAGAAACAGATGGAAAGAAAGATACCAAGAAGGAAGAAAAGAAAGAAGAGGAGAAGAAAGGTGAGGAAAAGGCGAAAGCTAAAAGTCAGTGATCAGGGAATTTCTGAGCTTGCTCAGTTGAGACTGTTAAAGTTGAGGACAATTAATGACTTTGTGTGTAATAGTCAAGTCTGTTCACTATTTGTACAGAATGATATCCCACTTACAAAAAAAATAAAAAATTTAAATATGTATTAGAAACAGCAAATTGATTTCTGAATTGTTCTGATATAATTTTGTAAGTTTTTAATATATTATATTAGGCACAAGAGAAAAAATAATAACTCAACACTTCTGTATTTTGAATGTAATGAATGATGTAGTAAATATATCGAAAAATTTAGGATTAAGACATTTTTACAAAATATTGTAATTTTTACAATATTTTCAGTGTTTTAATTAACAATTCGTTAATATAAACGATAATATTCTATACGAAGTGATTATTTATTTTCTTTCAATTTCATCCATTAATCAACAAGCAATAAGCAATCGATGTGTTTTTTTAAATTGCCTTAAGCATATCGCTTAAAATTTCAATTAAATGTATGATAGATATGAATTATGTATTTTTAGGAAATGCATCATTCTATTAAAAGAAAATATTACATTAATAAAAATAATCTTTTACTTATACATCTATATATATATATATATATATATATATATCATTTTATTAATTTATCATTTAATATATTGAAACATTTTCTATTTATATTCTTTATCAAAAGAATATCTATACAAAAAAGCAGATATATATACGCATTATCTTTAATTCTTGTACATGTTTTGGGTGGAATATACAACAGATGTTTGCAAATTTCTTGCATTGTATACATAATATGTTGTATGATTTATGATTTGGAACATTCACTATATAGCATTTATTAACAAATGTTATAGCATATTTTATTTCATATGATACAGCGATTAATCTGTCTGTGAAAAAATAATCTTCAAATCTTTTTATATGAGAATACTGAAAACCACAAGCAAAAGAAACCATTGATAGACATCGATCTTCGCAGTACTGCTGTAAGCTATGCCTACGTAAGGCCCCACATTTGTATCATTATAATGCTGGAAATACCAATTGAAAGGATTATCATTTATCACTTTGGCTTCATCGTCGATGACGAACACATCGTTTTGATTTTCGGTCGTCGTCTCACTTCTCTGAATAGCGCTGGCAATCGACTTCTGTTTCTCTCTGGATTGTTCGGTACTGTAGCTGATGTACGGCGAGGCGACCTTGGTTATCGTAGATCTACCAAGCGGACGTAAATTTACGGATCCTGAAGATGGTACTTGTCCTCCCGGAATTAGAAGCGCAGATAAAGCAGATGCCTCCGTTCCTCGAGAAGTCACAGTTGTTTCTTTGGGCCGTGGATTCGATGTAGAGGACGTTAAGGGTGCTGAGAAATGCGAAATCAGTTCTGCATCCGTTTCTGTCACGATATCCAAATAGTCTGCAGTGAATAAAATAATATTTTTTGTTAATGTTTTAATAACGAAAGATTTAACTTTCTCGACAAATTAAACTTTAACAATTAAATCAATAGTGAAATCGACTCTCAATTAATTAAAAATAGAGTTTTTTTTATTAGGAACTTAATTGTATATCTGACAACGAGAATGAAGAAATCTCATAATAAAATGTGAAAATATGGAACATTTTAAAATTAAATTTTATTATTAAATATTTTATTCAATTATAAACTTACCCGGTTTCTCATGGGAATCAACTGTACTGTTTAAAACAGTTGGATCACTTTCATGTTCAGATATTTCTAAATTCCAATCTTTAGATTCGTCTTCTTTTGACGGTATTACCTGCACCGCTGCGGTTACAGTTTCCTTAGTAATTGTAATTTTTTTTGCTTCCGTTGTTACTGATTTTGGTGTAGTCCAAACTATTTTATTAGCGACTTCCATCTGCGGCTTCTCTATGAATTTAATGTCTTTCGTATTTACTTCTAAACTTTTGCCATCATAAATTTCGGTGGAAACTGATGTTTCATGAGCTTCTTGTGATGAGTCTTCCTCTATGATTATTGGCACGCTATTTTTCACTGCATTTGATGCATTGAGGCTTAAAAAAAAGGTTTAAAGGATTAGCCGAATGTAAGAATCGATATGACAGCATTAAATGTAAAACAGTTTAAAATACCATTTTTTAATCTCTTAATCGTTTTAATTAAATAAAAACAAATTATATATAGACTTTATTTCCTATTAAGATTATTATAAAAAATTTTTTGTCTTAATTAAAGAATTTGGAGAGTATGTCTTATCTCAGGCTGTTCTCAAAAAATAAGCTGATGTTATTTATCATTGGATTTTAATGTCAAATGACATCGACATTTTAACGTCTAACAGTGACATATAACGATAGCTTAATTGTTTGCTGAGATGTTAGGGAAATTTAAAGGATTGCATTGAAACAAAAGAATAATTATTCACCTAGTTCTATTGACGTTGGACAAAATTTTGCGAGATTCAAAACTCGTTGATCGAATGACTGTCGATGTAGTGGGAAGGTTTTCTCTTTCCCGGAAACTTGTCCGCGGTTTCCCGGTCCTGGGGACAATTTTCTCTACCTTGGTCACGGTGCTGTTTCCGCTTTTTCGAAGAACAGAACGTTCCTGTACCGATGTATTGCTTATATTCGATTTCGAAGTATTTTCATGCTTTACGTGTTTCTCATACATCAATCTAGGATCGGCGATCGGCACGAATCCGCTTTGGCCGCGCGGCAGAGGCATAAAACCACCTCTATGAATTTCTGGTTCCGTGGGTGGAAAAGACCTGTAACGTCCATGACCGGGTCTATCCGACGACGATGATTCCAATGAAGATTCCTTTCTCTCTGCCTTTCTAGCTGAATGCCTCCACAGATTGAAATTCAAATTCGGTAAACTGAGTGGTAGACCAAAAAAGCTGAAGCCGGAGCTGCTGGGTGATGGTGGAACAGGATTTTTCTTTATTGGTAACGTGGTATTCTTTTGTACTAATTGAGGCTTGTGCGGTGATGGGTGACTGATTTTCACTGTCTGAGTAGGTACACTGATAGTAGTAGACACACTGGGTCGTAACGTGCTTGCATCGCTTTCATTCATGTCCTGATAATCTATATATTGGTACAAATAATCAGAGTCCTGGGAAACGGAAGGTTTTTGCGTCGAAGAATCCTTTAGATTCATCCACAATGGTATTGTCTCTGTAATCCCAAATGCTGGCAATTTTTAATGTAGTTTAATAAACATAATATAATTTGCTAGAATTATTTCTTTTGAATTTATAAATTATATAATTCAGATGCCATGTACTTTTGAAAGATTTTCTTATAAAAAATAAAAAATAATATAATAATTTACCAGTGATAAAAAGTTTTTTATAGGTTGTTAATTAATTTATTTTATTTGGCTCATTCGTAATTATTTACCAGATGAAGAGACTGAAGGAGTTGCAACATTAATCATTTCAGCCTCGCATCCTGGATGAATCGGTTCCACATATCTCTCACGCTGGCAATCCTGTCGCGATAATCTGAGTTCTTTGAAAAGAGAGCCGTCAGCGCATCTAGGACCCTCTGTGGAAGCTTGCTGTAGCCATCCTCGCAGCCAAAGCATGCCGCAAGAACAGGACAGTGGATTTCCTTTCTCAGAAATGAGAGAAAATATAAATATAAAAAATTTTGCAATTATCAAGAGATCATTTTAATAATGGAAATTAATGTGAATTAATATTTTATCATCTTGACATCAATTGATTTAATTCTTCGTTGTCAAAAATCTGTAACAGTTATTGATGCTAGGTCTATAAAATCTATTTTAATTCATGTTTTAAAATCTATGTTAATTAAAAGGCATTATTTAATTAATTGTAACTCGCAGAAACAAATTAATAATAATATTATATCAATGTTATAATTTCTTACTCAATAATGCAACTTATATATAATATTATGTATGCAGTATTAAATACATTCATATTAAATGGGAAATTATAATGATATAATATTACTACTAGTTTGTGTTCCACGGAAGGAACCATAATGATATAATTCATATAAAAAAGAATGAATACTATCTCGGTAAAAAATTTTTTATGCATGAACATGTATAAATATGTATAAATATATACATAAATAACATACATAATTTTATATAAAATATATCCATGTTTTATACGAAATATGTTCATAGATCCTTCTTTCTTTTGTAAAATTACTTTTTAATGTAATAGAAATAACAATAGTAATGTGAAAATATAAAAAATAATTAAAGGATAATTTTTGCATTGTTCGTTTTAGAAAAAAACAAATTTGGAAAAATGTTAAAAAAAATTGCTCATACACAATTATGCATAATTTTATGTATAATTAAACATTAAATAATTTTTTATATTTCTTCAAACTCACTTCACTTGATTTTTTCCAAAGTAAATAATATGATAATTACCCTTTTATTGTTATTTCTATTACTAAAAATTTTACAAACGAAAGAGAGATGAATATATATAAACATATTTCATATATGATTATACGTGTTTATGAATATTTATGTATGTTTATACATATTTATACACATTAATGTATAAAAATTTTTTACCAGGATAACAAGTATATTTTAATAAAAATCCAAATTTGTAAATATACAAAGAAACATCTTTAATAAAGAAATTTATAATTGGTTCAATAGATCCATCATCAGTTCCGGAGAGCTAAATACGACTTTTTATATAATTTTCATTAATTTAATCAATATTATCAATTACCGTCGATATCTAAGACAGCGATATTCGATCGCAGCCTTTTGAAACTGTTTTCGGACACCGCAGTCATCCGATTACTTCGCAAACTCAATACCCGCAATCTGGGCATATCATCGAAAGGTGAACCATGCACGGCGCAAATCCGATTGTTGTCCATCTATAAGCAATAAGGAGAACAGCTGTAAGGCGGCTATGTAAAATGGTTTAGCTATCGTGGTTTAGCTAATTAACGATGTAGGTATACGAATAATTGCTCCGTCAGCAGAACGGCTCGTCTCGCATCACGGTTCATGCAAGAGTTTCACTCTCGACGAGAAAGTATTCTTCTTTATTAGCGAAGACTGTCGTTGTTTTATACAAGATATATTTTGCAAGTTAATTCGGATATTGTTCATAAATTGTACTTTAGTTGTTTTAAATTTTCTGATCATAATGCAAAAAATACTTAAATGATATAAAATTATGCATATTTTATCTTTTAAAACCTCATAATTAATTCAATAGATCATAAAGCTGAAATTTTCGCTATGAATACCTTTAGTTCCACCAGCCACTCCATAGCTGCTAGACTGTCGCTAGAAACTCTGGATAATCGATTGTAACTGAGATCAAGAACCTCTAACGAGTGAAGACTCTCCAGACCGACGTACTGCAAATCCGGCAGGTGATTGTGACTTAAATTAAGGAAAAGTAAGTGTGGCACGTTAATGAAGGCATTACTAGCGATTTCCTGGATCAGATTCTCCTGAAGTTCCGCGCTCTGTAGCAGCGGTAATTCGGTGAAAGCGCCACTGGGGATGGACTACAAAATCATATATATTAAATCTCCATTTATTAGTTTAATATATAATTAGTTTA
>Ga0157363_1001813_pt1 | contig 18232 bp, 7 predicted proteins | sample AttsexASBM1_FD_111477 | JGI IMG/M metagenome (GOLD analysis project Ga0157363, IMG submission 111477) | Fungus gardens microbial communities from leaf cutter ant in Ribeirão Preto, State of São Paulo, Brazil - Atta sexdens ASBM1 | ecosystem: Host-associated > Fungi > Mycelium > Unclassified ... | reverse complement strand
TCCTTGAGAATACTACACCACATGATAATTCAGGACTGCTTGCGCACAGGAAGCTCAACTCACCATTTGTTTGTCAGCTTCAAATGACGTTCACCCTCAATATTTTTCTTTAATTTGCCTTCCGTATCTTGAAGAGGGCTGGAACTATCTGCCTTGTCAGAGTACTTGACGATGAATGATTGTGGAAATCGATGTTCGAGCTCTCCGATAAAATCTGAAAGTAAATACAACCACTTGAACATACTGATGGATTGAGCTGATGGACAGAGTAGCGCTCACCGACAACTTGGATGGTGCGTGTCATAGCAGGATTTGCCATTGATACAACTTTCGAATAGAGTGAGTAGAAAGCAATGCGTAGGATATTGTCAGGGACAAGAACAAAATCGTAACATCGAAGCAGCTGCCACTGCCTCACAATGGACCGGGTGGGAACGTCTAGACATGTCAGAAGCACAGCGAAGCTGTGGGTGTGGGAGCATTATTGCTTGTCAACTCTCTACATCTGTTATTTCTCAAAACACTGTCAATTTTTTTTCCTTTCAAGGGCAATCTCACACATTTATGTCAGTACTGTCTTCTATCCCTGCAAGAGAGAGCTCTATACTTATATACCACAACCAGCAAGTCGCATGAGACGTTCCAATATTCTCTTGTTCTTTTCCACTCAGATATAATGTTTCTATCTGTGAAATGGAATATCGAAGTAGCCAAATTTTGATGGAGAACCTTTGCAATGGCAAAAAATGATAATTCACTGTCATCAAACCTTAGTACGTGGCTCGATGGATAATTTCCAATTACATCTTCAAATGTCTATATCCTCTCTTTCTTTCTTTTTTTTAAAAAAATCAATGATTTATTACACGGGATGCGGTGGTAGACTACACACTGTAATTACTTAATTAAAAGGAAAAGATAAAGATAAAGATAACAGAAAGGAAAGAAAGAAAAAGAAAAGAGAACAGAAAGAAAAAGTAGGTAGCATAGACTATTACTAAAAGTCCTAAGTGATACCTTCCTGGAAGCAGAATGCTCTAAGATTGAACTCTAGAAACATAAGAACACCCTTGAGAGATTCTCTCTTAGAATTCCAAGATTTTTTATATCTTGCACAATCAAACAGAATGTGCCTTCTCATTTCAATAGGATACTCTCTGCACATACATGCAAAGAATTCTTTGGGAAAGAACCTAAGCCAATATTTGCCAATAGGAACATGATTCATAATCAATCTTGTGACATGTGCACACATTGAATTTGAAAGGCCGAGGTGTTTCAGCCACACACCACCCTTAGAATATGTTGTGCAAATAGGTTGGTTGTCATTGTTGTTTAGGTCAAGGAAATTTCTTCTCTTATAATCTGATGCTTGGAAAGTCATCTGCTATTTACAAACAATATTATTATATTCTTCTTTTTGGCTAAAGTCCTATAAAGATTTGCAAGAGAGGATAGAATCAATTTGAAGCTATTTTGACTCCTTGTTGACCATAAGATGTAGGGACCATTTGATGTTACTTGGACAATCCCAGAAATTAATCAAGTTATTTGAGTTCTTTTTGAAAAAAGCTCTAAGGTTCTTTGATATAGTGATAGAGTGAAGTTGTTGAGAATAGATGTTCAACTCAAAGATTTTTCTAGTGGCAGGAATAGTGTCTGTAATGATGACAATGTATGAAATGTCTTGTTGTTGAGTAACATAATTAATACATTACTGATGGTGAAAAGTTCCACCTCTGAAAAAGTCACATTCATTGTATAATGAACAGTCTTTGCAATTATTTTTTGGCCTCTACAAATATGCAAAATCAAGATAACAATATTGTTCTTGATACTAGCATCTAAGACTATGAGCATAGTACCATGATTGGCAAGAGAGTTCCTATAGATATTATCAAGTCTGTTCTGATGAGTGAATAAAACTTCAAGGTCTTTTTAATTAACTGAGATAAAAGAAAAACAATCAGAAAAAATATCTATTAAATGAAAACCTAGAGAAAAATCTTTATTTAGACTGTCAAAAGAAGGGAATATTTCATTTAACCAGTTGTTGGTATCCATTATAGAACTCTGTTATATGTTAAGTCTACCTATTGTTATGACTTAAAGCTCAGAGTTAAGCAATAAGACAACTCTTGTATTCAGTAACACAAGAGAACTCAATAGAGAACTCTTCTACAAACTAGTCTACCTTATATAGTCCTACAGATGGTCCGTGCTAACTACTGTGCACCCTACCCTAAACAACCATGTGTAGTCCATGTTGTATGATGTCATCTGTTCTCAAATCTTCTACTAAGTCCTCCCAAGTCTTGTGATCTGTCTTGTGACTGATGTGACAGCATGACTGATCAATCCTAACCCTAGTTGCTCTAAAAATAGAAAATAGAAAAATAAAACAGAATGAAAATAAAAATGAAAAGTAAAATAGAGAAAAACTAAGTCCACTGTTTGTGAACTTGACACCTATCCAGAAAATACATCCCCATAGTGATACTCCTTATCAACATCTAATCTAAAAGCCTAACTTTCACAGCAGCCATCTTCCTTACAACATGCCTATATGGCAATGATGCAACAATTTGGAAATTCTGTCTTCTATGACAGAGATACTCCTATCTGACTCAGTCTTCTATGGTAGGGTCATACTCCTATCAGTGTCTCAACACTAAAACCTCCACTTAGGGCAATAAGGACTATACCACTGGAACCCTAAGCATCTTCTATAGTATATACCTGTATATAAGACTAGTAGTTACACTGTAATTTGCTAGTCTGATAATTGATGAAGATAACTTCTTATTGAACTCAATCCCCAGTATTTAACAGCAATATACCAATCAGTACTCACTCCTATTTTGGACTTCTTCCTTTCATCAGAAATTGTGACTGTAGCAAACAAATAGTATAGTACATAAGCTAAAGCCAAGGTCGTTCTACAAGTCCACATATCTCTGAGTCCATCTTGTAGACTTTCACCTCCAGTGTGAACCATGCTTGACAAACTTTTGATTTTCAAATGTTCAAAAAAACCCAGATATTGCTAAGTATTTTTTATTTGAGTATCATACTTTTTAAAGGTTTCAAATTTAAAGGAGAAGGATCAAAGTTTCTAGACAATTGAGAGAAATGAAAAACTTCTGACTTGTCATGCTTGATAACAAGACTAAACTGTCTGAAAAGAGAAGAAATAATACTATAACTACAAAAGAGATTTGTATTTGATTTTTCAAAATGTTTCTTTTGAAAAATAAGAAGGCTATCATCAATAAATAACAGAAAAGAAATTGGAATAGGAATAGAAATATTTTTAGTTCTTTTTTCAAGTATGTGAAAAATTGGAGTAATATAAAGAGTTGATAGGATAGATAAGAGAGTAGATTCCTAACCAACATCAACATTAGCTTTAAAGAAAGGAGAAGTAAATTTTTTTCCAAATATATTAGGTTTGTCAATTAATTAAATAATCAAAGAAAAATTGAGATATCTTTGAATCAAAATCCACTTTATCAAGAATCATGGGGAGAAGATAATAATTAAGAGAAGGAAAGAATTATGCTATGTTAAATATAAGAATGCTTGTGTAAAGACCTTTCGTCTATCCCATTTGTACAAGGTAAGTTAAAAAGATGCTGGCATCTGTTGTCAAACATTGCTTAATGCCTTCCAATTAGCTTAGATGGATGAAATTAATATAATAGTATAGACTTGTAATTTCTTACCTATTACTTTTTCAATTAGTTTGCCTAGTATATTGAAAAGTATAATGAGACAAAAGGCTTTTGAGGTGTTATACAAAGGTTTATTTAGTTTCAGAATAATAATAATAAATGACAATTTTTTAAAGTGTATCAGCCAGTGGCTAAGGTTGATACATATGTTCACTATGTTAACAATGTTAGAACAGTATTTACTATTTTTTAGTACTTCTTTGAGATGACTCTAGAAGATGTAATCTGGACTAGGAGTAGATGAAGTATTGCACATATTAATAGCATCTGAACTCAAAGATACTATAAGTTTTTGAATAGTTTTCTGAGAAGAAATTCAGTATGAATGATAAAGAAGTTGGTGAGTAAGTGTACCTCTAGGTCAGTGTACAATTGACATCTACCTTATTGAGTGGAAAAGAACAGATTAGCAGTATGATACATGCAAGGATAGAATATGGGAATGATGGTTCTTAATTAGCAAGTGAAGACAGTGTCAGATAGAAAATTGACTGAAACTCACTATATAGTACATTGAGCATATTATTTATCTTTTCTTTGGAACTGACTGCTATAGCTGTGGGTCCAGTAAGGCGAGCTCTCCAGCCATAGTTGATGAGTATAGAGAAAATCTTTTTTGATGTCTGAATAACTACCCAAAGTATATACAATGGAATACTGTTAATAGCTTGTTCCTAGAGGGAAGGAGGCTAGTATGAAAACTATTTAATTCATTAGCATAAAGATATTTTCTCAAGAACTTGTAATTCAATGAAGCAATCTTAAGCTAAATTGTATAACTAATGTAGTGTCTGCCACAAATTGTCCAAATTGTTGTATTGTCTGCCACTAAATTTGATAGCTTTTATAGCTAGCAACTTATGCTTTTTAATCTAGTTCATAAGATCCTATAGCCTCTTGTTAGATAATGTGATTTCTTGAATTTTACTGTTTTTTTATACTTAGCCCAGTTGCTTCTTTGCCTAAAAATCTAATACATAGCTAAATATCTATTGTATTCCTCATTTCACCATGCTTTAGATTGTTTAGTGATGTTGACCAGTTTTGAAAATTTGTTCCAAAAGTCTTCTACAATGGTAATGAATTCTTAAGTTATACTTTCAAATATTTTGCAACTAGTAATCTTAGTCATCTACATAGAGCCTAACCTGTTCTTGAACTCATTGACAAATTCTTTCTCTTTATCACTATTTCTAATAATAGATTATCTCTTTTCTTGAATAGACTTTTCCTCTACAATGATAAAAACTGATAAAGAGACATAATCCAATAAGCTTTGAAAGTCTGGTAAAATTTTACAATTGTTGAATTCTACTAATTCTGTTTGGAGAAACATTAAATCCAATACTAAATTTAAGTCTTGAGAATTATCTACATATTGAGTGAAAACTAGATTAATGGGAGTTGACATTTTTAGACCAAAGCTATTAGCCACTTCTCAAAAAGTAATGAACTTATGTCTCAAACTTTTCTAAACTCCATTATAACATATTATCTATTTAAGAAATAAAGAAGAGTATACTTTTAGAAAAGCCTAAGAGAATATAATAAGGTTTTCCAAAGGTATTAACTATTATAAATACTCAATAGTCCATTCTAATCTAACAAATAGTATTGAGATAATTAGAGAATGATAGTGACCAGATGGCTGAAAACACTGATAGAAATATCTAGAAGATTATCTAAAAAGTATGGAATAATGATTGTGAGAGTGATGGTAGCAAGCAGGGTTCAGGATGTAAGTATGACAGAGTTGTCATAACAGACACTATAAGATTGTCTATAGAATTTAGTGTTTGAAGTAGCTGAATAAAATATTATAAATTTTGTAATAAGGTTTAGAGTTGGAGAGCATACAAAAGAGCTAAGTCTTCTTATAGTCTGCAAAGTCTAGTACAAATACTGCCAAACTCTGTTGTCAAATACTATTGCTTTCTAAATACTTCTATCCAGATTTCTAATTATCTATACATTATTATTTCCAAGTTAGATCATCATTGTTCTATTATTTTTTTCTATTATTTTATTTTATTTATTTTATTATAGTTTAGTTTTCTTTTTGTTTTTTTATAAACCTAGATAAGAGAGTATAACTTGATATTATATGTAATGATCACAATATTACAAAAGTGTGATAGAAGTGTAATATATGTTATATGTGTCATAGTTACAGTTATATAGTCATATAATTTGATCAAATATCATAAAACCTGCTAGAAGATTTTAGTCATTGTTTTAGGGTAGGTTAGTATAAATATATATAAATTAACACTTAAAGTATATAAAGTAGACTACCTTATATTAAAAACTCTATTAAGTTTATGTTACTTAACATATAAGTATACTTTTGCTTTTAACACTTGAGGCTTAAGTTATAATACTCAAATCTTATTAATACTAACAAAGTTCTAAAACTTCTTTAACACAACCTAAGAAAAGTAACTAGATATCAATATATCTTGGAAGTCCCAAGTAATAATATTATTGCTAGTTGTTAAATATAGTTTATACCTTGTTATCTGAGATTTGGTAGAGTATCTTGGAAGTCCAGAATAAGTAAGTTATATATTATCTGAGAATGTAAAAGGTAGATTGGAATGATCTTTGGCTTCAGCTTGTATACTGTGTCTCTACTAGTTACATGCATTGTATATTTTGGATTAGAACTTAGAAACTTAGAGGGTAGAAAATCACTAGAAGATAGCAAGATGTGTTATTGCTAACACTAAAAGAAGAGTACTAGTTTTAGTCAATTTTCAAGATAAGCTAGTATAGTATAAAATATTAGATTATATACTAGTTAGTATATCTAAAATAGCTAACTGAAATGTAACTACTGAGTGAGTTACTCTGATTTCTAATGATTCTTAAATGCTAGGGAATAGAGGTTCATAGAGTTAATCAATACTAGCAAGAATATCCAAGGTGAAATAGATGGGTGTAATCTGCACCAAAAGAGGTTGAAAAGTGTAAATGAGGGAGTAAGAGTTATCTGTAAGTCAGAACAGATGTGGTTGGAAAATAAAATGTGATACTAGTCTTATAAGTTAACTCTATAGCTTGCAAAATTTGATATCAAACTCTTTCCTTATATTTGTAGATATATTCTCTCCTCTTCCAGCTTCCAGATTCACTCTTCTATTAACTCCTTAGTATCCAAGACCATCTCATACTATTTCAGATCCAATATATTCTCTTTATGAATTTTATAAGTGACTGCCAAATGAATTATATTTTAGTATCTGTTCTCTCTATATCTAACTATTTCTAGATCAATTCATCTATGACTAGGACAAGATCCTCTAGGCCCTGTTTCTTTTAGAAGTTGCTATGCTATAAAATAGTTAGAGAATATCTCTCACAAAGAGTCAACTACAGAGACATTCCTGTTAGGAACAGACCAGCCACTAAACCAGTTATGTTAAAAGTGCATAATGTCAAGCTTAGCTTTAACATCTGGCTAGTACTATATATGTACTTCATACTGTACTCCTGACAGTATCCCCCTTTCAAGGCATATAGTCCCTACATGGAAGTTATATAAATAGCTGCACTCAAGGGTTATGCCACATGTCATGGTCTCAGAACCTTGACAGTCTTATGGGGTTTCTAAAGGACCCAGGAAACTCTGCTTCACAGAGCATCCAGTTTAATAGAAATACACAGCTAAGCAACTGGTACTATTCCTAGTAACACTCCTGGCCACGTCATGCCTCCATGCTAACAACTGTCCATTTAAAGGGAATGGTTTTACTGGGAGTTGAACTGCCAACTGCTTAAAAGCTTGACATTATGTTAGGAACAGACCAGCCACTGAACCAGTTACATTAAAAGTGCACAATATCAAGCTTAGCTTTGACATCTGGCTGGTACTATATATGTACTTCATACTGTACTCCTGACAGTAATGCTACGAATCACAAGTCTTAGAGTCGACAAGTGAAAGGAACCTTGTATTGGGTTGACACAAGAGAACTCAATAGAGAACTCTGCACAGGATAGTCTACCTTTATATATTAAATCCTCATGGTCCATGTTAGCTATTTGCTAGCCTACCCTAAACCACCTTATATCAGCTATGCGGTTAGCATGTGGTATGATATCATCCTTCTAGAACCTTCCTTGTGTTATGTGACCTCTGTTGTCACTAACTTCCTCTAACCCTATGTGCTAAAAATAGAAAAGGGAACATAAATTAATAGGGAAATAAAAAATAGAAAAAGTAAAAATAAAGTAAAAAGAGACCAAGTCCACTTTCTGTGATCCTAACAATTCCCTAATTATATCATAGTTGGAGTTTGAGCAACTATTTAGAAATTACTTCTTTTCTATCAATTTTGATACTGAAGTAGTCAACCAGCTTGAAGTGATAGTCTATTACCAGGGTAGTCATGTAGTATAGGATTACTTAGATGAGTTTCAGACTATTAGAACTTAAGTTCAAGAGTTAGAACAAAAAAAAACCTTATATTGGTTAACACTCAATAGAGCTCATAGTACAGGTAAGTCTACTTTATATATCTCTAGAGCATAATCTGTGCATGCCTATATATAGCCTACTCTAAATGTTATAAGTCATATATATAAGAGTTATCATATCATATCATATAATATATAATATTCTATAAGAGACTGGAACTTATCTAAGTAGTTTTCAACTATATAGCTTCTCTGGTAATATGTTGTTTCCTCAAGCTTGTTAATGGTTTCTGCAGTAGCATTAACAGAAAAGAAGTGCTTCTAGAAGAGCTGTTCAAACTCAGACCAAGTAGTAATAGGAAAGAATACTGATAGTTGACTCTTTACAGAAGATTCTTTCTGACCATTTTAAAGTATAACCATCTCTGAAAAACAAGAGGGCCCAGAGGATCTTGTTTTGGTTACAAATAAACTAGTTTAAGAATAGTTGAATATATAAGAAAAAAAAGCTTCAAAAAGCTCACCTAGTCTGTTAATCACTACTAAAGTCTAGTAAAAGTAGAATATGAGGCTGAAAGTAATAAAAAATAGTTTCTAGATATGAGAGTGTTGATCAGAGAAAAGAGTCTTGTAGTAAGAGGAGAAAGTATATCTGCAGGTACAGGAGTAGAATTGTATACTAAAGTATGCAAGTCTTGGAGTTGGCTTATAAGACTAGTAAGGATATTATGTTCTAAGACATATTAGCACTCAGCTATCTCCTGTAAATAATACTGGAAAAGTCCTAGAGCCTTATCAATATTGACAGAAGTTATAGTATGATCACTGGAAATATACATCTATTGAGAAGTATGAGAATGAGAGTGAGGTTAAGATATAAAGTGAGTAATCTGAGACTACCAGACTTATAATGCTTCAAAATCTCCAAGAGAAGATTCTGTCCTATTGTATCACATTCTGTTCTGACCACATTTACCTTAATCCATAGATAATATCCCTTCTCTCATTCAAATTCCCTAATCTCTTCTAGTACAGATCACATCTCCCTATTTTCCCTTAGATGTCCTTGCTGGACTCTTGCTAACTTCATAGATCTCCATTTCTGATATTTGAGAATCACTAGTAAGCTAGAATAACTCACTTAACAGTCTCTATCCTAGATAACTACCCTAAGTAGTATATCTAGTATATAATTTAGTATTTTATACTGTATTAGCTTATTCTAAAAATTGACTAAAACTAAAACTTTTTTAGTATTGGTGACAATATATTTTACTACTCTCTGGTGGTTTCAACCCACTAAGCTCTCTAAATCTACTTCTGAAATATGTAACCAGTATAGCTAATAGAGATATATAGTAGAATTCACATCTTCAGGAAAAATCTAAGAAGACAGAATAGAATTTCTTGAAGATAGTGACTACTATAAGTATTTCTATACTCCATTCTAATGGAGTAACATTAATAACCATTAAGAATTCTGTTGCAAGCTTACAGTGCTGCTATTCTAAGCTATACTTGCAACTACCAATTTTATTATGTACTATAAGCTTTGTATAGAGTTTAGACTAGATAGAAAGCATTGCAAACTTGTTATAGAGTTTCAAGCTAACTGTAAAAAAGAGCTGGGTTCTCTTATACCCTATATTATGGTATGCTTGAACTCTTATATTTTACTTTGATTTTCTTTTCTTTTTATCTATTTTCTTTAATTTGATTTTTCTTTTTTTCTGTTTTTATTATTATTTCTTGAATGATAAAGAGGTATGTAACTACAGTCATATGACACATCACACAACATAATGTCATAGGCCTCAAATCTAAAAGAAGGAACTAAAAGAATAATATCAAGATATATATTTATAATATGTTTATCTCATGGTATATTTATGTCATATCCCAAACTCTAAAACATGTCTGAGACATGTTTGACTTTAATATGACATCAAGTCTCCATGGTTATTTGGTCTTATTTGTGTCCAAAACTCTGTCAGTAGTTTGGTACTTTATAATAGACTTAATTTCACCAAAAGTCCATAATTATTTCACTTTATTTGAGTCAAAATCTGCAGTCATATTCATTTTTGTCCATTGCCTAATTATCTCCTGTAAACTCCACAAATTTACTCAGACTTTACATGGAGTTTTTCCTTCTTCAAATCTGAACTCCTATATAATGTTTCACTAATAAAATACTCACTCAGAGATCTGTTTTAGTTACTTCTTTTGTTATTTTATATATTTAAGGCTGGTGACCCTTTTGTAATAGCTAGCCTGATAATCAACTAAAGTTGACGCTAAATCTCCAGTGTCAATGGCGATGTGCTTTACTTCTCTCTTTATAACTCCTTACAAGATCATTCTCTGAAATTGTAACCATGCAGCTCATAGAAGGTACAACACATAAGTTAAGACTAAGGTCATTCTGACAAGTCCACATCACCGAGTTCATTACATGAAGCTTCTACACTCTGTGCATGTCTGAGCCAACTCTGTAGACTTTCACCTTCAAGTACAAACTACATCTAACAATTTATAGCTAATATATGGACATTAGAGTGGGATTATTATTTATTATTAACACAGACTATAAAATATCTGTATAAATAAGATAGCAATATATCAGGGACTCTTTGTTGTTCTCTTGTAATTTCTATGAGATTCTCACCTTATAAGACTACTTAGTGTGCTATTAACCATCTTGGTTAGTAGTTGCTGTAACACCCTATGTCTAAATCTCTATGGACATTCAAGCCATCTACTAGTTTATTTGATAATATTGAGTAGATTATGTTGCTGTTTACATAAACTGATCTTTGGTATTATATATCAAAACTCATAGTCTTTTGCTTAAATTATACTGTAAGTCTAATAAGAGAGAATTTAAGAATGTTTATGGTATAGAGCTACCCAAAATAAGTGGCCAACATGATTAGATGATTGTCTGGTATTATCACAACTGCACTATCTTGAGTGAAATTCAAACATATATCTTTCAGGTCTAGTTTAGAGACAAATATCAAGTTTGATCATAAATTGGAAGTGTGTAAGACATTGTTTAAGATGATCTTTTGATCAGCTCTATCTATCTCTGTTATAAACCGTGCTGATCCTCTTTTAGAGATAGTAAAAGTAAAGTCTTTGTCAGTTAAGATACTTGTCTTTGATAAATTATAAGATATATGAAGTAAATAAGAACTTGTTTGCAAAGCAATGGTCACTTACTTCTGATTCAACCAAGGTGAGAATAGTATTCAATGTATTTGTATCAATCCAGAACACAATTAGCTCATCAGATAGCCATTTTTTAGGTACTTATTTCCCTATTTTTCCATCTATCCTCTCCTTAACACATTCAATGGAGCTGGAGAAAGATGTAATGTTAAGAGTAAGATTTAGAGAAGAAAAAGAAGGTATTTTAAGTATCTTGAAGTATGTGTCTTTTATTGTTATAAGTATGAAAACTTGTTATTTATCTATGTTTGCAACTGTGGTTATATTTGCAGAAGATGTTTCCTTGAATCTGTTTTGATAAGTATTAGCAGTGCTTCTTCCTCTCTTTCTAAAAATGTGTTGGAATTGTCTCTCCTTATTGTCTTTAGACCAATAACAAACATTAATAGTATGACTATAACAGTTGCAGTTGGGATCGTTACAATAAGTTGACTTTTATCTTTATATTTGAAGGTAGATATATAAAGAGCTGTAATACTCCATCTTAGATTAGTGGCACAATCACAACTAACTCAAAGCTACCAGACTTATAACTAGAATATCACTTTAGTTAATCCTTGGTTTCTATAGAGTACTATAACTACAATGTTCTAAAAATAATAGGAAGTTGAGGATAATGGTCTTGAAACTAGTGTTAGAGATCACAGCATCCAATGCATTTACATATGTCCACTTATTGTATATAAGAGTAATGTGGTTTGGGAAATTATTGTTGTCTGAGTAAGTTATATTCTACAATTTTTATTCAGCATCTTGATATGCTATATTAGATATTACTTTATACTCTTTGATATATAACTGCCAGGTATATACTATATTGTTTGCAATGTTAATATCAAGTCTGATAGAGTTTTTGGTATTATAAATCAATAAACCTTTGGCTCAAGCATTCTGGATGTTTTACTCTATAGCAGATGGATTTGGTGAGTCTTATGGTATTTTATCAGATAGTAGTGGGACTAGTGTTATACTAGTTTGTATAAATATAATATTTTAAGTAGCTACTGATATGGATGTTAGAGATGATGTAGGCACTAGTACTAATAAGTCCTTAATAAATCTGTCAAGATAGCTGAATACACCTCTTATTTATGCAGCAATACAAATAAATTTACTCTAAGCCACCCAGTTTATACTATTGAACTTGTTCTTATTAGTAAAAATTGGTAGTATACTTCTTCCAGTAATAGTTTCAGGTATGGTTCACACTTAAGAGTAAAAGTTAGACACAGTTCAATAAGTATGAAAACTTATCAAAATGTATGAGATTGTAGGCTTCCAAAATAACCTTAGCTTCAGCTTATCTGTTGTACCATTTACATATTACTTGATCACAATTTCAAACAGTGAAATAGAGTTTGAGAGGAAAAGCTCTAATAGAAGAAAGTGTGTTGCCTCAATACTGGAGTTTAGTGTTAATAGTAGGAGAAACTATGATTGATTATTAGACTGAAGATTATAGAGTATTTACTAGTTCTTAAATATTAGACTAAAATACTTGGAAACTCAAGTAATGTTATTATTACATAGCCTAGCAATTGTCCACATCAAGTGAGAACAAAATTTTGAATAGAAGTAAACTCTACTATAAAAGACCAAGTACTCACAGAGTTTGAAGAGGAATAATATATTACAATATGTTTGTTTATTATATGTCAACTCCAACTCTATAAATAGCCTATCTTTTGCAGCAGTATTATATATTTGTATAAAATATATTATTTAAGTTGATTGTGCATAAACAATATGTTCTTAGTAAGATTCATAGCTTAAAGCCTATAACCTAAAAGGTAGTAAATATTTCAAAGAGTTCCAGAATGTGGAATGTGTAAGAAGACTCTTCAACTTCAAACATTTCAAACTACAAACATTGCTAATCCCTATTACTAAAAATTGCATTAGTTTTCATTACTCTTTCTATAAGCACATCCTGATCTGGCCACATCTGTCCCAACTTACAGATGATACACCCTTTCTCATTTATACTCTCTAACCTCTTCTAGTATGGATCATATTCTCTATTTCATCTCAGATGTTCTCATTAGACTCTCAACAACTCTATAGATCTCTATATTAGATATTTATAGATTACTAGAACCAAGATAACTTAACTCACTTAGTAGTCCTTATTTCTAGATAACTACTCTAGATAGTATATTTAGTATATAAGCTAATAATTATACTGTAAAAGCCTTATTCTGAAAATTAACTAAAACTATCACCAACTTCTAGTATTAGTAATGACATACTTTCTATCTTTCAGTGAACTTGTCTACCAACAATATCCTGAGTATCTCTTCTAAAATATACAACCAGTGCAACTAGTAGAGGCATAGTATACAAGTTAAAGCCAAAAATTATTCTAACATTCTGTATATTTAGATAATGCAAATTACTTATTTAGGCTCCTGAGAAGCTTATTATCAGATCTTGGATAATAAGATGTGAACTATGTTTAACATAGGCCTATAAACATCTTCTAAGTAAACTTAGTTGTTTTTCATTTTTCTTTTCTTTCATAGTTTAGTTTCCTTATTTCTACTACTAGGAAAACTTAGATATAGCTTTAAAGTAGGCATAAGAAGACCCTTTACTTCACCTAAATTCAAGTCAGTAGTATCTGCCAAAGCTTAAATTAATTCTGTAGTCCTCTTATTCCTTAAGTTTTATATTGATGTTTTGCTGCAACATTATCAGATCTTCTTAACCTCTATAACACCACTACAGACTACTACACACTTCTTTATAACCATTGACCTACTTCTTCTAGCCACCAACCAATAAGTCTTTACCATTTGGTAACATTCCATCAAAATATCTGACTATTCAGTATCATCATTCTGTAGTGTCACATATCTATTTGAATATATCTAATCTATCTGACTACATTACAAATAATGTTTCTCTAACATCTGATATACCTGTGGAAGAAGATATCTTTTTTCCTTTCTACTTATCCTCTTTTAGTATAGATCTACCTAGTTTTTTTTTTCATGTCCAATCACTCCATAACTGATTATATAGTTTCTTATAATTTCCATGAAACTTCAGACTTGATTTTCAAGAACTTTAATATATGCAGAGTAGTTACTTATCTCCTTAAATCCTTAGATATAGTCTTAGTTACTAAGTACTAGTATTTAAGATGCCTAAATACTCTGTAGTTTCTCAGCTTTTGAAAATCAACTAGTATAGTATATTGTTCTGGGTACCTATACTTAGAGGTCTAACTTCCTTCATATTCTGCTTCTTATTAAATTTTTTCTTTCTAAATATAACTACTATAACATACAGAGGTGCAGCATATCTGCCAAAGCTAAGGTTATCTAGGATCTGGATCCTCACATATTAGATGATATTTCTCTATAGCTAAGTTACTGAATATTCTACCTAATGTTCTACTTGATTAAAATGGACTCTTAAGTATTTAGAGTAGCTATCATCTCTAGAAAACTCTATTCTGTTCTCTTGGGATTTCTTTAGAGGTGAGTTATATACTTAGCTATTTAAACAGATATAACTTAGGATTTCTCTGGAACTGTAAACTCCACTATAATTCTGTAGTCTTTATCCAGTTATTCTAATAGTAGATTAGAAATGTATAGACCAACTTTTAAAAATATATAAAGTAGACTATTCTATAGTAAAAACTCTATTAAGTTCTCTTGTATTGCTTAATATATAAGTATGCTTTTTGTTTAACACTCAGGCCTAAGTTATAACATTCCCATTATTTCTAAACTTGTGGTAGAGAATATTTTAGCCTAAAGTCTTCTACTATTTTTTTTCACTTTCCTGCCAATATCTATCCAAATTCATTACTTACTCATACTATTAGTCTGTTAAAAAATCTTCTATCAACTCAAACTTGATTTCTTCTTTCTTTCATCTTCTTCAGTATATTTTTCTTCTATATATCTGCCAATCCTCCTTGTATAAGTTAGGATCTACTGTATCTATCTCTTGACTGACTTCTTCCATAGTTTCATTCTAATATATAGCTTATATGTTGTTACAAACTTTACTATCTATCCTGTCTCTCTACTAAAAAATATTGCTAACTAAGCCTGTAGGCCTACCATCTGCTTTACTTAGTATGTCAATAGAAGCTGCAACTATTTTATTTGGTTTACAGCTTATAGTATAAAGTGGTAATAGTATAAGTAGGTTAGAAGAAAGAACTAGTGTTAGAAAAACATGATATTATCTTTACTCTCTAACTTGTATTCTAATATTAACAAAATCTCAGTAGGTGTTAGCAGATCCTCTTCTTATCCTGTCTTACACTATTTACTGACTACCTAGATACCAACTACTGCTCAAATCAAAGCATAGCCTATTTTGACTTAAGAAAGTTATTTCATACTAGACAGAGCTTTAAGAGTACCCATTATTTTCCTATATATATAGCTTACAAGAGAAATTGCAACACAGAGCTGGTAAGAAAAAAAATACAAGTATGCCACTTAATACTACTTAATTCAACAATAAGTATATCTAGAAAGGAATCTGAGCTTGGTTCCTACTATCTATAGTCAGCATTCTAATAGCAATTACCAACCTCTTAGACATAGGGTTCAGCTAGTTTCTTCTTGGCTAAATACTGTGCTATCTCTGACTAAAAATAAGAAAAGAGAAAAAGAAAAAAGGGCTCTGTGCTGAGTAGTCTCAGAAAAGGGACCAAGTTTTAATGTTATAAACTTAAGTCTTTAGAGTTGGAACAAAAGCATTACTTGTATATTAAGTAATATTTACACTTGTAGAATTCACCAAAGTAAACTGTCTTGTAGTAAGAATACTATTAAGTTCTCTTATATATAAGTTATACTTTTGCTCTAATACTATTAGCTAACATTAATACCAAACTTTAACACTAATAGTAACATGCTTTTCTCTATTATTAGAACTCATCTTCCAATAACTCTGTCTTCAATTCTAAAATTGCAATTAAGTAGCAAGTAGTAGTATAGTATATAATTTGAAGCCAAGATTATTCAAAAGTCCACACTTTGTAACTTATGGATAAGTTTTCATACTTAACTAATTATCTTTGTACTATTCTTATAGACTTTCTCTTTAAGCATAAACTATACTTAATAATATAACTCTTATATTGAGCAATATAAGAGAATAGAGTTTTTAGTACAAACTATCTTATATACTGCAAACTATAGTCTATACACATATAAATCCATTCTATTCTAAAGCCTATATGTTAACTATATAGTTAAATTGTTAGAATAACTAGATGAAGTCTGTAAAGTTTATTCTCTAGGAAAACCTAAGTATTATTCAATTATACTAAAGATATTACTTATCTCTAGAAAAACCTAAGAGAATAGAATAAGTTTCCTAAATATATGTCATATTTTGATCTAGCCATATCTATTTCAACCTCTAGATAACATTTTTTTCTTTATCCACACTCTTTATCTTCTTCCAGTGTGGATCACATTTGTCAGAGTTGTGAATGATGGACTCTATTTTATTTTTATTTTTTCTTTTCATTTTCTTTCACTTTACTTTACTTTTAACTTAAAGGCAGAGACACTCTTAGAGGAGCACCTTGCAATATAGCAAGTTTGGGACCTTCCCCTGGAGTAAATGAGTTTAGTGTGATGTCTCATAATATAATATATAACATATAATCATGTATCACAAAAGAACATAAAAAGTTCTAGAATAATGATATCATATTATATACTAACAGTATATAATATATATGCTCTTTAGGGTAGGCTAGGTTTAGTATAGTACAGACCAACAGTCCAGTATATATAAGTAGTATATATTATACTTAGGAACTTTATAAAGTTCTTTTATGTAAACCCTATACAAAGTTCTTTTTCTGATTTAATCCTGAGTCTTGAATTATAACAACATTGTTCATACCATTTTGAATATTCTTACTGAACTCTTAACAACTCTATGAATCTCCACCACAGATATCTGAAGATTACTAGAACTAGAGTAACACTTAATAATCTATTCATAGATAACTACTCTAGATAATATACTTAGTATATAAGCTGGTAGTTTATACTATAAAGCCTTATTCTGAAAATTAACTAAAACTATTACCAACTTTCAGTATTAACAAAGTGAACTTGTCCACCAGTCATATTCTAAGTATATATTCTAAAATATGTAACTAGTATAACTAGTAGAGATACAGTATACAAACTAAAGCTGAAAGTTATTTCAACTCTCATATTCTATATACTTAGATAATATACAACTTACTTATTTGAACTTCTAAGAGGTTTATTATCAAATCTCAGATAACAAGATATAGTTCATATCTTTTATCTAAGATCTAGTAAGATATTCCAGAAGTCCAAATATGTTAATTAGCATATTATTTAAGAATGCCAAAAACAGATTAGAACAATCTTTGACTTCAGCTTGTGTGCTATGCCTTTACTAACTGCACTGGTTGTTGTAGCAACCACTCATCACTCAAGGACAAATGATCTCACAACTAGCAAAGCTTTCCAGTGGGGCTATCAAGTAACGAATAGGGGAATTACAAGAGAACTCGACAAGGAGCCCTTGCTGCATTGCTCCTCTATTTATATAACTTACAAGTGGTCTGTGCTACAACAATATCTAACCGACCCTAAAGTCCATGCTGCTACCTCATATCCATTACTCATCCACCATGCATCTACTTTAAGGCTACCATGCTTCCTATATGTGCCCTGACGTCATACCTTTAATCTCTGCTGTACATGTGCATACCATGTGTACACCATAAGGAACCCATGTCCCTTGACATCATCTCCTAACCCTAACTCCATCTCTAGACTCTTCCCGATCCTTCTAGACCCTAAGTCCTTCCAGAC
>Ga0157363_1001812_pt1 | contig 18236 bp, 3 predicted proteins | sample AttsexASBM1_FD_111477 | JGI IMG/M metagenome (GOLD analysis project Ga0157363, IMG submission 111477) | Fungus gardens microbial communities from leaf cutter ant in Ribeirão Preto, State of São Paulo, Brazil - Atta sexdens ASBM1 | ecosystem: Host-associated > Fungi > Mycelium > Unclassified ... | reverse complement strand
ATGCTTGAAATTATTTTGATGGCTCAACAAAATTATTCAGACATATATTTAGCTAACTTTTTAGATTCTTCAACGCAAAATTGCTCTTTCTGTGAAGATTACGAGAAGAGGAAAAGTTTTATGAAGTATTAGGCGGCGCTCGAGGTGAATGATATATAAATTTGTTCTGTTATTCTAAAACAAATGGACTAGGACAGATAATTATCAATAATCAATAGACGGATTCTTATGCAATTGCATTTATTTTTTTAGAAAGCTGATTGAAAAGCAAGACCAAAATCGAATTTTGTCTTATTGAAAAAGCATTCCAAAAATGCATATATTTGTGCATATTGTTCATATTTGCATAGTTATACATATTTGCATATTTTGTGTATATTTTCATGTTTTTTATGCATAAAAAAATTCGATGTCTAATCAATCCTGAAATATATACGAGCATCTATTAATTTACTATTCACGCAAGAATCTTCATATACATGATGAGTAAAAATATCAACAAATGCTAATAAGAACATGATGATATAATGAGAATTATTGGATAACTTTTTTGCGAATTAGAATTTATTAGATATACGTTGCTTGAATAAATAATTAAGTTCTAACAAAATGTAAAAAATAAATAAAGTAGATATATTCGTTTATTTTTATTCATTTATTTATTAAATATAATATAAATTTTATTAAAATTCGTTTTATTTATTAAATATAATATAAATTTAACATGTATATCATATTTTATATCATGCATATTTCTATTTAAAATTTAACTACATATTGAATTGCTAAAAACTCAAAAAATTTTAAAGCGTTTCAAGAATTTTTTTGAAAAATATTGTGATTGAAATCGAAGTAATATAATAATTTCATATAATAAAAATGCATCGTTGTTTTCTCATATCTTCGGAATCTTATTTTTTTAATTGCCACATAATCTTTAAAACGTGTCAAAAATATTTTAAGGTGATGATTTCTCACTTATCGAATATTCTGGAAGCGTGATATTATTTTAAAAATAATTATAATTATAGAAGTGTGTAAAAAGAACATATAAAATTAATTGAAATATTAACGGCTCATTACCGTATATTAATTAATATTATACCATTTACATTCAAAGCAGTAAAGTTCGCGCATGGATCAAGTCGAGTATGATAAATTATATAAGCGGTATGTCGTCATGTTGTCTCCGTCGCATGGTATATTCAGATAGAATCGTAAACGCACGTTATCAACGTCGTCCCGCTGTAACAATAGATTGCATAAAACATGTTGCGCGAAATTGCAATGAGAAAAAAAACTGAATAATAATTGCGCGGGGGTGGGGCAGGGAGACTGAAAAACGGGCTTGAAAAAAACTCGTCAAGTTCCGTCACGATCGCTTTTATGGCACTATAGTAGAGCATTTTTGCCAACTCATCGAGACCGGGCTCGATATAAATTTAAATTATGCTTCACGAAGCCACCTTTCCGTCCCTTCTCGTTTCTGTGCAACGATCGACGGTACCGAATCAAGAGAGAAAGAGAGAATTGCTATACAAGCAGCAAGCGCGAATAATCGAATCTATATAAAGTCAGCAATGTGGTCTGCTTTATGCTTGCCATTGGACCTGTCCATCGACTTTCTACCCCTCGTTACTCTCGCACCCTTCATCGATTCCCTTCAATGCTACCCCTCACCATAGTCCACCTTCCTCGCGAACGTTCGCGAACGATGTCTATCGCTCGTGATTTTTCATTAGCGTCGTCAGATTTGTCACTGTTCATTTCTCACCGATAGCGCTAGATCCATCGGACTGATTGCTGATTTACGACCAGTACTTGTCATTCTCTCAAATATTTTTTCGTTTCTCGCTTGACAAATGTGCGCAGTCGCATTTTGCGTCGCAGGCGGGTCGCATCAACCATCACGATTGCATTGAGGGAGTTTGCAATATGTTTCGATAACTATCGGTGAACAAAAGTATGATTTAAAGCATGATAAATTAGATACTCATACATAGGATTCTTTTAAATTCATCGCTGTTCTTTTTATTCGAGAAAATGAATTTGCTGGCATTGATCTTTCTTTAACACTTAGAAGTACCGAGCAGTTATTGACCTTTTTTATTTTTTAATAGAGATGCAACCCGATATCCATGGCTAGTATCTAGTTTTTGGTAATATATAATATGCAGCTGAAATTTTATATTGAAATGATGTGCATCATGGTGTAAATATTCTGAAAACTTTTATTATAATTAAATATCTGACTAATATCCGATATCCGGCCGGCTACCGGATGTTTACCAGATATCTGGTACTATATTTCTAAAAAATGTATTAGTGATAATAAAAGTTTTCAGGATACACCATGATGCACATCATTTTAATATAAAATTTCGGTAGCGTATATTGTCAGAAATCAGATACAAGCTGATATCCTCTTGAATCTCTATTTTTTAGATTAATATTATATTTGTTATATAAAAAAATTCTAAAATTTTTTTATTTTTCAATAATTATGTCCTGATGAAACATTTGTTTTTTATCACTTTCTTTATTTTCACAATAATTTATTCACTTAGTTTTTTTAAAGAGTAAAAAACATTACTTCTAGTGCTGAGAATATAAGTCATCATATAAATATTTACTGAATTAAAGATTGTTTAAGTATAAGATTAAAAATTTTAAATTTTCTAAAACATATAAAATTGGAAATTCGATTTTAATAGACTTCTATACGTGATTTATTTCATCTCATAACAGTAAGATCGATTTTCACGTGTATCCAATTCTCCTTCATCTTTTCTTCATAGACACCCTTTTTAATTAACGTTCACGCCAATGGCGTCCCTCACGTAACTATGGCAGGTATAACGAATTCCTTAGCGTTCTTAATTAATGCCAATTAAGTACGGGTTAGAGAAAGAATAATCTTGGTTAATTACGTAAGCGATTCGATTTTTTTTTTAATGATTTAAGATTAATCTATTTATATATATATTCAGATTTTGTTAATTATATCGTCGTTAATTACGAATTACATAGTATGAACATCACACAAGAAATACACAAAGTTATTTTACTTTCATGTATAAATATTTTCATATTTATACGTTGATTTTTCCGCAAACATATATGCATTCTTGTCACATACTTAATATATAAAAAACAGTTTTAAAATCTTTAAAATTATTTAATTTTGAGAGAAAATATTCAATCTGGTCTTTTATCTCTGATCATGGAAGATTTTTTATTAAAATGTGCACTGCCGTTCATAAATTTGGAAACGCTTGCGCTTCTCAAAAAATTAAATATCTCGCTGAAAAAAATTGTAGAGAAATTTTTTAAAAATGCATTTTAAAGAGGAGAGGTAGAGCTATAAATTAATTTTTTTAGTTTCACTTCTGGGATATTTTGTTCCTAAAGTACATAAAATTAAAAATTGTTATTTTTTAAATATTTTGTTTCACTTTGAAGCTTTGTTGAGAACTTAATGAAACACTATCAAACAAAAATTAACAAAAAAATATTTTGAAGTTTTAAAATGGTTTTATAAAACAAATTGGCATGGTATGATTTTCGCAATAATATTCAATTTCCTGTGTAAAAACGCAGGCAAGCATTTTTTAAAATGCTTTTAACTTCGAAATTAAAGAATTACAAAGAAAAAAGAAAGAAGAGAAAAAAAATTTATTGTTTTTCTATTTACATAATTTTTTCAAAAATATTAAAAGATTTTTTTTAACTTAACCTTTCTTGAGATGCGAAAAAAATCTCAAATATGCCCGAATTTATAAATAGTAGTATATGTTACAATAATATCTACGTTATTAAGATTTTAGTCGCAGCGTACTTTTACGAGAAGTAGAAATAACAGTAATTCACAAATTCTGAACAAATCAACGTTGAATAATGTTGTCATGACTCGGTCGTGAATAAAGTTTAATCCCGGTCACTTTAAATAAACTATATAAATTTCATTTGTGGCCCAGCCGGGCGAGTTAACGACTTACTAAATCTCTTTTAATGAGCCGTCGGCCACAAGCGACTTATAAATGACTAGCTAAGGGGATCGGCAGTCCCGCAGGATTCCCGTAGGATACGTGAAGGAATTAAGCAACGCTTGGAACCGCCACAGCGCCATAGCATTTAGCGTCATTATTGAAACTTAACAGGCGAGAAATTCTCACCGGACGAATTTTCCATTCTTATTGATCTAATCACATGAATAAAACTGTCATATACTTTCTCACACTGAAATCGGAACGCGCTTCAGATGTTTCACATTATTAAATTAATGGATCTGCGTAATTTACGATCATGTCTATTTTCCTCGCTAGTGTTTCGCATTATTGGTCGAGCTGACGGAATAATCATTAATTAATCATTATACCCTAATAGGACTGATTATATTATTGACGTATAGAAGATAACATCATAAATTATAGTGAATTCCGCATGATTTCTGTTAATTTTTCCGACATTATGCGTCAGTCATTCAATAATTATAGTAGGTATCACATTAATTGACTTTAAATAACAAAAGTTATTTTAATAAAAATTATTTTTCTGGGTTTTAAAAAAAATGAAATTGTTGCTTGGTAACTGCAGCTTCTCTGTCTTACCATAAGATTTAGCATTACACGAAACGACTGTTTATTATACAATAGATTTAAAATCAGCATGGAAATTATATCGAAAAGATCTGATTTTTGTTTCTTCTATTATTACACTGAAAAAATGTACTAAGTTTTAATAAACGTTTGTTTAAATATAATACTAACGAATTATTTACTAAATGTAAACATATTTATTTGTTACTGTTAATTTAAGTTAATTTAAGTATTATCTTTTTTATTGGATAAATATTTATTTACTGTAAGTATATGTTTAGTTAGCATTATTTCAACAAATATTTATTAAAATTTAGTAATTTTTTTTCAATGTATATATCGCTTTCTTATTTCAAAAACCACAACTTACATGTGATTTTCAAAGTATTAAATAAATAAATTAGGTAAATATTTTATCAATCTTTAAAAGATTGAACTTCATTAAAAAATTGTTGAACATCACAATTCAAGAAGGGTGATTTAAAAAAAATTTTCACAATTCAAAAAGGGGATTTTTAAGAAAAAAACAAAAATAACTTTTGTTAAGAATTTTTTGTTTTTTAATATTATTTGATCAATCAATAATTTTCTATCAAATTAAAAAATAATTTTTTTCCCTTTTCTGAGAAACCTAATTTTTTTGAATTGTATCATTTTTAAAGAAAGGGATATTTATCTGTTATATTGCCTCGTGCTTTGAGCGCGTTAAATTGCTTTCGTCAAGTCGCTTCCGCGGAATTAGTTCGATGCGCGAAGCAGACACATGCAACTACGCTCTGCAATGTCTATAAGAACAAATTTGAGCAAGCGACGGCGTAACAAGGCAACACCCACGATGGCGAGGATGGAATGATCCAGCAGCAGCTTATTATTAATTCCCTGATGGCGTCGCGCAGCGCCTGTTGTTCTCCATCTTTCTCTCTCTCTCCCTCTCTCTCTCTCTCTATCTATCTATCTATTCCGCCTGCTCTGAAGTAAGATGTTTTTGAAAATGCACGGGGACGAGCACTGCATCGCTGTTAAGCTCATTCCCGTCGCGCTTTCAGGCTCCCTCGGTGGAACGGCAAGCGCCTCTCTCATCAGCACCTACCAATCTGGTATTTCCATTTCTCGTCCTTACCGTCGATGTCTCGATCTTACCTCTTAGCATCGCCACGTCGCCTTTTCTCGTAAAACAGGCATCTCTCACTGTCTTGCGATTTACCATCACATATTACCGACACCGCATCCTCGACCTCTATTCGACATCCCTTCTTGCCGTCGTAAATTTTCGCAAATTTTCATATAGTGAAGAAGCATCGTGACATTAAAGGTTTGCCGTAAATTATAAGGATTTGCATTTAAAGAAGAAACATCTCCTTATTTACTTTCGTCTTTTCTAGTGTCTTCTCCTTCCGGCTCGACAAATTGCCGCCTTCTGATTTTGTCGCGAGAGACAATGACGAGCAAAAAAAAGCACTTATTTTCTTAAATACTCATAAGTCTACATTATTTTTAAGGAAAATTAAAAAAAACGGAAGAGAAATTTTAGTAGTGTTTTTGAATTGTCTTAATGGTAATATAAAGCAAAAATCTTATTTGTAATGTTTTATTATTTTTATCGAATGTTTATTTATAAGGTGTTTAATATAACTGTGTGATAAATTATTATTTTTACTTTCTGGTACAAGGTTAAGTTATTGCAAGTATAAGTGAAAATAGACCGCTAAAAATAAATCCAATAACAGAAAGAATTCTATTTTCAATCAAAAGCACGGATCTCGGTGCTTAATATTCATCTGTAGATATATATCTGTACGAATATATTCTTCAGTTCTATAAATCTTTGCGCACCGATTCGATTTGTCGGATTTGAAATACAATTATAAATTAAAACTAGAAATAACATCAAATTATATTGATTGTCAATTTATATATAATGAATATCTAAAAACACGAAGACCTCGTTACGAAAAATATCACCTCAGTCAGAGTTTAAATTTAGAACTCCCGACTTTCTGGAACGGATATCTCACCAATTAAACTATCGAAGGATGTGGAAATAATAGCACTAAGATCCGCTTCGACCAAGAATAAGATTCTCTTATTTGATTTAAGTCATTGCATCCTAGTGTAATCTTTGTTTAGAATGAGCAATTAATTTACGTAATAACGTTAGATGAAACTTCATTTTGAATTCTATACAAAAAATTTGATTTTGTTTCGAGATATTAACTTTTCCCATTTGATAATAGCAAGCTACGTACGATTGTTCCACGACGTGTGATGTAGCAAATCGATAAAAATAGTTCAGCTCTTTTGATCTTTCAGTCTTTGTAGAACTAGTAGGTAGTTTGTAGAAGTGAATTCTGTATTGACGTATCCGCGCACGGATATGCGCGCGTAGAAAGACTGACGTAATCGAACCACGGCGCAGCTGCGAATGAAAAAATAATCGGGAACTCTGACAGTGATGTGTTCAGCCGTTCAAATTTCACGATACCGGGAAAAAAAGAAATTTCGATGCCATATTTACAATCGCGTATCGATCGGGCAGTGATTATTCGCATGCCCCTGGCTGAAATTTATTATTCACATCTATAGTCTGAAGAAAGATATGGACATCGATATGAAAAAGTAATGTTTCGTTATTTCTTTTACTTCGCTCTTTAAATTCCTTTAGGCAGCACAAATTAGAAATTTAAAGCTAGCACTCGAGAATTTTCGACAGCGATATCGGAAACGGACGCTATCGATCCAAGCATAAACAATAAGAATCGAGAACGAGCCAAATTGCAAGTTAATAAAATCGCAAAACAAAAAAGTGACATAGGATTTGAGGAACACGAAAGTCGTGCTTTCATGACTAGCGCTCTCGCCAAAAGATTCGAAAACTTTGCACATCGGAGCAACAACTTCTTGGACCATTTTAAAATGTAATTTGCACGACCAATTTAAGTCAAGTCACCAGCTCTGTTCTTCTAAGCGTAACTCTTCGAAATAATTAGCAACGTCTTGTGTCCGGCGAAGTAAAGCGTTCCGGTGCGATTATTCGGAAAACGATTTACGTTGGTCGCCTCGTTAAAATTCGCTCTCACCTTTCCGCTGCGTTTCGCAGGAAGCTAACTTTTGTCGAGCGTGTAATTAAATTTCCGGATTCGCTCCGTTGGGGTCGGCCATCGGTTTTGTTTGCGGCCTTTATAATAGAGTTCCGCTCGCATAGAGAGAAAGAGAGAAATTATGCTCGACCCTCGCACAACACTACGAATAAATAACGACGAGGCGTAAACCTAAACACGGGAGAGGAAACTAACAAATGCTATAATTGTTAATGTCGCAAATGGTGGTCGTTTGTCGAGACGTCCGATGGCTATTTAAGCGGTAAACAATCTGTTTATACGTTACATTTTATCGTATGTATATATATTTTCGTGCGACGGTCGTTCGTGGTAATTGTCCAGGCGCAAGTTCACATGCGAACACGTTTGCAGCTTCCATACAATTCGATTTTGTTCGCACTGTTGCTGTTAAACTACATCCCTCCTGAATTAGAACATCGAGGCGTGTATGCTTTTCATTTCCGTTAACAAAGAGTATTATATTTCAAATAAAAATTATTAATAAAAATATGACTATTATGTATCTGGAAAGAATAATCGACTGTATTATTTCAGTATCTTTAACTATTTCAATTAAAAAGGATAAGTTTTCATCTATATTACGCGAAAAAGGAGAAAAATAAAATAATTCTTCCTTTATTGCGATGTCCTGTCTTCAATTAAGAATGTATTACATATATTTTTTAACAAAATGAAAAGATTATGAAGAAATTACAAATTTTTTTTATATTGTATTTGAAAGTAATACAAATTTAAAACATGGATGAAAAATTATTTCAATAAGAAGTAGATATGTTTTTAAAAAATAATTCAGATAAAATGAGAAAATTTTCATTTTAATTACAAAATTGAATTGAATAAATATAAATATTGACCTTATTTATCGAATTGTTTCATGTGTACATAAAATTTTTATATACGAAAACGGAAGTACAAATTTTCAGTTCCAGTCATTTGCAGAGACTTTATTTACCTGATACATTAAACAAATTCATTTTAAACAAATCTGTATATGGAATTTATTTATTTATGGAATTTATTTATTTCTGAAAATGCAATCTCTTTCTGTCTAATTTGTATAATATAAGGATACTTTTTTTACTTCTCGATATATTCAAAGTCGTACAGATAGTAAATATACTACGAAATAGATAAACAATTATTAATAATATACGTAAATGCTCGATATTATGAGATAAAGATAATATAATAATATTACTTACTTTTTAACGAGAGCATTGCCGGGATATCTTTAGATTCTTGAGGAGATCTCAAGATATGCATTTGAAGAGCAGTGCAACGGTTGCAAAGTGTTCGACCTTCGAAAAATCCTCGTAACTTGAGTAAAACTCGCCCCCTACTTGCAAATCGACCATCGTGCATTCGACTATTCTCGAGGCAGATATTAAATGAGTAGCGTATCGAGCGAATTGAAAACGTGCCTGGAAAAGGACGTGCAGAAAAGAAATCGGGGGTAGGCAAGGGAGAGGGAGCCGCCCGCTTATTTCGCATTCGACGTTCCAGGTCACGAATATTTCAACGCGCTTAACGTTTGCGCGCACGAACGCGCGCGCACGTGGACCGGAAATATTTCACACTGCGCTGAGAATTGCGCCGGATAAGAGCTCGCGGTTCTAACGAACGTTTGACGAGAGCTCAAGGGGATGAATTGCGGAGCTGTTTATGCTCCGAAATTAAAATAGTCGCGAGAAACGAACCGCTCCATGTACTTCTTCGCGCGAGCTCTTCGCGTACGTGCAAGGTGTGCATAAAATACATTTACATATCCGCGAATTGCAGGAATATGCATAATTGGATTTTCTGATTGAATCCACATGCAGTGGCTCATATTAAGATAGTTAGATACAGTAGTGTCTCGTAAGTTAAAAATATACTCTTCTCAGCTTCGATTAATTATTATATAAACTAATAGCTACAAAATTGAAAATCAGAGAATTGTCAGGAAAATTGAAAATGGTTAGGGGAATCGGGGAAAAGACAGGGAATTTTGCAAAATTTTCTGGAAAATTTAAATTCTTGACTTTAAAGAAGTTTAGTATATACAGGATACGTACATCACATCTACGTAATTTTGGAATACTACCAACTTAACAATTAAAAATGCAAGCATTATTAATGATAATTTATATTGCTATGTTACATCTCTCAACAAAATGCATATTTAATAATTTCAGGAACAAAAATATAAAAAATTAAAAATATTGAAAATTAGGAGAAATTGTGAAATTTTGCCTGGAAATCAGGGAAAAAAGTTATAGAATTTTAGGAATTGGTGAACTCTTATGATGTAAAATTTTTATGGAAAATGTTATTTGAAATTTGGTAACAATTTATTACTTTATTGCATTATTTCATTGAATATATTTTTTCCGTCAACATTTTTTACTGTCAACACGTTTGCGAAGTGTGTACTTGTTAATTTGATTTCGCGTTTTCGAAACTTTATGAAATTTCTATTGTATAGCGTTAAAGATTACTCGAGAAACTTTACAATATTCAAACAATCTTGCAGGGTGCAATAATAGAAGCAACATTTCTCTACGGTATTGTCCTTGCTAATTGCAAATACCCTTGCGGGATTTAAGTGACTATATCTTCGCTATACTGAAGAACTGACTTACACCTTATGGATTGTGGAACGAGGTGCGCGCGGCGGAAATAAATTACTTTACTTTCCCACCTTCTCAATCATTAATGAGCTTCGTGTGAGAGAAGCGTTAACGCTTTAAGCGATCATAACGAGCCAGGCTTCTACCTCGCTCACTTTTCATTTATCCATTTACGAGTTTTATTGCGGATCCTTTACGTCTTGGAAATATTAAACTGTTTGTGCAAACAATTTGAAATATTTGCGAATTGTTTCCTGTCGGTTACATTTATTCTGTAGTACTCGGCGAATTTCAATCCGCGACCGAAATTAAAAGATCCTCCGAACGAAGTGGTAGAAGTACACAGAGCTGAAAAATTGTTATGTGTTAGATTTGATTCATTTTAGGTCTCAAATGGTTTAATCAAATTTTTGTATTAATTTAATACAAATTAAATGTGATAGAAAGTAACACAAGCATTATGTAAAACATTTTGATACAATTTCGAAATAAGTTGTGGAAGTATATTTTTTTAGTAAAATTAACATTTATAATGTGTTAAAGACAAAACAAAATAATATATTGAAATAACATAATCACATTATGTTATTTTAATATATTATTTTGTTAAATTAAATCACATTATATTAAATTAACATTCATGTATTAAAAAATTTAACACAAAAATTTTAACAAGAACCTGTTTAACATAAATATAAAATGTTTCTTTACAGATTTGTTATTTTTACCAATTCTAAATTTGATTAAAGTAATTACTTTGATACAATTTTATTTTCTACTAAAAACGGTATTATATTTGTGATTATAGAGTTAACATTATTTTTTATTGGCCAGAAACCTTAGATATTATAGGAAAAAAGAAAAATACATATTATACATTTGATAAAATGTATAATATATATGAGCATTTTATTTGCCAATATTTGCCGTATTATTTTATTGCCAATTATTTTAATATGCATAATTCGATTTTAACAATGTTAAATTATTTTACAATCATCTCATTACGATATTTCGTTCATTTTCAATATTTATTAAATTTGAATGAAAACCGGCCATTATTCCACTATGCGAAATATTATTATATAAATTCTGCGTTACAAGTGCAGAATATTTCAACAAGATCAATTACAAGGGAATTGCATCTAAAGACTCGCGCAGACGTTACAGATTATATGTAACAGGCACATCTTTTACAGTAAAGTAGATTTTAGCGAAAGGGAACTAGAATCTCATCGGGCACTTGAGCACTCGTTAAGAAGCAAAGATGACATCTTCGTTAAAGCACGAGAACATGATGAATGCGAATGAAGAGAGACTTCTCTGTCACATTTTGTGCTTACAATACCTTTTTGAAAATGTTTTAAGATTAGTATGAAAATAGGTTATGTTTATTTTGTTAATTGAGAATAAATTAATAATTAAATTAAACTTGATTACGAATTTAAGATATTTAGAGAATCGGATTCCATTTGACTTGCTTCCGAATAATTAGTTTGCTTCCGAATTAATTAGTTTTCCAAAAGTTTCCCAAAAGTTTTTCTTGCATCTATAAATGTGTGTTTCTTTTTATATTTATTTCTGTAAATTTTATTTTAACATTCAAATATTGCATTGTAAACATATGCTGCACATTTTCAGAGATAAAAGGAGGATAAATTAAAAATCGCTTGTTTTCCAAGTTAAAACTAACTGTTATTGGACCTAGTAAAAAATTGAACAGTTGTCTATCATCTTATCTATATTTATTTTATGATATCAACATGCCGAATACGAACTCAAGCAATTTGATAAAAAGTAATATTAATCTTTTTAGCAATATGAATATTAACCAAATGAGTTCTATGAAAAATGAAAAAAAAAGCAATATTCGAGAGGATCTGTATAATTTTCAAGTGCCATTGTATAATAGTATCGTAAACCGATATTGAATCGATGATTTGCGCATTTGATAAGATTGATTCAGCTGTGAGTATTGATTGCGGCTAAGCAAAGAGAACGACTGCCGTAATAATGAACAGCAAAGTTTCTAAAGTAGCAGCGCATCAATGAATCGACCGGCCACGGGCGCGACGATGAACTCGATGGAGCACGCCGCGAAGAGACTATTCGCCGGCAACTTTTCTGATCAAGAAGAGAAGTTTTCTCAAGCTGTACCATATTTCCGATTGACGCTTACGGTTCTCTAATGAAATCAAGTGGCGACAAAAAGACACGCTCGGCAAAATTTCACAATATCGGAAGTAAATGACTGATTGAGAGATAATAATGTCACAAATGATAACATAAATTCTCAAGTATGTTTCAATGTAAGTGTTCTTGATAAAAGTTGTTTCAGTTATTTTATCCAATCAATTTATCTGTTGTAGTTTTATTTCGACTTTTTAAGTTAATGAGATACGCTGAAAGTTGTAATTTAAAAGTTATCGATTGACTTTAAGAGCATTATTTGACAATATTTTTTTTATTGCAGTTCTTAGAAGCGAAAGTTCTATAGCTTATTAAATAATTAGTACAAAAATATATTGAATATTAAAATTATAAATTCATAAGCGCGAACTTTTAATGTTTTAAAAGAATAAATCGTAAATCTGCCAAAGAGCGCTAGTGTAAGATAATTTCATCATCTTTCTTTTTTGTTTTTCTTTTGCGAAAATCAGGAAGAAATTCTTGCTGTTATTATACATTGCAAGTCATTGTGAATACAACGATGTCGAAACTAGTCGTGTGCACGCCGTTTCAAATCGGGCGGTATCCCCTAGGCAATATAGTTGTCTCACGTGTTGCAACTCTGAGAACATCTCGGCTTGCTCCAATAACGTGAATTTCTCGATATTCGGACTTGCCTTTTGTTTTGTCCTATATCTGGTGACATTTGTTCGACTGAGGTGAGCATGAGATTCGGTCACGTGCTAACTTTTCGGAATACCTATAGATCCAGTTTTTGAACAAAAGTCTTTCACTTTATTGTTTGGCGAGATAGACATGTGTAGAGTCATGCGAATCGACAAGGAGAAAGGAAGGAGAAGGAAGGAAGGAAGGAAGATAGGAATAGTTAGGTTTCTCGCCCAGAGTTGTGTAGAAGACGCCCGCGTCGTGGTGAGATGTAATTAAACATGTAACACGGAGCTTAATTCGATCGGCGGAACTTCGACGTGCTCCACGCACAAACGTTCATACCTTATGTAAGATGCTTGTTGCGCAAAATACCGAGACACTCGCGATGGATCTGATAGCATCGTTATGATATTAGTGTTCCTGGCGTTGCTGATTGTAATGGTTCTATTGTTATGTCGTTGCCGGGTGCCAGAAATGTTTCGTAACTTGCAGTCACCGACATCTGCCGATTTATACATGATTCCTCCCGCAGGAATGACAGATCCGCATAGTCATTTGGGCATAGTGAATTCACCCGAGCTCAATACATTCACACACATTTACACATCATACACTTATGTACATATACTTTTTTGAATGATAGAAAAGAAAAATAATAGAAAGAAAAAAATAGAAACAAAGTAAAATATTTCAATCAGGCGTTATGATCGAATTGTATTTAAATGATCCAAGTTTTTCTTTGCGTCTAATAAAAATCTTTGTAGTTTTTTTCATGAAACTTATAAATTTAAGAGCAAGAATAAGAACCAAACGTTTCTATACGCGTTTATTTATATTATATTTTAAGATAAATGGAGCAGGATAAGGAAAGCTAGAATTTATTTTTCATTAAAATTTTTTTATTAAAAAAATATACATAACTATTATGATTTTATGATTATTTTTGTGTTACTATATTATGTATAAATGTTATTATTATGCAACTATCTTATAATGTTTTTCCACTGAAAAATTAGTGCGATAGTGATGCATATTGAGTGCAATTGAATACAAATTTATTCACATATATATTATTAATGTTAATAAATAATTTAACCTTGTAATTATATATTTTGTTATTATGATAACTTTATAACCTTAAAAGAATTAAATTATTTATTGACTGAAAATATATAAACCGATTTGTATTTAATTACACCAATGTTGCATTACTTTTCTTAGTGGACAATGCTGTTAATGTAATTTTGTAATATTCTGTTTAATTTTATCATCCGTGTTTTGAATATTACAAAACATTTCCCATTTAATATAGAAAGTAAAAGTTATTCATTGGAATAATTGTGTTTTGTTACGGAACAAATAATTTATTTTAATTATTCATATAATTATGATGCACGGATCTTTATAAGATTCTGCTGTTATGCTTCTCACTTTTCTTGAAAAATTTTCGTTTACGCGCGAGATCGTGTTGCCTCGAATTATAGCGGCTGCTAGGAAATGCGCAAAGACGTTAATACGAAGCTCGATTTTATAGCGCAACGATCAAAGAGCCATTAAGAGAAGCGGAAGAAGGCGCTGACGAAAGAGCGGGAAGAAATGAGGCACGTCAAGGAATGTAATTAAATATGCAGCCTGATCCTTAATTCGATCGATGCAATCTCGCAGCCGCGTTCAGTTTGCTTGGTTAACTGTAATTTCGTGATTGATGAAATATATGTATATCCAATCAATAAAGAACTATTTCGAGAAAACTTAATTAATCTTAAGCAAATTGTCTTATCTTAAAGTTATTTTGTGTCTTAAGAAATTTATTTAATTTCTAATGAAGGCTTTATTTATTCTTTTGTTCTGTCATTGCAATTTTCAATTAAAAACACAGAATAGTAAATAATATTTTTTAATGAAGCGAAATTTATTTATGCGGAAACAATTTGCTTTTACTTTTTAATATATTAATAAAATTTTCTTAATATTATTTGTCTTGCATTTAGATTTTAACTTGCTTTAATTGTTTTGAAAATTATAAGAAATTCTATATTTAATTATACTGAACATTTCGATCAGTAACCATGGATGAGTTATACGTATAAACGATACTCAAACTATTCTTTGCTTTGCAGTCTTACCTCGTGGCAATATGGTACCACAGGGATTACACGTAGCTCTATAATGGCGAGTAGCATTTCTTGGGAATCGTAATAGTTATTGAACAGAATAAATCTTGAACAACAAATTGAACAATAAATCTTGGTTAGTGATCTAAATTTATTGGGTAATATCTACTTTTGTAAAAGAATCAGTTGCTACAGAATAAATCTTTACAAAAATTTTATTCGTTTTTTATATCTCTTTTAGAGATAAAAAAAATATTTGTGTTTCATTTTAATTTTTAATCTTACGATTAGCTTAATCTTACTATTAGCACATGAATCTGAAAAAAATAGTATTTTTGTATTGATTTCTTATAAACTTATTTAATCTTTAAACACCTTTTCAAGCTCGTGGCATACTTAACTTTTTCTTCTAATGCTTTTCCCATGTTTTTAACTTTTTTATTAATAAAAAATATCTACATTTGTTTGATACCATTATGTTTTTTAATGTCTGTTTTTCGTTTCAATCGAAAAAAAATTTTTGCAATATGTTCATTTTTATGAAAATTATAAGAGCAACCAAATTAGATTGAGTGCCGTACATCAGTGTGTTATTCCAGTAGTGAGGCATTAAAGGCGTTTAAGGATTAATCAATTTTTATTTTAAACTATTATAGTGAGGAATATAGTTTATGTACTCTACATATTTAATGATAAGTATGTGATATACGCAAGCTATATTTTCGCACCTTATCACGATACTCTTGTGACCAATGGATTTTTCAAAGTATATCGCCAGTATGAACGATAGTTGCTGGATTAAGGGTTGAATTTTCACGGCATGGGTTAGGGGACGCTTTCGTCATTTATCAAAAGGTGCTTTCGTGAATGACATGGAAAAGTTTTGTCGCGGCCTTCTCTTCGTTTCCTACGGCTCGAACGGAAAAATGAATTACGAGTCCAAGGCGGAGCCTCGAAACTTCTTTTTTTCTTGCATATTTCTCCTCTCTTTCTCTCTTAACGTTCTCTTCAATTGTTCGTCTGTTGTCTCAAAGTTTTTGCGCCTGTCGCTTTAAAAGCGTCGGATAAGAAGGAAAGCTTTGAAATTATGATAATCCTGCAGGTTGTCAAAAGAAACACGAATGAGAGAACGCAGAAGGTTAAAAAATTCAAAAAGATATATAACTTTGCGCGTATGCTAAATGCAGAAATTATTCAATTATTCTTGATTATTATGATCTCCATTTATCATTTTTTAATGTCCATTTATTCTTTTTTAACTATCAATGATTAAATTTGTCACTTTCAACAAAAAAAGAACGCATAGAAGAAAGAGTGTACATAATTAATGTGGAAAGATTAATCTTTACAGAACGGGAAAGCCACTGTAGTGGCTAAAACAGTGTTGCATTTTTGAGACAAGAAATACAATGAAATAATGAATTATGACAAATTTTACTCAAGGAAAAACTAAGAGTCTATAAATGGATTTTTTCCAAAGATTAATGTTGGATTGACAAAGAAATTCGTTTAGTTTTGTTAGCTTAAAATTGTGTATACAATATTTTCGTTAAAAATGAACAAAATTTAAATTTTAAAAAAGAGATTTGAAGCTCAAAATCTCTATTTTTAAAAGATTACTATAATTTTTAAGTTTATGTAAATTTAATAATTTTTACTTATAAAAAAACTACAAGTTGAAAAAATTTTTTCTCTTTATGATTTGTCACGTGCCAAAAAAAATTTGCGAAAATTTTCAACTATCAATTGTAAAAACTTGAAGTTTTTGCTACAAAATTGATTTTTCTAAAATGTTCCTACGAGATTTTGGTTGTTTTTGAATTATTCGTGTGTTAAAAAAATATTCTGATTTTGTATATAACTCCGTTAAAAATCATCGTATCACAATTAAAATACTCTTATCCTTAAAGCTGAAACTTTGCTTTATTAAATAATATAATTATCAATTTTTTTAAAAATAGAAAAAAGCTGTTTTATTCCATCCCGAACTTATTTGTCAACTCAATAACTAGATTTTGTTTTTTCCTCTTTGTTTTTTCTCTTTCCTTTTACAAATTTACATATTTTACGTGCCAGTAAGTGTGCGAATTTTTCTTTCTGGTGATTTAAAAACGTCATACATTAGATGATTTAATCGGAATAACCGATACTAGAACTGCTGTGCAAGCGTTCCCCGCGTAAAATAAAGCGGACAACGCTACGAGCCGAGCGTTATTAATTCGAGAGCAAACTCGTGCCAGCCGCATTTGCATGCATACGAGTGCGGACACGATCGCGAGCGCACTACTATGCTTAGTATTTTTTTCTTACGTATCCACGAGCAATTTCCATGAAAGCGTAGAGAATAAGCTTTCCGGCTATATGGACGCGATTTTTCCCGACTACGTTCGTCCGGTCGTTTCATTGAAGCTGAGAATTATGCTGCCGGGACGAAGCGTGTCGGGAAATGAGGCACAAGAGCGGTAAGCTCAACTATAAGAATGCAAGTATGTAACAAAAGAATGGAGAAAAAAAACTGTTGCTTGCATACGTCGAATAGAGATAAAGGTATATATAGGTACACGCGAAATAAAAATTGGCTTCTCTAGTCCGAATACGCTTCCTTGTAATTCCGCGTGAAGTGATATCTAGAGTGAATATTAGAAAATTAAAACAAGTATAGATACAAGAAAACTGGTATATATGTATGTATTTAAAAATTTCATTTTGTTTTACATTATTTTTAGGAGGATACAGCTAACAAAATATTTAAATTTTTAAAAGAACGAAAGAGCGGTTAATGTATGAAATACTAATTAGTTTTATTAACAAACTAATAACATTAATAAAATTATTAAAATTATGTAATAAAATTAATAGGAAATAAACTAGTAAATAACAATTAAGTTTATTAAATATTAAATTTTTGTGAAAAAATATAGTTTTTTTTAGTTTTCTAGATTGAATTAAAGTTTACTT
>Ga0157363_1001811_pt1 | contig 18241 bp, 9 predicted proteins | sample AttsexASBM1_FD_111477 | JGI IMG/M metagenome (GOLD analysis project Ga0157363, IMG submission 111477) | Fungus gardens microbial communities from leaf cutter ant in Ribeirão Preto, State of São Paulo, Brazil - Atta sexdens ASBM1 | ecosystem: Host-associated > Fungi > Mycelium > Unclassified ... | reverse complement strand
TCCGACGGCAGCATTTTCTCAAAACCCTGTTTCTTCACAAGAATTATTTTTTTATAATTGTATATTATAAGATAAATAGATCATTTACTATTCTTAACAAATTATCGCTTGCTCCAGACCGCGCATAATATTTAGAATATTTCCAAAATATTTATAAGATTTATTTTTTAATATTTTAATATAATTTTAATGTTTTAAATATTTTGTAAATATTTTTGTGGTTTAGATTGCACACAGATTATAGATATTTTTATTATAAATATTATGAAATACTTATCGTATATTGCAGTAAATGCTATGAAAATACTAAATAAAACATTATAATCTAAGTAAAAAATATTTACTAAAAAGATGTATCTATGTTTATCATAAATATTATATAAAATATGTACAAAATATTTATATAATGTTTCAAAAAATAAAAATAATAAATATTTATGAATATTTATTATAAAAATTCTGTGCTGTCTGTGAGTTGTAAATTTTAACTTTCTCTTTTATAATTTTAGCTTTAATTTTAAGTAATATAATTGCAAATAAAGTCAACAATTAACATTCACAAGATAAAAGGATTCCATTTTCGCCAAAAAGCTGATATTAATAATAATTCCTGCGTGTAATTTGTCTGCCACTTAAACCACGAGGAAGAAACTGAGTGGAGCAACTCGCCTTTATTAAATTTGCAGGAACAAAATAAGGGAAGCGGATACAAAATTAAGCTGAATTACTTACCTGACATTCCTCGGCGGACATTAGTATCTGCAGAAGGGGAGGCTGTGGTGCTAAGGAGACGGTTGTGGCCGCTTGATAGAGGGTCGTAGTCGTGCGAGGGTGCGGTAGAATCAACGGTACAGGGGACGGTGATTCCTCCGGCGGTTTCTGTACCAGCGCCATCGGTCGTGGATAAGGCGTGAATCTTTGGTCGCACCTTAACCTTCTACAGTAATAACCCTTAACTACTTCACGAAGAGAGTCTGAGTCACTTCATGAAATTTTATCATCTTCTGTAACTACACGAGGTATGTTCCTACCATCTACAGATTAAATTCTTTGACCAATTCTAATATTCTAATATAGTTTTTTTATCAACACAAGTGTGCAGTAATTTTTCACATAATTCTCCAAGTATTCGAATCAGTGCACGAGTACAATCGTCAAACTATATTTTTTAGATTTTTATAAATTCCTCAAATTAATAAAAATTCCTTAATTTATATTAGACCCGCCGACAAAATTGAAAACTAAATGCTTGAATGCTTCGTTTATTCGAGAAAAGTGTGTAATTTGAATTATAAGGATTCTATTAAAGTACAGTTCTATTTATTTATCATTCTTTCATACAATATAAAGAATATAAACTCTATTTATTATATTACATCTATTTATTATTAGTTATATTCGTTGGCTAAAACTATTAATGCCTTTTAAGGTGAAAAGATAAACATAAGATTAATCATAGAATCTACCGTTATAGTAGACATATTAATAAACTAGAGTATCCAATTCGCTTCTTTCTTCACCTAACACAAACGATAGATGTGGAAATTCAAGAATCACACAATTGTTCTATTCTATTTTTATTATATTAATTCAATTATTCTTATGCTTTTATCGCTAGTCATATATTGATATACTGACATCTATTTTTATTTTCTTTTCCGTATGAATCAATATTCAATCCTAATCGATATTCAATAAACTTCACAGAATTGGACATTTTTTTTCAACTATGTTTAAAATTATTTATAACAAATGTTTTTCACAACTTTACATAATTTTAACTTTAAATAATTTTATTCTTCAGATTTTGACTTCCAAAATGAAACAAATTGTTCAATTCCGTTAACTTTAAAAAAAAATTAATTTAAAATACACTACAGTCGCGAATACAAGTTAAGAAAATTTTGGAGCGAATACCGATTAGATTAACGAGACAACAAATATGTTAATTTAATGCGATTAATGCAAGCGTTACACACCTGTGTGGCGAGAGAACGTATGGAGGAGCTAGTGCTGGTCTTAATCGATCACTGTGCACTGAGGTTGCAGAATGAGGAGACAATTGCGTGACAATCGACGACTGTTGCTGATGCTGCTTCTCCGACGAGATGATCGCGTGGGGTTTTGGTTTCCTCGGTCCGCGCTCATGTTGCACTGCTAAACATCAGTTATGACGTAATTATATTACTTTTGACGTCTGACAGATTATTCCGCGATTATATCATGAAGCTCTCGGATAGTCTAATGCTTTCTAGGAAAAACTACGGATATATATATATATATGGCCTTTCTCTTTGTTTTATACGAGTCTCTGTCAAAGACAATCATAAAATTATTCAAAGGGATATTATATATACGATTAAATATTGTATTTGTATTTGTACTTTTTAGATATACATTAAATAATTTTTTACTTTTTTTTTGTAGAAAACGGTACATCAAATCAATATGTACTTTCAAAAAGATTATAAAATTTTTTCAAGTTATTCGTACGGAAAAAAAAATGAAATCATACAGTTAATGTTTTTAAAAGCCGATAACATGAATATATGCCCTCAACCCTTTCTCAATGAAATATATCCTCACCCTTCAGTGATCGAAGGTCCGTATCTAGAAAACGCCTATCAATAATATCGGCGATGGACTTAACGGTGGGAGCGAAAAAGTGGGCACAGGTTGCGCGGAATTGAATTCGGGGTGTAACGCGCGTTGTAGGTCGTTCGAGATGTACGAGAGCTGTATATCCCGTGACCCGATGAGAAGAGGGGGAGGGGCGAACAAGAGGTCGAGAGGAAAGCGGGGGCAAATCGCGGATGAAAGAGGGTGGTGTAGATCGGATGTGGTGGCTGGCCGGGCGTCAGCTTCCACAGAGCTCGATCTTTCGAGCGTGGCTGCAAATCTAAAGGGAGAGAGAAAGAGAGAGAGAGAGAGAGAGAGAGAGAGAGAGAGAGGGAGGAAACGAAGGACGCTGTAGGAGAGAAAGACAGATAGAGCGAGAGCTGCAACTGGGTGGCAAGCACATCATCATTAATGAGGCTGAGCGGATAGCAGCCGCGGATTCCCACGTTCGCACTGGCGTCGCAATATCTCCCCTTTATCACGCATCGCCCCGTCGACAGATATCTCGCCACTGGCGCCACGAGAATTTCTTCTCTCATCGGGACATCAGTTTTAACCATCAGAATTCAATTTCTTCAAGAAGTGATATATATATATATATATATATATATATATATATATACTTATGTTCTTAGCGTGTGTAACTACCGCATGACTCGCTTTTTAATCACGGCACATGATTTTTAATTAAATTTATTTCTTGACACGTAGCTTTTTTAAAATAGTCATAAATATGTATAAAATAAATTGTGTAAACCGATTTTAACGGACAATATCGCTACTGCATTGAACATAGAAAATCATTGTTTGTAGAGTAAACACAAGTCTTTGCATTGGACGCGTTTTCCAGAAAGGGAGCTCAGAATAATATTTAAGAATTGATAAGAGATAAGGAATAATATTTAAGAATCTATAGATTCTTTAAAGAGATTCTAACACTATATTAGTAATCTTCTTTTAAATATTTGTCTTCTTTATTTTACTCATGTAATATCTTTTAATAAAATTTTTTTCTTTCTTCTTTAAAGATTAATATATTATTAGTAATAATCACATTAAAAATATTTATAATATTGCATCTTATGACATGACAAAAATTTGGTAATGTAATATATTATAAATAAATTAATATGTTATAAATAAAATAGAAAAAGTTCAGAAAATTGGATTGGATTTTTAACAATTTTGAAGAAATTTCATTTAGGTGGAATAAATAGAAAATGAATATTGCAAGACAATACAAAATCAATAATATGAAAACTTGTTATTTTTTGTCACAGCATATAAAATAAAGTACTTATCCTAAGTAAATGCTAATTTTTTTATTATTTTATTCGGCGCTCAAATTATTTTGATCGAGTTCCTGATTTATTTTTATTACAAAAATTTTTTCAATTATATTCTTTGTGTGCGTCTTATTACAACCTTATATAAGGAAATTTTGTTTTCTGTAAATAGTAAAAAAGTTGTTATGTGTTTTACGATAACAATAACAGTAATCCAATATCAGTAATCCAATATCATTTGAAATGCTTCCTATGATTCTTTTAAAATATTACCATTACAAAGCGTTGTCAGCAAGCATTGTAAGTTGAAATTCATAAAGAAGAGATTTTACAAATTGAAGCGGTCGCAGCGGTTTGATGTGCGCAGACACGCGTATACCTACGTAGCAAAAAGAAGCGTTGCAAAATCCGCTTCAGGGTTGTTTGCTTTATCGACCAAATTGGCCGTGCACATCGTAACAGGTATAAATATTATTATTTTCCAGGAGTAATTGTTCTTTCAACGGTGAATTCCCTTACTGGAAAAACGCACCCAATGAAAAGACTTGTTTACTCTACAAACAATGATTTTCTATGTTCAATACAGTAGCGGTACATTATCCGTAAAAAACAATACATCGTTTATATCAATTTTATTACACAAACTGATATATGTAAGTCTTGAAATTAATTATATTAATAAGATAATAGTTCTTCTTTAGAAAAAAATAAAACAAAGATTTTATTTAAAATATACGTAATATTAAAAATTTTAGTTTTGAGTTCATAATATTTTGAATAATTATTTCTACAAAAAATGTTGAGATTTAAAAAAGATCGTAAAAGATAACGAACTCCAAGCAAATTTTAATTTGGAAGAAATCGTAATTTTAAATCAAACGTAATATATTTTTTCTTACATGTTCGTGTAATCGTGTAATATACGAAATGTCGTTTGAGTAATTTTCTTAATTTTATCGGCTTTCGTCAAATCTGTCGCGAATCAAAGACGAAAAATGATCTGTTTTTTCGCAGCCACGTCCATTAAAGCTTTCCTTTTTCGCCTCACAAAAGCGCCTCACTTTGCACAGCATCTAGCGATCAAGAAGGAACATTTTGTCGCTCTGCACGCATCGCTGCTCAAATACAGAGCTTTATAGCTGAGCGGCTTAAGTTGGACGAAGCGGAAACGAATGTGCGTTAAGGGAAAGCTCTTGGCATAGAGAACGGGACAAATTGATCTCTTAGCCCTATGCAAAGATCAATTGAAAATCAAAGATGCAATTTTATAAAAACAATATAAAAAGAATAGGGCTATTGCAAAGAGTCAGCACAATTACTTTTGTACTATTTAATTAATAACATTTATTTAAAAAAAGAAACATAATAAAGTGTGAACATTTCGATTTTACCTTAAGCCATTTTCAGCACAAAAATAAACCGATAAAGTTAAGGTTTTATCATTTTTTGCTACATTTGACTTGCGTCAATTCTCATTTTCAAAAAATGTCCAGTGATAAACGATTGATATCTACTTAAGCTCAGTGATATACTTAAGATATGAAGAAGGCCAAGTGAAAAAAAGAATAGATAAAAAAGAAAAAATATCGCAATGCAATCAGAACTATTATGTAATATAAGAAGATATATTATTATTATTAATTGTAAGTTAAATTAATTATTGTATACGATACCAAAGATAATATTCTATTTTTTTAACTATTAAAGTACAGTAAACATTCTTTCATATATATATTATAATTTAGAGGAATTTATTTAAGATCAGTAAAAAATACCGGAAGATTTTAAACTTGTCCTTATTAGAATCTCTTTCACCAACTTCGATTAATGCTAATCGCTGATTGACTTAATCATCACGATTACCAACGTGAGAACTAAACACACAGTTTATCTTAAAAGAGGAAGAGAGAGGAGACTTCTGATACATTTAAACTACTATTGACACTTCTACGAGTTGATCGTCGATTAGTAAAATCAGAAGTTGCTGAAGGAGATTCTTAATGCTTTGATTAGAGCTCTATGTTATAAGTTTACATTGAAATTGCAAGTATAATTAAAATAATGATTATGTAACAATAACTTAAACAATTAGCTTACATCTATTTATTTTTAGTATAACTGTATACTAAAATGAGTCAAATGCGGACATATACAATTTTGTGACATATAATATTAATAGAGCGATTGCCTCTTGAAAAGATACATTAATAGAGACAAAAACATTTTCTTTATTTTTATTAAAAACATTATTAAAAAATATTATGAAAAAATAAATAATACAAAAACCAATATTAATTTCAAGCAGACAAAATTAAAGCTACAATATTAATAATAATTAATTCAGTAATGAGCAAGTTGGCTTAAAGGCACACTAATAGAGAAAGTTACCCTAGTCAAAAAATCAGCATGTATTTATCAAAACAGAGTTTCAATCAAGATTCTTTCAAGAAGTCTTTAAAGAAGATTGCTGTTGCAACCAGCCGTTTTTCGCGCGTCAACGACTTAGGTGAGCGATTCTCGAAAGTACGTGCGTATCCGGACGGCGAATGGACACGACGGCGGGGATTAGAATCGCATGCGCTGGAATGGACCGCGCCCTGTTCGCTTTTCATCTCGTGATTCCGTTGTGTTTCTTTCTCTCTCCCTCTCTCTTTTACCGTCTATTCTCGCTCATGCACACACGTACACATATACGTCATCTTATCGTGCACCTATAAACACACAGGGCTGCCGTAATACTCTGGCCGGCACGTGTGGTCCACAATGCGAGTTCCCACAGCGGAGTGGCGTAGGCGTAGGCGCCTTCCCTGCGCGCTTAAACACACGCACACGCGTATATTGTACACGTGGAGTCTGTGGAGATACGAGCGCGTGGTGAGGTATGGCATACGGGGAAGCTTCCGTTTTAACATTGTACTACATCCGTGCGCTGTGTAGATGCCCGCGTGTCTACTACGTGCATGCGTGAGCGTAGAGCATACATGGTGCTCACATGGGCCATGGATCACGGGGCTCACACTCTCTATCCTGCTAAACGGTAAACCGATCTGTGAACATTTCAGCAGTCAGCGATCTCGAAGGCTAATCCTCGAGTGAATGGGGTTGATACACACGGACGTCACACCACTATCGCCATCACCTCCACCACCGTTGGCGACCGTCAACGTCGTCACTGTCGAAGGATTCGCGCATAAATCGCACGCGTGTTAAACGCGTGTGATACACGTGTTAAGACTTTGGGATGAGTCTCGTGTTGAATCGCGGGATATATGTTAAGAGGGCAATGTATGAGCCAAAGTGAACTAGCAATGACTAGCCAAATGCAAAATTTTTTTATTAAAAATATTGATATCTTTTTAATTTATCGTTAAGCTTATTGATGTAAAATCAAATATCGATGAAAGAGAAGCTATTATATTTTATTTCTTTTACTATAAAGAAGAGTCGAGAATTAGTTGAAAATAATGTATTTCCAACAAATTTTAATCTTAAATATATCTATATAATTTTTATCGATAATAAAATAATAAATGAAATTAATATAAAACTGTTTTATGATGTATCTCATAATAATATAGTATATACAGTCATTTTTTAATTTATTTGTTATATTTAAGGAAAATTTCAATAATGTGAATTCATACAGTCAATAGTTCATACATATAGAATGAAGATAAAGAAAATCATTCTATATATACACAGACAATTGACTGAATGGATAGGATCTGTTTCCATTTGCATCGCTTATATCATTCGGAAAATCGTATGCATGTCGTCACGTGTATCTGCATATGTTACAAACCGTGTACGATTCGTATGTAACATCATTCTCTGTTAACACCTTTCTTCGACTAATCTCGTAAATCAAAATTCCGTAAATCAGATCAATCTATGTCGAATATAAAATACATAAAGATAGAGTTTCTACCTTGTTTAACATTTAATTAATTTCTTCGATTTGTCGAAGTATTTTCGTATATATAGAATATAATTAGAATATAAAAATATAATGAGCAAAAATATGTATAGAGAGAGAGAGAGAGAGAGAGAGAGAGAGAGAGAGAAATTAATAGATATCAGCTTAATAAATTATTTATTAAGCATTTTAGAAGCATTTTACATCCTCTTAAACGCTGAAGACAATACGTAATTAACAAACAAGAATATAAGAATACAAGAATATGTAAAATATAAAGAAAGATCAAATTTACAAAATAAAGATAATAAAAAACTAACAGAAATAATAAAAGTAGAAATAAAGGTAAAAACAACAGATAAATATTAAATATAATATAGATTCAAATATAACATAAATTAAACTATAACTAATGCAAATAACAGAAATGCAAATAACTGCAACGCAAATACGAAAAAGCGAAAAAGAACTATATGATATTGGATGCATTCCGAATTATGAAACGCATGAAACATCATTTATCTTTGTTGTTTATTAATTGATAAAGAAGAATGAAATGATACATCATGCATTTCATGCGTAACTCGGAACGCACCCAAAAAATATTTGTGATAAATCATTTCCTGTATGCTTTGTAATGAAAATATAAAAATTATATAGACTTATATATTTAAAAAAAAAAGATAAAAATGCGATCACAATGGCATATAATCGCAATGAACTTACAAGGAAACTTATAGAAGTGTTTCCTTCAGATTTTAATACCCTGAATCTCGTTTTCTAGACAAAAATAAACTCTTCTCTCATGTTTGTTTTATTATTAATTTGTATTTCAAACAAAATATGGAAAAGGTATATTGTATATGTGTATAATATTATATTATACATTTACTTTTCAACAATTTTTATCAGATAAAAGATACTATTTAAAGTAATATCTATCGTAAAAGATATTGTTTATATGTATAATAATTCTAATAACAAATATACGACTTTCGAGACAAAAAGGAAATAAATATAAATGTGGTTAAATACCATGAAAAGACATTTTATCGTATCATTAATTATGTTGTTAAAGGATTAAACGTGACAACGCAGCTTGACATTTTACAGTCGTCCATTTGCAAGAATGTCCGATGGAGAAGAGGTCAGAAACGTATTTCCGCTTCACGCACGACTCGAGAAGTATTCGTAATTCGTGACCCGACTCGGGGCGAGAGAAAGTCCATGACAACTCGCGAATGTAATTCTCGCGTTTATGCCGAGCCGGAGATAGCCGGGAACATCGGGACCGGGTCGTTGCAGTTCCTCCGGGGCGCGTTGGTATGATGACAGGTGACGATCAAAGCCCGGCTTAGCGCAACGACCCGTTTCGTCCGCATACATCGCGCTCGTATCACATGAGGGAGAACGCATCCTGCGTTCTCCATCGTTTCTCTCTCTCTCTCTCTCTCTCTCTCTCTCTCTCTCTCTCTCGCCTCCTTCTCTCCTCGTATAGTAAGCATCATAAATACCATCATAAATGCTTATTACTGTAATAAAGTAAGTTTCAATGAAACGTGTCATAGATGCGTCTAAAACTAAATTTCAAAGCCAATTTTATTCAAAGAAATTTTATCACAAGATAATTATTATTATTATTATTATTTTAACCCTTCAAAATATTATTATACTATATCGTTTTATTATGGAAGCAGCACATTTGGTAAAAATAAAAATATTATAACAAATTTTAAACATATATTTACAATATATTTTTTGTAATGAAAATGTCAGAAATTAAAAAATATAACGATAACGAGGAAGATAATGTATCTTTATTAATAAAAAAATATGGCATATAAAATAAAAAAAAATTGAGTATGCCATACCTAGAGTGGCGCTGAAAGATTCATTTAATATTAAAGCCAAAGATACAATCGCATATATATACGCGATTTATAAAAAGATGATTATCTAAAACATCACTTAAAATTGACTAGAATTTAAACTTTTAAAATTTGAAAACGACGATTGTATAAATGCTTCTATGATTTTTTATTATATTTTATATTTATTAAGTTCTCATAATTTTTTATTCTTTACATTATTATAATATGTTTATTTTACATTTGATTACATTTTGATTTTCTTGTTAATTACAAAATCAATATTTGATTATCATTTTTTGAACTTTTTTATAGATATTTTACCTTTGACTACGCTAACTTTATAATCTGACTCAACACATTTTCGCAACAGAATTGCCTTATACTTTTTAATTACGAACGTCCAGTTTGATATCGACACATTCGCAAACTAACGTTTTATCTATTTTATTATTTCTTTTATTTTTATTATATATGTCTACCTCAGATATAGACTCTTGTTGACTTTATAATTTTGTTCCTCTTTAATTTATTTGTTTTATATGATAATTTAGCCTTTTACTTTTGGCTAATGAAGTCTTCGTAGTCGAAACATACATTACTGTCCTCTTTTATGAATAAATAAATCACATTATATTAACATCTTCCCGTTCGTGTCTAGGTTCTAATTTTTCTTTCTATTGTTTTGCAAGAATCAATCTTCAAGTTTATTTTATTCGAAAACTTTTTGTTATTTGAATTAAAAACAAAATATTGAGAATGTCTTTATTACAATATTAATTTTCTCGACTTTTCTTTATATGATTACTCATAGTATATTTAAAATATCTTACTTTCCAAAGATATGTATACATATATAATTTATGTTATATAAAACATTAGTTATCGCATGCTTTACGTTCCGTACAATCTTTCCGTCGGAAATGTCCTTGACTCACTTGATATTTGAATGTACGTGTCCTTTCGAAGGATATCTGTCCAGTGGCGAGAAGGCACTGACAACACCCACTGTACCCCTCGCTCTGTTCCAGGTCCGCTTTAGCGTTTACCGTTTATGTGGATGGATTGATGCTGCCCGTCGCGTGTACGGCACGCCTCGCTTCGTTGCGTTACCAGCCGTCTACTCCCACGCGACTCCCCCTGTGTGCTGTCACTACCCTCGACCTCATCCAGGGCTGGTCAAAAATATTACAGGGTCTCTCGAAACAATTTTTAGGGAATAACTTTTCGTAGTAACTTTTTGTTAAATGGTACATGAACGAAATGTAGAACTTTAGATCTACAATCGTTTTTGAATCCGAAAGCAGAATTAACATGGCGGATCTTTTTATGTAAAAGTAAAAAGGTTCTTTTCTAAAAGATTTACTTTACATTACTATATTCTTGTGCAAAGATATTACAATGTATGAATTGAAACACGTTTATTAAATATATGTTAAAATTCTTTTGCTCAGCAAGAAAAGTCGTGTTTTTTACTACTTTATTGCTGTATCTTTGATTTTATACAAATATAAATGTGTTTAATAAAAATAATAGCACGAAAAATATATTTTTAATGGAATTAAAATTTGCTAAAACTTAAAATTTATTTTAAAGCGATTGGAGCTTCGAATATTTGGAGATCAAGACATATTGCATTCATCATATTTCTCCTTTGACCAATCCTGTCGTCGTTTTTCTCTGTTTTCTCTTCAGCGTATTTCGCTTTATCCTGTTCTTTTTCTATTTTCCTCGAATCGTGCTCGAGTGCCATTCGCCAGTATAAAACGTTTTCGCGTGCAACTCGCGAGACCTTCGGATTTTTGTAGAATATGTTGCGGCATTATACCTTGCGCAATTGGACATTTGAACATAAAAGGAACTTGGATATAAAAGCGTAAAAAGAGCTTTTAGAATCTCAAATAACAGTTTTTAACTTTGATTAGAGAGGACAAACTTTGCAAGGTTTTTTGGCCCACATTATCCACTTGTTAGAGAGTCTAATACTATATATCATAAAAAAACATTAACAAAATTTACATTTAATTATATTCCAAAGAAAATATTCAAGTTTATTTATCTTATCAAAATAAAAGAAAAGTACCTTAAGAATTAATTTAGGGTAAACTCATTATTTACTATTATAATCTCATTACTTACGAACTTTAAACCATGTTAAACTTGACATTGAAAATCACTAAAAATACTTTGAAGTACCTTGTAGTAACAGATAAACAATCAATTGTCAACAAAAAGGTCGCGTCAGTGACAGTAATTGTTTCACAACTTTGATATTTCTAAGAATAAATTAAAAAACCTTTTGTAAGAAATAGTGTTAATTATAACAGAATTTTAATTGCAGTCCACATTAACAGTAGGAGTTCACATTATTATCTTTTCCTCTACTTATTTACTACTTATTATCTAGAATATATATAATTTTCTAGAATTACTTAGTTTACAAACTAAGTGTGATAACTGTCTCTATACTTTTACAATAATTTTCTACACAACAAGTGAGATTTATTTGAAAGAAGAATTTTAATTGTCCTCAGAACACTTATTTATAACATTAAAATAATTGAATTATTTTTAATCACTGAAATTGTTAGATGTTGAACTTCGTACTCCAAAAACGCTTGAATAATTCCAATCTATAATTGTCGAAAGGGCAAACGCTTCGATTTAATTCCGGTTCAAAGTGTTTGATACTTTCAGAAAGGGTTCTTCCGAATTATGAACGGAGACAAAGAGATTTAAAGTTTGAAGTAGCGAACGATCGATTGGGCATGAAACGAGGCAAAGTTTGCAGATCCAAGTGTGTTGGTGGATCTGAATGTGTGTACACTAGAAATGATGTTGACCGTACGGTTCCGGGAAAAGTCGTGGAGCGTAGAGTTTCATTGGAGAGTCATCATCTTCTGGTCTCTCGCTTTTCGTTTAACTTTTTAACAAAGTATAAACTGCAGGAAAATCGTTATAGTTGCATATCTTCGTGAAATAATATACAGATAACTTCGCAAGATAATTTAAGTAAAACTTGATAAGAAATTTAAATAATTTTCAAAGCTTAACTGAAAATGAATTTGAAAAAGATAAGATAAGCAAGAACTGAATCACGATAAAAGCGGCTTAAAAATTTTGTAATTCTTGTTTGTCAGTATTCTTTTATAATACTAATTACAATTTTTAGATATAAATATTATCAAATATGAACAGTCAAAATAATGGAAAGAATTTTGTAGTAAATTCTATTACACTCATATTTTTAACAATGATCTATATAATAGTTTAAAAATCTTTGAAAAAGAAAAGTATGTTTGATATAATATTGAAAAATGAAAAATTATTAAAATATGATTCTAATTCAATAGAATTTAGTGATATTTTGCGAATATATCCTAAACATTCTTAATATTATATATTATATAGAATATTATATATTATATATTAATATTATATAGATATATGGTAATATATCAAGATAAATATAACATTTTTTGTATATAAAATAATATAGTACATTAAAAAAAAATTGAAATATTTGTAAGAAATGTTACAGCTGACATTTTTTTCAGATTATTGGTCAGATTATAAAAAAATTTTATTGTAACAAAATACACATCTCTGTGAAACATATCCCATTGTAACAAAAAAATAATTCATTTGCTAAAATTTTATTTTGTTATATTTAAATAAAAATTTATTTCAGTAAAACAAATTCTTGTTTAAATATACATTACATCCCACGAATAAATTTTTTTATACCTACTTCTCACTATAACTTCTTACTTTCACAATTAAAAAAAATGTTTAATTCTTTTCTGACGAACACTTTTAAATGTATAAAACTTAAAAGACATTAAATTTTCTTCTTTAAATATAAAAACTCTCTAAAGGATTAATATAAACATTCTGATTTGATTTGTTTCAAAATAGTTTAAGATTATTTCAGAACAGACATTTTAGTAATAATTTTTCAAAATATAAAATTACACGTTTTAATAATATGACAAAATTGAAAACGTAATTGTACAGTTAAAGCACAAAATATTAATATTAAGAATATTACCAATGTATGACAATCCGTTTCCTTTCGCGAGCCTTGACGATCGCCAAGAATTACAAATCCGCCATCCGGTAAGCCGCTCGGTAATCTTCCGACATCATTTAACGCCATATTTCACGTAATACATATATATATATATATATACATCTGTACGTGTGCGTGCGCGCGCGAAATCGCACAAGGGTGAGAGGGCGGCATTTTGCCGGCGCGACACGGTGCGCCAACACAGACGGATAATATCACAGGCGGGAACGAATTTTCGTGGAAAGAGGAAAGCGCGTCGATTACGTCGGGTGGGTGTGAGTGCGTTGGAGGTTTCGGGGTTGTCAGCGAGCGGATGATTGCGCGCCTGCGGCATCACGGGGGCTTCGCGATGCGCCGAGTACCACGTACATAATGTATAGCGCATACCCCGAGTGGTCACCTACATCTTATGGGCGCTTCACAACGTTTTTCGAGGCTCGGTGATTTCAATGTCCGTCGAATTCAAGTGGCTGTTCTATATAGTTATAAACCAATATTTATAGGTTCTTATATTAAAAACAGTCTTACGGTGCTATTTCATTTATTCGTTTTTGTCGACAAAGGCCACAGAACAGAGAGCTTCTCGAATCTTTCTATTCTAATAGTCAATCAACAGGCTTGACAATTTTTATCGTACGACAAAAATAATAAAATAAATATAATTTCATCTTCAAAGATCATGATTATGGCCAATTAAAGAGCTGTATTAGCATTTTAAAACGATCTTAAAATAAGATGAACTATAAATATCGGTTATACTCTTATCATAAACTTCGCGTTTATAAAGCGAATATCGAGCATATTTTTCTAAAGACCACTTCGATCGATTATACAACGCTTTTATGATACTATAAGTTTTAATGTTATAATTTCTATAATTTTTCATTGTTCTTAAAGGATTTGATTTCTCGGACGAAATAAATTCTGCTCTCCATGTTGTTGTTTGTCGCTTAATTTGATTGTTCAATTCTAATTTAATATTTGAATTAAGTAATTTACATGTTAAACTATTTAGGATCTAATGATACCATTTGATATCAAATGTACAGTGAATAGAAATTTTCTATACTAAATACATTTTCAAAAAATATCTATATTATTTGACGCATTGAATAATAAGCTTTTATTCAAGTCTTCAAAATTTTGTTCAGGATCTAACATTATTAATATTATTTGATATGAAATGCGATTAAAATAAATTTCCTATATACGAAAAGGATTTTTGAAAAGTATGAATATTATTTAATGATTAAACAATAAATTCTTTTTTTAAATTCTTCAAAATTTTATACTAAATTTTTAATATAATAAGAATAGATTTATGTTATGTAAATAAATCGTTCAATTTTTTACGTGTGCAAAATTCTGAGAATAATTAGTAGTAGAGTACCGTATGGTATCAGACATGATGATTTGAAAGTCAGTAAAATAGTCTTAATTTGATCAGCCACAAGCAAACTTTTGTTATTAATAATTTAAATGTTTTATTAATAATTTAAATAGACGATATGATTTCGTTAATAAAATATGTCTCTCTATTGTATATCTATATTGAATTAAATATTATATACTTTTTTATTTAAAAAGCAACTTAGAAAATATGAATATAATTAATTTCACTTCAATTTATTTCATCATGTATTTCATCAGTTCAGAGAAAGTACAGAAATAAAACACAAACTTTATAATACTTTGCGTTTTGGCAATATGTTGATATATAATGACTATTCAATGACTGTTTCAATGACTGTTGAATTATCAACTTTTTTTTAATTATATGTATAATTATACATAAGAAAAAGAAAATCCGTAGAAGTTATATATGAAACAAAGAGTGCCTCGACGCCATTCTGCTGTTCTGGCTATACGTCAGCAATTAATCACGGCATCTAATTAACTCCGCCAACAAAGTACGAGTAATTTCGAGACAGAGGCAGAGAATGACGTGGCAGAGCGTTAGCGTGTACGAGTGTATTCGCGGATGAAGGTGTCGGTAAAAGGAAGCGGCGGGGTGAGGAAGATCTGTGTGTTTCAACCCCCGTGTGGAGTCTCCTTAACGTTAGGAAGCTCTGCCACTAATTGAATCTCCTCTCTTACTCGCGTCTGGAGCCTCGACAACCGCTGGGAACCGGAGCACCCGTCCTGCATTAAACACCCCCGACACCCTGAGCACCCTCATCCCTGCCAAGCGGTCTCGTATCATCCCCTCCTTCCCTCCTACTTTCCCTCCCTTCTACCCTGCCGCGAATCCCATCCCATCTACCTTTTCTCTTTCCATCTCGCCACTACCTCTCTCCACCTCCGCACAGAATCCAGCCCCTGCTAAGCGTCCCAGAAAACGAGCCTCCACCGCTGTTATATCGCCGTCGATGGCGAGGAACATCGACCCGTGTACACCTAAACCCATCCGTGTAACTCTTGTATGGAAGATCAAGAGCTCGCTCATTTCTAAATATCGCTTCTGAATCGAGAAATAATTCATGGGCACATTATGGATAATGGATACATTAGCATAAGTCTGCGTTTTCTGTTTGGCTATAAATGATTTACACCTTTAAGTAACCGCCAAGAAAATTAAGTTAGCTTCTGCCGAAATTGATTATTGTTTGTTGTTTGATACTCGAAATGTTCTGTTACAAACTTTTTAATATTTTTTATTCTCAAGATAGAAAATGATAGCGCATGAATCTTATCACTCTATGACTTCCTTCTTTTTTCCTGATTTCTTTATTTAGTTAATAAATGATTTTGAAATAACCGAAAGAAGACAAAAAATAAGTTTAAAGAAAAAAATTAAAGATTTACTTATCATTTTTATCATCTTTTATACACATATCTTTTTTACATTGCCCAGATTTATATGTATTTGTATTTAAAATAAATTTGTATTTAACTTAATCTTCTTTTAATACTGAGATATATTCATTCTTTCAACGAATTATGCAAAATAATATTTAAGCTATTCATGATTTTATGTTTTTACAATTTCTGATTCAGAAATGAAAATTTTAATTTAATAATCTGTTCTATAAAATAAATAAAATTTATAAAAAATAAATCTGTCTACATCAAAAAGAGATAAATAAAATAAGTAGTTAAAAAGAATTGTAAAACATTCTATTTTGTATTTCATTTTAAAAGATTCCATTTTATGCTTGAATGAATATCTTCAAGTTATTAAATGTCAAAAGTGCTTGCCCTAAGAAATGTGACGTCGATCAAATGAGACGTCACCGAAAAATCGAAACGTCGCATGACAGTGCGTATTCATTTATAACACCTTCACGGTTAGCAAGCCCACATTCGAATTTCCCATAGTATCGCGCAATATAGACAAAATAATATTCAACCCAAGATGACGTATTAGCATCTGAAATTTTCATCAGCAGTGATATCTTGTTCATCGATATCGGTTTCATTACGTTAGCTTTTACACTGATAACGCGTGAACTGTTCGACTGTGGTCAACGCTTTGTTGGCGGAGGTTTATTTAGGAGGGTTTGGTTGACCGATAGTTACAGTCGATTTCTTCGTGGTTTATTTGCGGCCTTTCGCGAAAACACAAGAGAATCGATTCTTGCAGTTATTAATTAATAGATTTGACAAATATTTTTATGACTTTATTATTGACGGACTTGCTTAACAAATATTTTTACGTCAATATGACGCATTAAAATACGCATGAAAACATAAAACACCAAACAGAAATTTAAATAATCAATTCTATTAAAAAATATAAATGTGTATAAAATTCAAAAAAATAACTAATTATTCGAATGATATTTATAAAATATATATAGGGTATCCCAATATTTAAGAGAACATTATTGTAGCGTGAAACTTTGTGAAAAATTAAGAAATAAAAGTGTAAATCATTTTTATCAAATAGCCTTTTAAGTATAACCGTGTAAAATTTGACTAATCATAAATGTTGGTCAAAAAGTCATCCGTGTGATATAGCGGCAACGTTTTGTTTAATTTTATCTAATACCATTCCATGCATGTCACACGGACAGATGACTTTTTAACACTTATGATTAGTTAAATTTCAAACGTTAATACTTAAAAAACTACTGTAAAAAAATGGCTTACACTTTTATTATTTAATTTTTCACTATAATAATATTCGAATATAAGGAGTATGTACACAAAAAATCTTGAAATTCTCAAAGACATAAATTTTAAAGACATTAATGATCACATTAAATAACATTAAATCAAGTTGAATTTATTTGATTACTTAAAAAAATGCTTCGAAAAATATAAGTTTTAGGTAAAAAAATAATTATGTGTAATAAGTTCATTCGTGATAAATTTAATAATTTGCTCTACAAAATAAATAGAATTTATAAAAAGTCAACCTATCTGCACCAAAAAGAGGACATAAATAAAATAAAATAATTAAAAAGAATTTTAAAACATTTTATATCTATAACTATTTTATATCTATTTTATTACTTCATTTTAAAAGATATTCTAT
>Ga0157363_1001810_pt1 | contig 18253 bp, 16 predicted proteins | sample AttsexASBM1_FD_111477 | JGI IMG/M metagenome (GOLD analysis project Ga0157363, IMG submission 111477) | Fungus gardens microbial communities from leaf cutter ant in Ribeirão Preto, State of São Paulo, Brazil - Atta sexdens ASBM1 | ecosystem: Host-associated > Fungi > Mycelium > Unclassified ... | reverse complement strand
TATATATATATATATATATATATATATATATATATATATATATATATATAAATATATATATATATATATATATATATATATATATATATATATATATATATATGAATTCTTTAAGAAAATTATCTCAAGTGCTTATTATTATCTCCTTACATGTAGCTTTATATAATACAAGCTCTACATGAAACCTACATATTTCTTATTTTTATATAGATATATACATGATTATTTTTATCTCTCGTTGTACCTTCATATCTTCATATTCTACAAACATAAAAAAATTTTTTATACATTTAACTCTAATAGCTTTGGGATGGCAACTCTAACAATCTTCTTCCGAAGAAAAGTTAGCATTAATATCTATAGATCTAATGTGACTGTTATTCTATTTCGTGAATTGTGAATCTCTCAATAAGTTAAATAATAAATTGATACATATATATTTTTATACCTGTGAAGATGTATTTTCACGATAATTGTCACCCATTTCAAGCGTATGTTAATTATCAACACATACATGAACATTTATATATATATATATGTATATATGTATGTATATATATATATATATATATATATATATTAGATTTAGATACAAAACTCCTTGGATATCATAAAACTGATCAGACTTTCATAGGAATATGTATTGAATTAATCACGAGTTTAAACACTTTTGACTCTACAAACTGTTAAATATTTTAAAAATCTGATATATATCATGACAAAGTCATCTTCTCCAGTCTTTACGTTATAAGTATAGAAGAAAAGAATGTCGATTTTATATTCGGGCGGGATTAAATGACATTTGGCTGATCTGGAATAAGCGAGGCAAAAAACGAACTAAAGAAGGTCCAAGTAAAGGCAAGAGCGCCTGGACGTTGTTCTTCATTCTCTTCATTGGCATTTGTTCGTGCTTCTGGTTGCACGGTTGGCACTTGAGCGTTTTGCTGTTGCGGCATAGCCTGAGGACCTACTACTTCGTTCTGTAATACTTGATTGTTGTTGTCTGCGCGTCCGTTGTTATTTTCGGCCAATAGAATTGGCTGTACCCTAAAGAACCCACCTTGATATCTATAATGAATATCTTGTGTTACATCTAATAATTTTCAGACAAGTTCAAAAAAAAGCATCAAAGAAACATGTATAGAGAGTATGTACAAGATATCCCGTAAGTTTTTTTCCAAGCGCTTTTGTATAAGTAGAGCGGACTCAATTAAATCGAAAAGTTGATTATTTTGCAATTTTCGCAATAGTTAACAAAATATTAATTATTAAAAACTGTCGAACATTGAAATGGTCTTCAATAATTTTTCACTCGTATACTATGAACTTTACAAAAAAATTGCAAGAGACAAGTTTTTTTTGAAAATCAATATTCAACGATTTTTTAATAATTAATATCTCGTTAATCATTGCGAAAATTGCAAAATGATAGAGGATTTTTCGACTCAATTTAGTCCGCTCTATCTACACACTTGGCAAAAACTTACGGGATATCCTGTATATGTAAGAAAGGAATTATGATCTACATTGAGAAAAAAAAATATTAACTTTTAATAAATATTTCTTTGAAAAATGCTAGCAGACAATAAATATTTAGATAAATTTAAAAAATGATAGTTTAATCAAACTAATACTTGTACTATTAGTAATAAATATGTGTTTAGTAAATATGTTTAGTAAATATGTTTAGTAAATATTTCGCTAGAACTATTTGAAGAAATATTAAAATTTGGTAAATTTATTTTCAGTGTATTAAAGAATATGTGTATTAGAGAATTAGGACTTACAAATATATTGCAAATCCCAGAAACGTGACGATGAGGAACCTGAGTGGGGATGAATAGAAATACACTATACCAAATAGAACGACGATTCTAGATAACATGTAGAAGAAGTCCAACCAGTCGCGGTTAAATGCAGCATCCTCGCCTGCACCGTTATTTCCTGCATTGACATCGGCTGCCTCTTGAGCAACTGGTTGGGGTTGCTCATCACCAACATTGTTATTATTATTGCTCGTGTATGTATGTTGAGCCGTATCACTTGTATTGATATTCATTTGCTGCAGGTATGGAATACTGGCTTGCAACTGTATACCTTGCGCTGCCATTCTGAAAATAATCACATTGTAACATTTATGCATTTCTTGCTTTAATAAGCAGTTGTAAAGGACAACTTACAATTGCATATACTGTGTAAAATAATGTGTATATGCCTGTTGCAACCAAGCTAACTGTTGACTATTTCGAGGATCAAGATACTGCTGAGATAAGTATTGTTGATGCTGAGCTGCAGTAACATTAGCATTCTCTTGATTTTGATTTTGAATAGTGTTATTTCTGATATGAGTATTTCTTATTGCAGATCCAGCATCTATATTTATTTCAGTTGATTGATGTTGATCCGACGTAGCCTGAGCAGCGCACATCTTTTGTGGAGTACAGACTAGATGAACGGTATACGCTTGATCTTCTGAACCATCGCATTGTCTCAAGACATCCTTCAATTGTGCAGAATCGTTTAATAACTGACCGGAATAGATCAATTTCTGATGTGAACTTTCCTACAAACAACAATAATAATGACTTAGATCACTTGTATATCTTAAACATTTTGTAATACAATACAGGGTACAATAATAATTAATTGTAGCATTAATATTAAAATTTTTAAGATAAATAAAAAGATAAAATAAATAGAAATTTAAAAACTTTTTAAGAATTAAAATACATTTTCAATTTAAAATATATATCGTCCATAATATTAATATATGTAATATTATTACAACAACAGGCATACAAATAAATTATATTAATAAAAATGAATAACAATTTAACACAAAGACATCACACCTTTTTAAATCATCAAAAAATCTCACAAATATATTCATCTAATAATACTAATCTTTCCTTTAAAACATAACTCTTAAAGTCACTATTGCAGATTACTGATAATTTTGTAAACAACTCTGGCAGAAAAAAATTTGTACGAAAAGTACAAAAAACTTACATAGATGAAAAAAGATCTTAGAATTCTTAGTTTTTCATAGATATTTGTAATAGGACATAGAGTGAGGTTTGTCTTAGAAATTCTTAGTTTTTCATAAAGTTTTCATTCACAGTGAGACATAGAGTGGCATTGTTTGAAGGTGGAAGATTTCTCTTTTTCAAATAAACAATATCATTCTACATCCCACTACGAATATCTATGAAAAACTAATTAAGATTGTATCTAATTAGGAAGCATTTAAACATTTCGAATATCATTGTTTAAAGAGATAGTTATCTTTTCACTTACCTTTAATGGAGTAAAGAGAAAAAAAAAGAAGACAAAATATAAAGAGAAACACACACTCTGCTTTCACCGGGCGGAAATAATTACTTTCACGCAACTTACTGGTTTGCTGGGATAGACTTCGGACAGATATTCCTTCAAACGACCAATAGTCCAGCCGAGATCGCATTTAACTATCTGATCCTTGATTTGTTGATTTGGTGCCTTTATTATAAGATTAACGGCGGCGTCTGCCATCCTCTCGGCGTGTCACCAGCTAGTCACAGCCAGCCCGAGGCAGCCCGAGGTCAGCTGTTGACGTAGTACGTAACAGCAATTGATAAGCCTAGCCGTTTCGACGTCGTTCAACTCACGACGAAATTGACGATGTCGATCGTTCCCTTCGTCGATTGAAAAAGCGCGTCTCGATCTTTAATTAACAAGGAAAATTCCTGCACGATTTACTCTTGTCACGTTACTTTTTAACAAATTCTGTCAACCGATCGTACCCGACTACCGTCAAATGTCATCTGATATCGCTCAACGTAATCATATATATATATATATACATACATATGTACAAACATTATCGCGACTCACGACATGAAATTGTCAGAATTGCGATTTGGCGATCGTTCATTGGTCCAAGATTACAAACTCCCACTCGTGCATGCCTTATGCAAGAGTTGTGCCGAGTTTTCAAGACTGGTGCGTTCCGAAAAGCACTACGCGCAAGCACTTTCTGCGAGGACAATCTATAATTTAGACGATCTATAATTTCATAAACGTAGTGTAGAATTGTAAGAATTGACCAATCGCACTTCAATACGAGGAGAATATCCGATTGTGAATTTTTACAATTACCATTACTTACAACAATTACAATTACGCTTTCGCAATTATAAAATAGACTTTAAAGCTCAATACGAATCGATGACTGAAAAAGTATAGGACATTTTAATGAACGTGAAAAATCTAATAATTTTTATTTTCAATTCGTAATTTCATAACATAGAAATTTGATTTTATGAGGCTTAATTTAAATGCGTTTACGAAATAAATATGGCGGTTTTCAGGAGGGAATTAAGGAGAAATCAAATTTAACGGATTTTCTTTTCTCTCAGCTGCTCTCAACTCTCAGCTGCTTTCAGCAGCTTAGTTGTACAGTGTGTACAAGTGTGTAATATATATGTGAATAAGATGTATGTATTAAAAATATTCTTTTCATTTTATACGTCAAATTAAGATTCTGTGTGATACAAAGAATTTTACAAAAAAAAAAAGGAATATTTTTATTTATGTTACAGGATTCCATCGAAACCTAGACGAAGTGAATCTAGACGATCATCGGTAACTACATATCTATTCATATGACTTATAACTTTTCTAGTTAATTTTTTAAATTAAAGAGTTATCTATTTTAACAATGTATATTATTTTTATTAAAAATTAATAATTCTTAATAAGAATCATGTTGGTAGATTCTTAAACCATGTAAACCACGGCAACCATTGCAAAATGTGAATTTTGATTCTTCATCCAATGAAAATAGTCCAAGTTCATCAAAAAACAAGAGACGAGTTAGTTTTGCGGAGAAAAAACATGTCAAGTGAGTATTTAGTTTTGTAATGCTTGGTTACAATTTGTTACTCAAATCCTTATTTTATCCTGTGCAGAGAATTTTGTCATTCTACTGAACAAGGTACTGTGTGGGATAATACATATGAAGAACAGGATTCTACTTTAAAAGGATCTTTTGTAATTGATCAGAATTCTGAAGGTGAAATGATAGAAAATATACATATCTCTATAATAATGACTGTATATATATATATATATTCGTTCTGAAAATAGTTTATGTTGTTCAAACAATACCTACCTTTAAAATAAAAGAAAATTTATTAAGAAGAACTACAAGCCAAAATAACAAATTTAATATACGTAAGATACAAATAAGATGCAAATAAATAAATATAAATAATAAGATACATTAAAAATAAATAAAAATAAGAATATGTCTACCTTAAACTAATATTTTTATTATTATCTTATTATGTACATTAAATTTGTTATTTTGGCTCATAGCTCTTCTTAACATATTTTCTTTTTAATTATTTGAGCCATATTATACATATTATTTATTTTAATAGGTATCTATTTAGTTGATAATCAACTATCACAAGGATCTATTGCAACAGCCAATGAAGGAAATAATGATACAAACTATAATTTAGGTTTTAGTGCAGTACTAAATAAATCTTACGTATCTAATGATTTGGTATCAAGTAATTTGGATACAGAATATATGCAGTTGTCTGATGAAGAATCTCAATTTGGACAAATTATAATAACAGATACATCTAAAAGTATAAAGTCAAGCAATATTACAATATACAGAGATTCTGATGAAGAAGACTGTAAAGATAATGTTGCCAAAAAATATCCTTCTGAGTTTTATTCTAATAATATTGATTCTGAATTAGACAAAACACGTATTCAAGATTTTTCTATGGACCTAACAGCACCAATATGTACATCTTTAGTACCTTCATATTTACACGTTGAAGAAGAAAAGAAACAAGAAGGTAATTTAAGGAAAATAATAATAACATAAATAATTTAAAAACAAATACGACTAAAAATAATCGTGTATCAATGGAATATATTATTAATTGTAATATGTCAATGAATATTATTATACCGAGGCTGTACCAATATTTGCGGAATCTGTTGTTTCTAATTTAGAAATTTTCGGACAAATTCCGACAATATTACAAAACTGTGAACATATGAAATGAAATGCTACAAATACTCATAACTCTCTATTTCCAACAAATTTACAATCTAATTGTTTCTAGAGACATTTCTGAATATATACCAGATGTAAGATATGCCAATGACTCAATGATATTAACATCTGTAATACAATCATTTACATTTTATTGATGCATGATTATGTAGTAATATTTGTTTTTTAATTATTTATGTTTTCATTACAGATGCCACAGATATATGTCACACAAATAATACAATTCTCAATACTTCAATGGAAATGATTATGGTACCATCTAAAATGAATGAAAAGAAGGTCAATAATGAAATTACAGTTAAAGAAAAAGCTCTGACAAAAGATCAAACTGATAAAACTGAGATTTTTAATGATGTGCTGATGGAAATGACAAAACCTCTAGGTATCACATTGTTTTCAAATGTTTGCAATAAGGAAAATATTAGTGTGGATGAATCAATATCTATAGATGATAGAACTATGTTTTTCCATAATGTATCTATGGAAATGACCAAGACAATGTCAACAAAAAACAAACAAGAAATTACTAGAAGAATTATTTATAAATCATCTGAAGAAAATACAGATAATAAAAAGGATATAAATAGATCGGACTGTTTTAATGAAAAAACATTAACATTATGCAAATCTATGGAGTTTACTGAAGATCTCTCAGTTCCCTCGTGTCAAGAGAAAATGTTTCATGCTGCACACGTTGTTCACTCAAATAAAAGTACATGTGAAATTGAAAAAAATGATAAAACTAAATTTTTCAATGATGCATCAATGGAAATAACAAAGTCAGTAAGTGTAGCACCTTTAAACATTGACAAAGCGAATTTAAAAATTGATGAATTAATATCAAAAAATGATAAAACTGTACTCTTCGCTGATGTGTCCATAGAAATGACCACAGCGATATCAAGAAAAGAAATTACTCAACCAATTTGTAAATCAATATCTAAAGAGAATATACATGAAGAAAAAGATAGGAATGATTCAATCTACTTTAATGAAGGAACTAAATTATTATATAAATCTATGGAATTTACCGAAGTTGTCCCAATTTCTTTGCACGAGATAACATTTAGTACTACTGATACTACTCACCCTACACAGTCCATATCATTTTCTCAAACATTGTCAAAAACAATCTCAATACCAGCTGAAAATTCCGCGAGAGTATCATGCCAAACTGATGTAGTTGCAAGTGAAACCATTCAAGATATATCAATGGAAATAACTACTGCAGTACCATCAACATTACATTTTACACAAGATGTGAAAGTAAATGAAACAGAGAATTTAATCATTTCTAAAAATAATGAGTTCCAACATTTAATGACAAATAATAATCTAACAGAATTAAGGGAAGATGTAACAAAAGAAAATTTTACAATTCCAAGGGAAATTGTAGAAGCAGAAAATATTAGACACGATGAATTGTCTAACATTTCCATTACTCAATCTCCACTGAATAATTCATTAAGTACAAACTCAGAAAATGCCAGCGGTAAAAAAAGAATGTCTGATGACAATAAAAAATCATATTCAAAACGAATTCGCAATTCTTTTATGGAAATTCAGTCTTCTCAAGTTCATTCTTTAAGTGATGTACATTCATTTTCTGGCGTTAACTATGTAAATGATTTAAATGATATTGAACAAGAATATAATGATTCTGTAAAGGAAACAATAGATCATACACAGATATCTAACTCAAATCTTAGGAATAGTCTAGACGAGATTAGTAAATATAGTTTTTCAAGAAAAAGTTTGCCACATCTGGAAGATAGTTTTGAAGAGCTACAATCAATTAAACCGCCATCGTTCGTACATTTAGGCAGCGAAGAAGAAAGCTCTTTCCACGAAATTCAACATGAATCATCAACATCGATCATCACTGATATATCTGTAAATAATATTTCTAATCAATTAATAGTAAATAATATAATAGAATTCAACTGTCCAACAAATTCGAAGGAAAATATCGCAAACGATTATTTCACAATTTTAAGAGAAAAAGAGGAATCAATAAATACTGAGAACAATCAAACAGAAGATCGCCACGAAAATACTGTAATGAATAAAGCTGAAAATAATCAGGAAATTGATTGCCAAGCGATAATAAAGACAATTATTAATGACAATCAACTTAATAAATCAAATTATCATATGACAAAGAATATTAATGAGAAAAGCGTACTATCAATGAATACTAAGGTTGAGAAAATTGTAATAATACAAGATCTTAATTATTCCATCATTAATTATCAAAGAAATTGAAGTAACTGGTAAAATCTGAATATTTTTTTTTTTCCCGAATATATTCTTTTTCATTTTGATCTTCTACTTAATCACCAGCTACTTCAATTTTTTTGCTAATTAATCACATGAAATGATTAAGATCTTGTACTGTTACAGGAAACAAAAAAACGTGATTATCTCGAAGGAGTAATTGAAGATCAAATAAATCCCAAAAAATATAGAATAAATTTAAATGATGAAGTGAAACAACAAAATATGAGGCAGAAAGACAAATGTGCAACAGAAGGACTCGTAACAACACATAATGTTAGCACAATTAACGAAGACGTTAAAAATGAAGATCCATTTGTAACATTATTGCAAAAATTAGAAACGTATGCCGCAGGGTACATATATATTTTTAGTATATTTTACTATTAGAAAGGAATTAAAGAGATCTAATAAATTATTTTGTTGTAGGGACGATGTTATTTGGAACATATATTATAATAATATTAACAGGAAAATGATCGTTTTTGGTTTCATAGCAAATTCATTATTGATAGCGACATTTTTATCATATGATTTTAATGACTCCGAGAAAAATTTGATTAAAGAAATCAAAATTATTTCCCGCCTTGCAGGTAATTATACAAATATCAGTTAAAAAATAAAGTTATGAGATTAATTTATTTTTTTTATAGATGATTCAGGAGTATTCTCAAAGATAGTTCACAAATTAATTCTGGAGAAAGTAAACGCGGAATTACTTACAAGTTCGTATAGAACTCATCAGGACATCCTTCCGATGTTAAATTTTATTTCAGAAGATGTAAAACTAACGATGGATTTCAAGTTTGATTTGAGGCGTTTGGATGATTTAAATTTAATGGAGATTACTAATGACGAGTAATAATTTACATCAAATTATATCATACTGTTACATTATATACTATTATTACTTAAAATATAGTCAATACATACATGTGCACCGATTTGACGAAATTGTGATAATCTATTTATTTCAGAATTTCATTTACATCTCGAAGCAAACGGTTGGACATTATACTGGAAGTCACGATTAAAATTAAACGATTTGATAAACTCACTCCAAATGATATCAACTGTTATTGTATACTAGGTAGAATAAAGTAAGTTTAGATAGCTTGAATAATTATTTGAAAATTCAATATTATTTTTTTCTGTTTTTTTTTATAGGGAAACAGACATTAAAAAATTAATTAAAAATGTAAAAAGAGATCACAAATTTTTACGGAGATATATGAATGATGTTAAGGATTATATCGATATAATGGAAGAAACTTTTAAATAATTTAATGATTGAAAATAAAAAGATTTCCGATTGATCTTCTAAAATATCATGACTTTTTCACAATAAAAGTTAGAAATGTAATAAATAAATTTGTTAATATTTTGAATAATCGTGCAATCATTCACATTCGGAATGTCATAATAAATTTTTTATCTTCATTACTATTATATGTATAAATAAATATTTTTTTATAAATTATTTGATACTATACATGATAAAAAACAAAAATAAAATAATAAAATATATCATACAAAAATGTTTATATATATATATATATATATATATATATATATCATAATTTGACTTAAAAATTCCTTGACCAATCAAATTTTTTATGAAAATTTCTTTGTATAAATTTTAATGATGTAATGCATGCTCTCATGCTTCTTGTATTTTATAGCGTAATTGCATCGTGAGCAAATTAAATTGTAAAACACAAAAGTCAATCAACTTTCAGTACAGCTGGTTCAAAGAACGTAACTTTTTATGCAAGTACACAAGCAATGGATAGTATATCGAAACGATCGTTTTTCATGGAATTACACGATTTTCCGTCGCGATTTTGAAAAACGCTGTTCACGATTAAGTATTAGTAATGGACTTTATAATCGAGCAATTTATTGCAAACCCACTTTATTATCACTTCACTTTGATCTTTCGCGCGCGCGTGTATTGATTAATATTTCTTTAAAATTAATTACATTTTGTTATTATCTTAGTATCTAGTTATTTGTTATTATCTCTCTCTCCAATTAATCTTTTTTATAAAAACACGATATTAAAAATAAGATAATGCTAATTTATAATAATGGTATAAAATGTGATCTGACTTGGATATCAATTTTTTAAAATATCTACTAAATTAATTATCTCTATTAAATTCTTATATGAGAATATTTTTTTTCAGCGTTTTATGCAATGAAATTTAATCACTGCTGGTTATGCTATCATGAGTTATTTTTCTTTATGTAAGGAACTTTCGCTATTTTCATCAAAGTCAATTAAGAAAATTCTTATAAAATTACGAGAATAATTTCGCAATAAATAAATTTTCACACTAATTTTTAAATGCGATATTCGATTTCTGGTGTATTATAAACATCTCGAGCTTGTTAAAGAAGTTCGACTTTCTTTCACCGCGACTGTGCCAGTCTCTTGTTGCAGCGTGGGCGTAGAGGCCCGGTTTTACATGATTTCGTAACGACGATGGCAAACAGATTTCCAGTATCAAAAGACATTTCGTGAGGATCCTGAAGACCTTCGGAGTTCCCTACTATCCCACCTACTCTCTCTTTTTTTTTCTCTTGCCGATTTCTGCTTCATTTTCTCTCGAGTTCTCATGCATACGAAAATAACACATGTAAAGCTCATTTGGCGCTACTTTTTACAGTGCATGGATTAAATAATTCAAGAGAAAGATTGTTACTTCGTGGAAGTGGAAAAAATATGACCACACAAAGTTGTTTCCTTATTAGATGAATTAAAAAGATTAAGATTTTTTTAATTTTCTTCTTATTTGATAAATCAATTAGTTTTTCAATATTCTTAGAATACGAGGTAGAGTTTTTGATATTCCAAAGATCAAGATTTTCAAAATGTTTAGATTTAAAAAAATACATCGAATCCTCTATTTGCTTTTTCTATTCGCTCCTCTTTTTTCCAGTGATTCACACGATGTATCATCGACATTGTCATTCTCGTTCTTTTCGTTGTCGTCAATGTGTGACGATACCTGCTCCAGCTCCGGTGGAGTCAGTACGGAAAGCGCGACTATGGCAAGTGGGCGTAAGAGCTGGGAGAGAGAACGTCGTCCTGTGTTCCATACATGGCTATGCTATGTGGAAACTAAGAGACACAGAGACGGACGGACCGACATGGACCGGGGGAGTCCCCACCGTGTGGATGGTGGAGGCGACGCGACGGTTTCTCGTCTCTCGAAGCGGTTGCCGAGCATGCTCTTGACGCATAGTGCTTCGAAGCACACATATCGTACGATCATCCTACTTACTATTATTCGCGCGTTCATGTCACCACGCTCAAGTTCCTTCGAACATGCGGTACCAATTTTCCATATGATTCGACAAAATATCCGACGAATTATGTATATGTGTGACAGTGTATATCCTGGTGAACGCATTTCAAACGTCATCGTTGAATGCTGAGATCGTCAACTTTGTGCTATAAGAAGCGATTCCTCCGCAAGACTTGTGATGTACAATTATGCGGCGATATCGCGAGGGATAAGGTACTGAAGAGTTGAAATATTGCCAAACGCGACAGCCTAGGATATATAAGCAGGAAGAACTCGCAGACTCTTGAAGAAGGGATATGGTGACGGAAAACGTCTTAGGATCCTTGAAGATTATTCTTCATTAATATAGCACGATGCACTCGCCGCAAACACTTGACCGGCGTGGGTGCTACTGGGTTTCTCCTCCGCTTTAAGACCGAGGTCAGGTGTGGGAGGGTGCAAGGGTTGGCAACACGCTCGAGGAGATTGACATATTATATATTAGAGGTACGTACTCTCTCTTTAGCGTTCTCTAACTATAATATAGTCGTAGAATATACATCTGTCTTTCCTGTGTGTATACAAGAATATTTTTATTTAAGTATGTTTACTTTTCTTTCTATAAAATAGACATACCTTTTATATTTTATATCCTTATGGGCTGTTAGACGCGAAAGAATATACAAATATTTGCAATATAAATACAGTTTTTGTACAAGAGCGAAACTTCTACGATACATATATTTATGTCCAAAAAAAATAATAATAATAAATTCATCTTTTCGCGAATTTTCTTTTACGGCTTCTTTTCTTCTACTCTTTTTCTGTCAAGAGAAATTCTTCTTTCAAATTTATCAAGATTCTCCATCATCTTCGTAGGATGTTGATACATCAATACTTCTTTCATAATTTCCATCGGATTTAATGGATTGGATTTAAGAGTAATTCTTCGACGTACCGATAACACCTTCTCCACGGCTTGTCGGATAAAATCCAGAGGAACCCCAATAGACATTTTGGCCAAACAGGAGACATCGATATTGCGATCAACGCCGTGATATTTCATTAATAGATTCTTATAGAACATGTAAAGTGTGTTGTAATCGGTAGTGGGTATCCTTATAAATTTATCGTGGAACTTGATGAAAGCGGCTGTCGCCTTATGAGGTTCTTCAGACAGCGAGAGAAATAATATCTGTTGAAAATGAATTTGTCATATTAATAATTAACATGATGAAAATCAGATTTTATTTATGTATCCTGAATATTCTTTCATTTGTATAATATTTTAATAATCTCATAATTTTTATATTTTAATTCAATCTTACACAAACTGAAAGTCGAAATAAAATATCTACTTTTCAAGTATCAATCTACCTCCTGTAATATTACGCCAGTGAGTAACAGTATCTGTCCGGAATTTTTAACACTCTAAATCCTACGTTAACTCGCCGCCACCTACGTCCTCATACGGCAACCATATATACAGGTAGGAGGTGTTTCATTGATGAGCAACCTCGAGCGACCGAGATGAAAGATTTTAACGGCACAGGAGAAAGAGAGTTCAGTATATGTGGACTCGTCCGAGGTGGCGGCGATTCATTCATATTGAAGAAAGATTTCAAACAGGAATAACAAGAATTTTACAAAGTGGGCGTTACTCGATTGCGTATATGCTTTGATATAGTCCTCCAATTTAGGAGTGTCACTCCGCGTTCTCATAATATATATATTTTTCTCATAATATATATATTTTTCTCACAATATATATATATTTTTTTTTTCTAATATCTAAAGATCTTTAACTTTATAGCGCAAAACGCAAGCTGAGAGTACAATATTGACAGAGCAGTTGTGTTATTGCAGATAATTAATAAAAAATAAATCATACAGAATAAAAAGAAGAGAGTAAAAGAAAATTACTAAGAGAGTGAAAGAAAATTATTTCCCAATTTCTTTGTAGCTTTACCTGGTCACCTGGCTTAATTTCATTCATTAGTCTAACAAAATGCTTGGTGAATCGCTTGGGTTGAAGATATTTCTCTTCTAGTGGAACTTTTTTCAGCCATGGTTTTTCGCCAGCATCGAGAAATATGATGGAAGGTGCATAAAAACGGGCCACTTTAGAAATCATATTCATGAGTCTGCGTTGGTTTTCCTGGTCTATATATTTATCAGCTAAAACAGACACTGATACGTCGAAAAGTAATGCGCCAATCTAGGAAAGTTCAAAGAGATCATAAATACATAGACGAGAGGAATATTAATACAGTCTAATTTATGATATCAATGTATCATTACAAAGAATTAAAAAACTATTGTATATCGTATTATATATGTATATAACACATTTTGAATATCTTTGAATGATTAACACGGGAAAATACATAATCGAGACAAAGATCACCTCTGAGCAGATGGCATTTGCAAGCGAGGTCTTTCCAGCTCCTGGTAATCCATAGATGCACACAGAACGCACGAGCGGTGCAAGTCGATGTGTCTCCTTGGAAATTAAAGGCAATATGCAATATTCTACGACGAGCTGCTTTACTTCTCCGAGTCGATGCTTGTGGTCCCGGAGCTCGCGACGTGCCTCGTAATTTTGATAGGATAGATCACCAAACCAATCACGTAAAAAAATAGTTCGATAGTTCCTAATGATTTTAGCTTGTAAAAGCTCGCTAAAGAGATCCTCGATGGGCACATCCTTTAAAATGTCTTTTTTCTTTCTAATTCTGTCGATCTTTTCTGTCATAATAATTAATCAAAATTTTTGTTTAGATAATAAGTGCAAAAGTTTTAATTATTAAGTTGTATCGATTACTTTTATCCATTTTAGCCATTGGAATCGTAAATTTCTGCTTGTCGTATTCATGATCTTTCAATAATGCTTTGTTTAGTAAACGCAGTTCGGCCCTCATCAATTCATCTACTATCTCCCTCATTTCAAGCTGCAACTCATAACAAAGTTTTTCAGTGATTAGATCCATATATTCTTGTTCCAAATAAGTTTCGTCACGAAAGCTCCAATTTCGAATAAAATCGTTGTTTGTTTCCTTTAAGCAGGATAAATTATTTGTTTCCGGCATTTTCCAATCAACAACTTCGGCCTTGATAGGTTCAGGTTCAGGTTTGGGAGGACGTCTCCTCTTTATTTCCTTGGTTTTTTTCTCCTTTTTTAATTTTTTTATATATTCCTCTGGCGTCAAGGTCTGTCCGGTCACGATCAGTACACTGCCACCCAAATTCGCAGCTGGAAACACGTCGTAATGTCCTAATGCGTTGTACCAAACGACGAACCATTCATGAATTTCGTCAGTGATATCCTCCATTAATCCTGGACCTCTGATTTTCAGGAGCTTTTGGCAGCAATTAATTGTTTTTTAATCTTATTATTTTTTAATTTATTATCTTTCTCTTGCATCTTTTTTTCTTTCACAATAATGCAATGTAAATCACGAATTCTGTTTGAAAAATTTACCTTTGTACGTTCGTCATTGATTGCCTTCTTCGTACGTAAATCGAACATGGGTATCAGAGCACGTCGTCGCTGAAAGTTCTCATCGTCCTTTGCGATTATCTTGTTGCATTGCCAGCTTGGTATCGTCATACCCAAAGTTTCTTCGAGACGTGCAATTCGTTTTTTCATAGCTTTTCTAGCGACATAACGCCGCCATGCACGTTGTATCGTCACTGCTGATTTGATGTATTTGATGCGATCTATTTTTTTCGGTATTATCTCTCCGGATCTCACTTTGTTGTTGTAATCGTATATACGTTTCACTGAAAAATTAGCATCAATCATACTTAATAGGCAAATGTAATAATAAATATTATAATAGATATATTGTATTCAATACCATTTTCTTTCATATGAGAATGTCCCACTTGAAAAATTTTATTCTAATGAAATTATTTATTTTTTTTTTTTGCGAATACCATCTGCACCATGGATGCGTCCCTTTCTGGCTCTCTCATGACTTTGTATCAATAACATTGCGTTATGCATAGTTTTTTCAGCAACAAGTTTCGCTTCTCGGGCGGCTTTTTCCAATGGTGATTCGCGGATTAATTCTACTTCCGATGGTGGTACGACGCGTTTTCGTCGAGCAGGACGTCTCTTCAATGTCTCATCTTCCACCTCGGGCGGACTCTCAATCTGTGAAAGACGGCGTTCTGTCATCGGTGGTTCTAGATGGTTAAATTTCAAAAATGTATTTAAACTTTTAAATTAAATTTTTAAACGTAAATTGTTGTATTAATTACTTCAACATTTTAATAAAATTATATTAGCAATTAAAAAAAAATGAATGAATCGATTGCAAACCTTTGTGAGCATTCTCCATCAACTCTTGAATAAACTTTCTGCGTTTCTCTACACGTTCTCGACCAGACACTGATGCAAATAGTTCGATGTCATCTGGCGTGAATTTTATTTGATTCAAAATATCGTCAGGCCATCTGTGTGTAGACAATATTTCTTTATAAATTAGAGCATATAAATTGATGAGCAACGAAAAACGTACTGATAATCTGTATTATCCAGCTGCACAATTTTCTTTTTGTATTCTAGCATACGACCGATGGCACAATCTAACATCTTCTTAATTAATTCTCGTTTCTGCGTCTGAACCATTTGATCGTAACACATGAGGAGTCTTCTTACAATATTACGATATCTATACAAATATTAATTTAAATGATTAATGATTTCATGAGAAAGGATTAGTAGCATATCATGTATTATTTATATCATAGTTAAATTAATAAAATAATTAAATTTTTTATTATATATACATATACGAGATGTTTTTATAAAATTAATTCGAACATATACCTCAAATATATAGATAACGCTGAATTTAAAGCAGCTGTTTCTAACGATGCGTCGGTCTTTTGCAATTCTCTTTCGAGTTCTAACAGTTTTTCTAGGTCGCTTCTCGTGATAAGCCATAAGTCGTTGTAATAAACGTAAGACATTGAATTTAAATATGCTTTTCATTGATATTGTAGAATTTTATTATTTATCCTTGAGAAATTTGGAACTTAAGTCATTTCTAAACCGTGGTTAGTGACCGACGTTTTAAGAATGAATTTGCGTGCATTAACTAAAAACAAAATCGAAATATTTTATTTTGCAGTATTACTTATTGTCAGAAAAAGAAATCTTTTTCTATATATGATAAACAATCATAAACTCAATATACCTATCAAACATCTCTTTTCAGAATGCCGAAATTATTTCGAGACCTACTCGTCTTAACATTGATAATGACAGCATCATGTCTCGACGCAACAGAGGACAATGTCACAACGACAATGGAGTCGATTACATTGATGGCAACATCGACAGCTACATTCATAAAGACGACCACCGAAGAAAATGCATTGTTGCCGTCGGCGACTATGACAACGCAAGACAATGGCATCTCGAAAAATCTATCCCACGCATCACCATCACCATCGCCGTCGCCGTCATCTTTCTCTGACACTGTGTGGGAATGTCCAAATATCATAAAAGCAGGCGTAGAATGTTCTTGTGATTTTCCACATACACTCAGATGTGCCGGTGATAGAACGGCACTGCAGGTAATAATTTTGACAACAGGCCATCATACATCAATATATATAATAGTATAATTTATCCTAACTGGCGAAATTAATTAGTTTCAAAATAATTAAAAATTTTCCTCGAGAAAAATAAAAAAAAAAATACAAAAAGATGAATCATAAACTCAATCTCTAATATGTATATGCGCTTCACACGCAATCAAGATCGACTTATATATTTACTCTTTAAATAATGATCAAGAAAGTGTGAGTAGTATAGACTCCCAATGAAATATAAGTTGTATACAATATTATTATTCAAGAGTCCAGAGTTGTATCTTCTCTTTTTATCCTTTTCCTTTTTTTTTGGTTGCTTGATCTCTCTTATTTCATATTACTCGATAGATCTGTTGTTTTATATAATAGCACAGAGTCCTATCAGTTATGTTTATTAATATTGCTTTAAATACTTTTTTAATAAATTTATAGAAAAAATAGAAAATCAAAAGATATAGTGATATCAATTTTGAAATAAACGACAGAACTCTATATTACTCCTCTTAGACTATCAGCGAACATTTGAAACATAGTCAACCGGACACAATATCATTGCTGGATGTGACTGTGACAGGAATTTCTGAGTTACCGGCACATTTCCTCGAAGATGTCGCACTTCATGGATTAGTTGTCTCCACCGGAGAGTTGCGATATGTTCATGATAACGCATTTACAGCTCTGGCGCGACCATTACAAGCGCTAGGACTGCCCAGCAATCTCCTAGCTTCAGTTCCCACAATCGCACTATCACATCTAATCGGTCTAGACCGATTGGATCTATCTCATAATAAATTAAAAACATTAGAAGCGGATTCATTCAAGGTATGATTAATTACGAGAAATAAAAGTATTGTATATATATATATATATATATATATATATATATATATATATATATATATTTTTTTTGTGAGAGAAAAATTTATAAAAAAAATTTATAAGAGATTGAATATAGAGAAAAAAAATATTCTGTTTCAGAGACTGTCAAATTTTA
>Ga0157363_1001809_pt1 | contig 18258 bp, 15 predicted proteins | sample AttsexASBM1_FD_111477 | JGI IMG/M metagenome (GOLD analysis project Ga0157363, IMG submission 111477) | Fungus gardens microbial communities from leaf cutter ant in Ribeirão Preto, State of São Paulo, Brazil - Atta sexdens ASBM1 | ecosystem: Host-associated > Fungi > Mycelium > Unclassified ... | reverse complement strand
CGTCGCGATGGTGAAGGTCAGCGGGTCGATCATCAGGTCAGACTGCGGCAGCCCGTACTGGGTGCAGGCGAAATCGACCAGACGCTCGGCAATGCGCAGCTTGTCCTGCGGCTCCTTCGCCATACCGACTTCGTCGATCGTCAGTGCAATCATCGCCGCGCCGAACTTGCGGGCCAGCTTCATGCGGGCATGCGCCTGTTCTTCACCGTCTTCGAAATTGATCGAGTTGATGATCGGCTTGCCGCCATGCAGCTTGAGCGCGGCCTCAATGACGGGGGTTTCGGTCGAATCAATCACCAGCGGCGCATTCACGGACGACGTAAAGCGCGTGACGACCTCGTTCATTTCGCGGACTTCATCCCGTCCCACGAACGCCGTGCAGATATCGAGAGCGTTGGAGCCCTCGGCAGCCTGTTCGCGCCCGATGGCGACGCAGCCGTCCCAGTCATTGGCTTCCTGAAGTTCGCGCCATTTCTTGGAGCCGTTCGCATTGCAGCGCTCGCCGATGGAGAAATAGCTGTTCTCCTGACGCAGTGGCGTTTGCGTATAGAGGCTGGAGACCGACGGCATCCAGATCGTGCTGCGTTTGACCGGGGCAGGGCGTAGCTTCGTGCCACCAAGGCGACGCAGCATCCCGTCTAGCGCCTGAATATGCGGCGTGGATGTGCCGCAGCAGCCGCCGATCAGGTTCAGCCCGTCTTCCTTGACGAAGCGCTCCATCCAGACAGCCATTTCCTCGGGGCTGAGTGGATAGACGGTTTTGCCGTCCACAAGCTCGGGCAGGCCGGCATTGGGCTGCATGGAAATGAGGCCGGGCCAGTTTTCGGACAGCCAGCGCACATGCTCGCCCATTTCCTGCGGGCCGGTGGCGCAATTCAGGCCGAGCGAGGGCACGTCCAGCGCCTGAACGGTCGTAGCGGCCGCGGCGATATCGGGGCCGACCAGCAGCGTGCCGGTGGTTTCAACCGTGACCTGCACGAAGATCGGCGCATCCGAACCCAGTTCGATCCGCGCAATCTTGGCAGCATTTACGGCGGCCTTGATCTGAAGCGTGTCCTGACACGTCTCGATCAGGAACCCGTCCACGCCGCCATCAATCAGGCCACGACACTGATCGACCAGACCGGCTTCCAGATCGTCATAAACAATGTTGCCCAGCGTCGGCAGCTTTGTGCCCGGACCGATGGAGCCCATGACATAGCGGTGCCGTCCGTCGGAGAACGTTTCGGCCGCCTCACGGGCCAGGGTCGCAGCCGTGCGGTTGATTTCCCGTGTGCGGTCCTGCAGCCCGAACTCCGCCAGTGTGACGATGGAGCCGCCGAACGTGTTCGTCTCCACCATGTCCGCTCCGGCTTCGAAATAGCCGCGATGGATTTCACGCACGAGTTCCGGACGGGAGAGGTTCAGGATTTCCGTACAGTTTTCCTGCCCCCAGTAATCGCGCTCGACTTCGAGATCCAGCATCTGCACCCGGGACCCCATACCACCATCACAGAGCAGGACCTGATCGGCGAGGGCATCAAGCAGATGGGGGCGTGAGGACATGGGCAGAAGGCTCTGTAACTGGAAAGGGCGGGAGGCGGGTTCGGGAACCCGCGATCGGGACAGGGCCTCCATACACGCTCAGAGGCTGAAAGGGTGTAGCAAAACGCCCGTATGACGGCAAAGAGGTGGGGATACGAAAATGCTGCCTGAATGTGCCGCGCCTGCTAGAGAGGACGGAATGACCGCGTCCCACATGTCTCTGATCCCCCTGAGCCTCCTGTCCGGACCATGTTCGTGGTCGCAGGAGCGCAAAAATCATGCGCTGTTCATCGGTAAGGCACGGCCTGAGGACGGGTGGGGGGATGTCGCTGATATTCCCGTATCTTCGCCGTTCATGAACCGTCATGCCATGGGGTGCGTCTGTTGCAACCGTGATCCGGTGGCGATGGTTCTGGCGCAGGTTTTTCAGGACCGCGTGACGGGCAGACGTCCGTTTTTTCACGAAGTGGCGGTTCTGGCTGCCCCGCAGGAGATGTCGGCGCTCCGGCAGCAGCTTGAAAATGACGTGCTGGTCCGGGCGCGTTACCGGCTCGTGTCCTGAAGCCGGTGGTTTCTGCCTGCTGGAACGCTTCAGCAGATCGGGTCTATGCTGGTTGCGGACTTCGGGATAACTGGACGGCATGACGATAGACGCACAAGAGGATGGCGAACAGGACGGACCGCTGCGGCAGCGCAAGAAGGACCGCACCCATGCCGCGCTGGTGCGCGAAGCCATGCGCCTGTTTTCGACTTATGGTTATGAAGAAACATCCGTCGATGAAATCGCAGAAGCCGCGCAGATCTCGCGTCGGACGCTCTTTCGTTATTTTCCGGGTAAGGCCGATATCATTCTCGCCTGGACTCACGGCGTCACAACGATCCTGACCGATGCCATTCGCGCCGTGCCGCTGGACGTTCCGCTACAGGACGCCGTTCTGGCAGGGCTTGTGCCGGTCGTCGCCTGTTATTCGTCCGACCGGATGGATGCCTATGCGGTCGTCAGGCTGGTGGAACAGACGCCCGCGCTGCGTGACATGGCTTTGCGCCGGTATTCGGAATGGGAAGAGACGCTCGCTTCCACCCTGATCGCCCGGCTGCCCGCCACCGAAATGCCGTCACTTGCGGCGCGTCTTCTCGCTCGGACGGCCATTGCGACGTTCCGGACGGCTCTGGATGAGTGGGTCAAGACCGAAGGCCGGTCGGATCTTGAAACCATCCTGCGCCGGACCTTCACGCTTCAGCCCCTGCTGTGGCAGAACGATTTCCCGATGAGTTCAGGCTGAACCCCGCTCAGAGGTCCAGTTCGATGCTGAAATGGTACGTCCGCGGCAGACCAGCTGTGGCAGAGTTGGTGGCGTTGCTGACGCCATTGATGCTGGACGGATAGACGGACGCCCAGTAACTCCGGTTCGTCACGTTGTTCACACCGAAGCGGAACACCAGCGGCTGGCCATAGGCATGGGTCGCATAGCGTGCGCCCAGATCCAGCGTGACGTAAGACGGTGCGAAGGTCGTGTTGTAAACATTGGCAGTGCGACGGCCCATATAATGAACATTCGCGTTGACAGCCGCGCCCTTTAGGAACGGCAGGCGATAATCCAGCAGCGCATTCGCCATCAGTGGCGGGACGCCGACAACCTGCTTGTTAGACGTCGATGACGACCCCGTACCCAGCATCTGGGTATCCAGCCATGTCATGCCACCAAGAAATGTCAGATTATCGGTGATATTGCCCGATGCCTGAAATTCGACGCCATAGTTTCGCTGCGTGCCGTAATTCGCATAGACATGCGTCACAGGGTCCGTGAATCCGAACGGACGTGACATGCGGAAGCCCGCAATGTTGACCTGCATGCGTTTGGCGATCAGGATCTTGTAGCCGACTTCATATTCTTCAGACCGCAACGGAGCCGTGACGTCATTCACGTTGACCGACCCCACCGGGGCGGTCGTTCCCGCCTGTAGCGAACGTCCCCATGTGAAATACAGCGTCTGGCTGTCCGTCGGCTTGTACATCAGGCTTGTCATCGGGCTGAAGGCGGCCGCGCGCGTGTAGCTGGATGTTTTGGTGCCGGTCTTGGCGTAGTTATTGGTGCTCAGCCAGCTCCAGGCGAGGGATCCCATGATCGACCAGTGTTTGCCCAGCGAAATGGTATCGCCTGCCAGCAGCGACTGGTTCATCGTATCAGCGGATTTGTAGCGACCGGAATAATAAGGCTGCACGCTTGAGAAGCTCTTGGGGTGACCGATCGTGGCTTCTCCAAGCGTGATGGTTCCGGTGGAGGAGGTGGGGTTGTAGTTCCCCATTACATAACCATTCGTGCCGAGTTCGATCTGGTGCCGCAGCGGACCGGTACGGAATTTGCCGTTCAGGTAAGCCATGTTGCTCCCTGCAACGAAATCATTGGCCGTGAGGGCTGCGGAAATCGTCTGGCGATACAAGCCCGAGGAATTCAGAAGCTGGTTGGACGTGCTGAAGACATTGCGCGCCGCATTCTGCCACAGACCGCCGAGCTTCAGGCTCCAGTTGTCGTTGAAATTATGGATGATCTTGGCCAGAGCCGTATCGGTTTCCATGTTGTAGCCCGCCTGTGGCTGGCCATAACCCTTCTGGCTCAGATCCGGTGCCTGAGGAAGCTGGATTGCGGTGCTATAGGCGAAACCGCCCGGATAGCCGCGCTCGGCATAGGTATACTGGCTGGCATCGATCTGGATGACAGTCTTGTCCGAGAGATGAATGTCGAAATCGCCGCTGACGAGGTCACGCCGAAGATGCGAACCTTCGACATAACCTTCGCCGTTCTGGTTCAGCAGGTTCAATCGGTAGCCGAACCATTTGTTTTTCCCTACGCGCCCCGAAACATCCGCGCTCTCCAGAGGAGAACCGATGGAATCCGTCCCTACGACAAAGCGTTCGGTCATACGGTCCGTCGGACGCTTGAGTGTGAAGTCGAACGTGCCCGCCGGGTTCTGCGGTCCGTAAAGCGCGCCTGCCAGACCGTTCAGAACCTGAAGGCTGTCGAACTGTTCGGCGGCGTAGGGCGTGGTGATGACCATGTTCAGCCCGTCCATGCGGGTGTTGGCAATCACGTCGCCTTCAAAGCCACGGGACTGCGGGCGGCTGGTGTTCGGATCGCCGCGCATTTCAAGCTGTGCGGACGGCACATATGCCACGAGATCGTTGATGTTGCGGCTCTGCTGGTTCACCAGAACATCATGAGGGACTACCATGATGGACATCGGCGTATCGAGCACAGAGCGCGTGCCGAGCGGCCCCAGAGCTACTTCTTTATTCAGATAATCCGCAGCAGTTCCAGAACCGTTTCGACTACGAACCGTGATGGTCTCTGCTTTGGGGGTTTGTGTTTTGGCATGAGATGACGAGGCGGGTACGGCTGTTTTGGTCTTGGAAGCTGGTTGTGTCTCCGCTGCGAAAGCGGGCATACTGCTCAGGACAGATCCGGAAAGAAGACAAAGCAGCAGGCGTGCGGATTTCATGAGCGGTCCTGATCAGTCGGTATGGGTGGGCTGAAGTCTCCTGTCCACATTATGGCACTGAGTGTCAAAATGATTCGTCTGTTTTGGTGCTGATATGCGGCGCGTTTCCCCATGACTGTTTCTTGAAAGACACAGATACAAACGCTTTGTTCGATCACAAAACGGAACAAGGGTTTTTTCATCCTGATGTGAAAATGAGGCCAAAACCCCATAATTTTCCGTTGATTCTGCGGTTAAAGTTAAGTATTTAGCAATCATTGCAACTGGATGTTGTGTGATGAAAGTTTTTGTGCAGCTTGCGTACGGTTTTGGCAGCAAAACTTGGCGGGAACGCTGGGAAGCGGGCCGAATATTGGGATTGAATGAGGAGCAGGCTTATGGCTACTCCCGAGCTGCCTCAGACGACATAGAAATCGTTTATTCGGAAGACCAGCACGAAAATCCGCTCCACAAGGCGCTGCGCTATGGTGCACGTCTTGTGCTTGGTTTCGACTTTGTCCATGCGTGGCGGAACCGTAAGCAAATACTTGCGTCCGATGTGGTGTGGACACATACAGAATCGCAGACTCTGGCAGTTCTCCTCCTGTTCCGAGTTCTGAAGCCCGCGCGCAGGCCAAAGCTTCTTGGGCAGGCTGTCTGGCTGATTGACCGCTGGCGCAAACAGCCTTTCTGGAGGAAATGGTTCTTCCGGCGTCTTATGAAAGACCTCGACCTTCTGACAGTACTCTCGGTTTTTAACCGGGATGACGGTCGGCGTATGTTTCCGGATCTGCGTGTTGAGCGGGTGCATTTCGGCATCCGGGCAGACGATATGAAGCCTGCTCGCAAAACCTGTCAGGGGAAAAAACTCAAGGTCCTTTCGCTTGGCAACGACGAGCACAGAGACTGGAAGACCTTCTGCGCTGCGGCAAATGCATTGCCGGATGTGGAATTCAGCATCGCAAGCAGTTCGCCTGCTGCATTTGAAGCAGCAAAGAATGTTCCTAATGTCACGCTTGTGCGGGCGAAAAACAATGCTGAGCTGATCGGCCTTTATTCTGACGCTGATATCGTTGTTGTCCCCCTTCAGTCCAATCGACATGCTTCTGGCATTACTGTCGTTGAGGAAGCCATTATCCTTGGGGTCCCGGTCATTTCTTCAGACTGTGGTGGTTTGACAGATTATTTCGGGTCAGATTCTGTACTCTATGTGCCAGAACGAAACCCCACTGCGCTGGCAGAGGCGATTTCTGCGGTGCGGACCAATCCGTCTGGTGCTTTACAAAGAACCGAAGCTGCTCAGGAACGGGTGAAAAACGCCATTAATTCCGTGGCATATGCCCGAAAGCATGTTAAGCTTTCAAAAGAGCTTCTGGACGCCTGATTTCGCTCTCTGAGGGAGAGAAAATCCCTCACAAACGCCAGGACCTATTACCCTGCAAGTCGTTCCAGGCGTGCGGTGTGATTGGTCAGATCTGCTTTCTCGGGTGTGATGAGCAGGTCTTCCGAGAGACAGCTTGCATCATCAAGCGCCTGTTTTGTTTCTCTCAGGCGCGGGAGATCAACGCGCGTGTTGATGGGTTCCGCCATGACATATTCCAGAGTGCGCTCGCTTTCCGAAAGGGCTGACTGGGTGTCTGCAATGGCCCCTGCGCGGGCTTGCGGCGTCAAGGCCTGAGACTGGAGTTTCAGAGCTTCCGCCAGTTTGCGCAGACCTTCTCCAATTCTGTCTCGGGCGGTCGCAGGCCAGTAGCTTGTGAACATGGCATAGGTAATGAAATTGCCCAGCATGATTCCGATGATACGGTCCCGCGCGGTTTCCATGTCGCTGGTGGGACCAAAACCTTTCAGATCCGATAGATAAAAGGCCAGACCGATCTGAAATCCCGCATAGGCAATGCGCTCATCACCCGTTTTGACCCATGCCGCGAGCAGAGACACCACGAAAATCAGAACCAGAAACCCGGTGGTCCCATCCAGATGGGGCATGACGAAAATGATGGAGCCAATGCCAATCGCCCCCCCCCCCCACAAGCGCCCCTGAGATACGCAGGGTCAGCTTGGAGACCATTTCCCCCATGGTTGGCAGCGCAACGATGAAGCAGGTGATGATGCAGGTGTGGATGCCCGGCCAGTCCAGCACCATGAATGCCAGATAGCTGAGCATGACTCCCGCCGTGCCCTTGACCGCAAAGCGGACATGTTCGGGATTGCTGAACGCGTCGTCCGCAAAGAAGCCGGATTTTTTCTCCGGGGGGGGCAGCTTTCGTACTTTCCGCAGGGGGGGGTGGTAAACGCGGGCAGCAGGTCCGCCATGGCGCAGGCTGCAGGAGATGCGGTGCTGACGGTGGGGCGATCGATGTCGGCGGGATAGTCCCCTGCTGCGAAAATGGCAGCCATTTTTTCAAGGGTTGCTATCAGACAGGCCGCGTCTTCTGCCGATAGTCCGGTTCGGTCTGCTTCATCGGCGAGGGCGAGAACGGCCACGCTGCTGCTTGCGGACTGTCTGAGGCAGGCCAGATCCTTGGCCGCCCAGATTTTTTCCAACCCGGCGGCCATTTTCGCAGACTTCATCATGTCTGTCGTGCCGATGCGCAGCATGTCCGTCGCTTGTTCGCGGGTACGGTCATCCGCGCCCCGTAGCAGGCGGCACGCCATGAGAAGACGGGCTGCAATATCGTCGGTCAGAACCCTGCGCGGAGACGGGCAGATCAGCATACCGAGCACGATCATGACCGCTCCCGGCACGGCCAGAAACAGATCCGTATAAAGAATAGCCCGAGTAATGACTTCCCCGACCGGAACCTGATCAATCACGACCAGTCCAAAGACGATAATCAGGCCGAACATATAGGCCACAGGTTTGAGTTTACTGGCCGACCCCAGAAAGAAAAACCCGAACGACAGAAGGGCGATCACGATCACCAGTTCCATCGCGTGATCCAGCGTGATCTTGATCAGGCCATAGATCAGCAGGAGCAGGAACACCACCACGATGTTCACCAGAACCCCGACGAGGGCATTGGTCACGCGGTCTTTCTGCCACAACGCCATCGTCACGAGTGCCGGAACACCCAGATCGGGAACCTGCCAGATTTCCCCGACCAGAACGGTGGTTGTGCAACCCGCCGCCATGCGCAGCGCATAGCCCAGACGTCCCGGCGCAGGGTCCCATATCAGGCGCCAGATCCGCGCCAGCCCGAGGGTGCGAAGGGGTGATGCGTCCTGGATCACGTCCTGATCCGAAAAGTCCGGGGAAGGGGAGGTGTCAGGGACAGGCAGCGCCATGCCGGACCTCGACCGTCGCAGTGGCGCCGAGCCGCAGCAGAAGCGGGTTCGCTTTCTCCAGCTGGATACGGACCGGGAAACGCTGGGCGACATGGACCCAGTCCATCTGCCGCGGCACGAGGGGAAGCGAACGGGCAATTCCGGAAGAATCCACCGAGAGAACGCCCCAGCCGATACTTTCGACATGGCCACGGATCGGTGTGTTCCGATCAATCATGGAATGAACCGTCACGCAGTCTCCAACCCCGACGGCTTCAAGATCGCCCTCCCGGATATTGGCCATGGCATACCACTCGTTGTCGGCGATCAACGTGAACAGAGACTGCGAGGGCGCCAGAACTTCGCCAACCTTGACGCGCAGGCTGGTGACATATCCGTCCGCAGGAGCAATGACCGTGGTCTGTCGCAGTTCATAACGGACGCGGTCATACGCTGCCTGACTGGCATCCCGTGCTGCGATCGAACTTTTCAGATCGCCAATCGCGGTGGTGGCTGCCGTAGACTGGATGCGGGATTGGGCCAGCGAGATTTCCGCGTCGTGCAGGGCAACGCTGGCCTGATCGTATTGCTGCCAGGGAATATAGGACTTTCCGGCCAGAGGCTGAAGCCGCTCCACGGTCCGCGCCGCCAGATCCCGATTGGTCTGGGCGCGGGAAACCTGATCGCCAGCCGTTGCGGCGTTGGAGGTCTTGACGCTGAGCAAGCGCGTCTGGTTCTCCACTTCCGCATTGGCCAGATCCAGATTGGCTTTCGCCTGTCGAAGCGTCAGTTCGTAAGGTTCAGGGTCAATCTGGTACAGCACATCGCCTTTGTGCACACGCTGGTTGACCGACACGTTCAGTGCTTTGAGGCGCCCTCCCACAACCGAAGCGATATGCACCACTTCCGCATCGATGATGCCGCTATCGGAGGAGGGGTGAGTACTGTCCTCATGGGCGACATGTATGCCGAAAGCGGTGGCCGCTCCCACGCACAGGACCGCGATGATGATGCCGACTGGTTTTTTGCTGGAAACAGGGATGCGCTGCACGATCAGGGTCCGAATACCAGCGTCCACACCGTGAGTGCGGCGATGACGCCAAGGGCGACATAGGTGAAAAGGCGGAAGCTGAGCAGCGCATCAAGCCCTGTCAGCAGAAAGAGGACGCGCAGGCCCACAGCCGTCGCCACGCCGATCAGGGCGCAGGCCATCCAGCCCGGGAAATAGGCTCCCATGATCGGAAAGGCCGGAGCGCCGCGAAGAGTGCATCCGCCCGTCAGGAGAAAAGCGGGGCCGGAGATGCAGGATCGAAGGCGGGCAGGTCGCATTGGAGGCAGGAAACTTTCGCGCGGCCATCAGGAGGGCTGAAGCCTATCACAATCATTTGCGAAAGACACAGTCCTGTCGACCCGGTAGGGAAGTCAAGAAAAGAAAACTGCTGCTTTTGTGAAAAGTTGCACGGATAAGCAACAAATCGGGATTTAGGGAGAGTAATGATGCTCTGTTGCTTCATTGCGGCGTGTCTTCCGGCTGCTCTGCTTGAAGGGCGTGGGGTCATCCGATAAGCAGGCTTGAAAATCTTCCCTTTCTCCAGCTTTCGGCCTGATGGACATGACTTTGCGGACGCCTCTGATCCTTTCCTTCGGCAGTATCAATATTGATCTGACGGCCCGCAGCCAGCGGCTTCCTCGCCCTGGCGAAACTGTTCACGCCGACAGTTATGCGCTCGGACTGGGCGGGAAGGGCAGCAATCAGGCCGCGGCGGCTGCAAGGCTTGCACAACCGTTCGACGTGGATGTCGCTCTCGCCGGGCGTGTCGGGCGCGATGCGTTCGGAGCGCAGGCCCGGGCCAGTCTGGAGGGCTTCGGTGTGGATCTCTTGCCGCTGCGGGATGATCCTGAGCATCCGACCGGCATTGCCCTGATCGGGATCGACGCTTCGGCGGAGAACTGCATCACCGTTGCCGGCGGGGCGAACATGGCGGTGGACGGAACGGATGTCGTGGCAGCCTCGCCTTGGCTGGACAGGGCGAAGGTTCTGCTCCTCCAGCTTGAAATTCCACAAACAGTCGCTCTGGCCGCCGCGCGTCAGACAAAGCGGGCGGGCGGTCTCGTCGTACTCGATCCGGCTCCTGCGCCTGAGCATGGTCTTCTCGACGCTTTATGGACAGAGATCGATATTCTGACACCTAATGAAAGCGAAACCTTCAGTCTCACCGGCATCCGTCCCGCGACTATTGAAGAGGCAAAGACGGCCGCAGAAGCTCTTGTGGCGAAAGGTGTCCGCGCCGTTCTGGTCAAGATGGGAGCGAAAGGCGTGTTCTGGTACGATGGAACGTCATCAGGACACATCCCGCCATTTCAGGTAACTCCGATCGATACCGTGGCTGCCGGAGACTGTTTTAATGCAGGGCTTGCCGTTGCGCTGGCCCGTGGAGAAAATCTGCCGGAAGCAGCCTGGATCGCCTCAGCCTGTGGAGCTTTGGCGACGACCCGTCGTGGCGCCGCAGACGCCGCACCGGAATGGAGCGAGGTCGCGGCGCTTCTTCAACAATAGGTCGCTTCCTTAGCGTGGCCCCGGTCCATATCCCGGTGGGGGCGGCGGAGGCGGTGCCGCAATATTGGAGCCAACGACCCCGGCAATCAGACCCGTTGCCAGAGCTGTCAGCAGGAACTGGTTTCCAGAACGCGTCCAGTAATAACCGGGCGGTGGAGCATACAGACCGCGATAGCTGCGCCAGTTATTGACGGCCCAGCGATTGCCACGGGGGCCGGCATAACGGTCTCCACGACGCCACACCCGATCAGGACCGCCGCGCCGACCGCTGCCGCGATAATCTCCATTTCGTCCCGGACCATCATGCCATCCGGGCCCACCCTGAGGACGGAATTCCGTGGATCGGCAGAAGCCAGAGGAGCTGCGGCGAGGAGGCAGCCTGCCATCAATCCTGCGAATAATTTTGTCTTCATAACTCACCTTCAGGCCCGACTGTTTAACTCCGGGCACTTACAGTCCCAAGGTAAATCCTCTGACGTGGCCGGAATATGGCTTTTAGGGCTCGATCTGTAACGGTTTGTGGGGCTTCGAGGTTGCTTTGTCGCTTCAGAAATGAACGTTCTTGCGGTGGCACGGGCTTTCCGTAAGTGAAAATGTGCGTTTATGTTCGCTTTCTTACATTTCACGTCAGGATTCCATCATGCCTCACGATCCGCCTTCCACCAGTCCAAGACAGGACCAGATCGTGCGTCTGGTTCGCAGTCAGGGCTATATGGCCAATGAGGAGATGGCACAGCATTTTAGCGTTGCGGTTCAGACCATTCGCCGGGATGTGACCCATCTTGCAGAACTTGGTTTGCTGTGCCGCCATCACGGTGGTGCGACTCCCGTCTCTACGGTTGAAAATCTGGATTATGACGCGCGCCAGATCCTCAACTCTTCCGCCAAGGATGCGATCGGACGTTATGCCGCAGCACTGATTCCTGATCGTTCGTCTCTATTCATCAATATCGGCACAACGACGGAAGCCTTTGCCCGATCTCTGACAAGCCACAGGGATTTGCGGATCGTGACGAACAATCTGCATGTGGCATCGCTTGTTTCTGGGCGGACGGATTTTCATACCATCATTGCGGGCGGGCAGTTGCGTCCGCAGGACGGCGCCATTCTCGGTGCCACAGCCATTGAAACCCTGTCTTCGTTTCGCACGGAATTCGGCGTAATCGGGATCAGCGGGATTGAGGAAGATGGCACGTTGCTGGATTTCGATCTGGAAGAAATCCAGTGCGCACGGACAATTATCCGGAACTCGCGTCGTGTTCTGCTGTTGGCCGATCATACGAAGTTCACGCGCCATCCGCTGGGTAGGGTGGGGGATCTGCGGGATATCGACGACCTGATCACGGACCGTCCGGTCTCCGACTCCTTTCAGCGGCTTCTGGATGCTGCGGGTGTCACGCTGCATGTGGCTGAAAATAACGAATAACGCTGCTCCTTCTAACACTATTGCGTTACGAATCACATAAACCCCTTTCTTTATCGCTAAACATGCTCCAAAACGAACATCGACCGCTCGTTTTGGAGCGTGATGACAGGGGATCATGATGTCATCGATTCACGAGGTTTCATCTGCGGCCAATCCGTCTGCACCCTATGACCTTCTGGTTGTGGGCGGCGGGATTAATGGCTGCGGAATTGCGAGAGATGCCGCGGGCAGGGGGGCGAATGTGCTTCTCGTCGAGCAGGATGATCTTGCAAGCCATACATCGTCCGCCAGCACTAAGCTCATTCACGGCGGTCTGCGCTATCTCGAATATTACGAGTTCCGGCTGGTCCGTGAGGCCCTGATGGAGCGTGAGCGTTTGCTGAAGATCGCACCGCACATCATCTGGCCGATGCGCTTCGTTCTGCCGCACTCGAAAATGCTGCGTCCGGCATGGCTCCTGCGCACCGGGTTGTTCCTGTACGATCATCTGTGCCCGAACATGACGCTTCCCAAGACGAAGGCGCTGAACCTGCGGTCTGCTCCGGCGGGCAAGCCGCTGCGTTCGGAGTATGTGCGCGGTTTTGAATATTCGGATGGCTGGGTGCAGGACAGTCGGCTCGTGGTTCTCAACGCCATGGATGCCGTGCGCGTGGGGGGTGCGAACGTCCAGACCCGCACGCGTCTCGTTAAGGCTGTTCGCGGCCCGCAGGTCTGGACCGCCACGCTCGAAAACGCCCAGACGGGCGAGCAGAGCACGGTTCAGGCAAAGGCCCTCGTAAACGCCGCAGGCCCATGGGTGGCGGAACTGCTTCAGGATCGTCTGAACGTGCCAAGCCGCAACAAGGTGCGTCTGGTCAAGGGAAGCCACATCGTGGTTCCGCGCGTCTTTGAGGGTGCGCAGGCCTACATCTTCCAGAACCCTGATAAGCGGATCGTTTTCGCGATTCCCTACGAGCAGGACTTCACCCTGATCGGGACCACGGACGTTCCGTGGGAGAAGGATCCGGGGAAGGTCGATATTTCGCCTGAGGAAATCAGCTATCTGTGCGAGAGCGTAAACCGCTATTTCACGAAGACCGTCAGCCCCGATGACGTCGTCTGGACTTATGCGGGCGTGCGCCCGCTCTATGACGACAATTCGGGCAATGCCTCGGCCGTGACGCGTGATTATGTGCTGGATGTGGATGCGACGGCCGCGCCGATCCTGTCCGTTTTCGGCGGTAAGATCACGACTTTCCGCAAGCTGGCCGAACATGCCGTCGAGAAGCTCGCGCCGCATCTACCCGTCCTGCACAAGCCGGGCTGGACGGATGGTACTCCGCTTCCCGGAGGGGAGTTCGCGCCGAAGGATTTCGACGCGCAGCTTCGTCGCTTCCGTGGATATGCGCCGCATCTTTCCGAGCGCAGTTCGTGGCGTCTGATGCGCAATTACGGGCTCCGGGCTTATGAAATCGCCACTGCCGATGCGGAAGGCATGGGTCAGATGTTTGGCGACACGCTCAGCGCCCGGGAAGTGGATTACCTGATCGACAACGAATGGGCTCGCACCGCCGAGGACATTCTGTGGCGTCGTTCGCGGCTTGGCCTGTTCGTCAATGATGCCGATCGTGCGGCCCTTCAAACCTATGTCGAGGGACGCCTGCCAGCGGGTGTCGCCTCCGTTGCCAATCCCGATCCGGTCGTGCGGCAGAACGTCGCCTGACCATTTTTACTTCATTTTTCATGGCGGATATCAGTCATGTCAGAAAACAGACGTTATCTCGGTGAGCTCCTCGCGGAGTTCTTCGCAGTCGCAATCATCATTCTTTTCGGAGACGGGGTTGCGGCCATGTACTCGCTCTACGATCCCAGTCCGTACAAGACTGCCTATTGGGGCGTGTGTATCGTCTGGGGTCTGGGTGTGACGGTGGCAATTTATGCCACCGGTGCGATCAGCGGAACGCATGCAAATCCGGCTGTCACGCTGTCTCTGGCCATGTTCCGCAGCTTCTCGTGGAAAAAAGTGCTTCCGTACATTAGCGCTCAAGTTCTGGGCGGTTGTGCCGGTGCAGCGGTGGTTTACTCGCTTTATGTCCCGGTTATCGACCATTTCAATCTGGCGCATAACCTGACGCGCGCCGTCGACGGCGGGGCTTCGGGTGTATTCTTCACCCATCCCGGTGATTTCGTCACGGTGTCGCATGCGTTCTGGGACGAGCTGGTTCTGACGGCTGTGCTAGTTTTCGGGCTTTTCGCGATTACCTGCCAGTACAATACGCAGGCTCCGCAGGCCAATTCGAGCGCGCTCATCATCGGTCTGCTGGTGGCAATCATCGGCGCGTCCTGTGGCTATCTGGACGCTTGGGCGATCAATCCGGCCCGTGACTTTGGCCCGCGTCTGTTCTGCTTCTTTGCGGGCTGGGGACAGAGCACACTGCCAGCACCGGGCAACTACTTCTGGGTGCCCATCGTTGCTCCTCTGATCGGTGGTCCGATCGGTGCTGCACTCTATCAGTTTGGCCTGCGTCCGTTCATGCCGCGCTATCTGGAGCAAACGGTCGTTGTGGCGCCCGAGGGGATCAATCCCGCCGAGCCGGTTCTGGTCGTGTCCAACCCTGGCGATCCTGCTTTCCCGGTCGTCAACAGAGTGTCCTGAAAATCAGTCTGAAATTTTTTGAACCTTTATTGGAGTGTCCATCATGAACAAGAAAGACTGCATCCTCGCCATCGATCAGGGCACGACTTCGACCCGCAGCATCGTTTTCGGAAAGGATGCGCAGGCGCTGGCCATCTCCCGTCGTGAGTTTCCGCAGCATTATCCCGAACCCGGCTGGGTGGAGCATGACGTCGAGGACATCTGGCGCGATGTGCTGGCCACGGCGCGGGAGACCATCGACGAAGTGGGCGGCCCGGAGCGGATTGCGGCTTTGGGCATTACCAACCAGCGCGAAACTGTCGTCATCTGGGACCGCGAGACGGGTCGCCCGATCCACCGCGCGCTCGTCTGGCAGGATCGCCGGACGGCCCATGAGTGCAGTCTCCTGCGTCAGCAGGGCAAGGAAGCCGTCGTCCGTGACAAGACCGGACTGCTGCTAGACCCGTATTTTTCGGCCAGCAAGATTGCCTGGCTTCTCGATCATGTTCCCGATGCGCGTCGTCGTGCGGAAGCCGGAGAACTCGCAGCGGGCACGATCGATTGTTTCCTGCTGTGGCGTCTGACGGGTGGACGCAAACACGCGACTGACATCACCAATGCCTGTCGCACGTCTCTGTTCAACATCCATACCCAACAGTGGGATGATGAACTTCTGGAGCTTTTCAACGTCCCGCGCGCCCTTCTGCCAGAAGTTTGTGACAACAGCAGCGATTTTGGTGAGACGGAAGCCAAGCTGTTTGGGGAAAAGATCGCGATTGGCGGCATGGCAGGCGACCAGCACGCTGCTGTCATCGGACAGGCGTGCTTCCATGAAGGCATGGCCAAGGCGACGTACGGTACGGGCTGCTTCATGCTGCTCAACACTGGCGAAAAGCCGATCATGTCCAACAACCGTCTGCTGACCACAATTGCCTATCGTATTGGTGGCAAGACCTTCTACGCGCTGGAAGGCTCCATTTTTGTGGCTGGCGCGGGCATCAAGTGGCTGCGTGATGGTCTGCAGTTGATCACGCATGCCTCCCAGACTGACGACATGGCAACCCGCATCCCCGACAGCCATGGCGTTTATATGGTTCCGGCCTTCGTAGGTCTTGGTGCTCCGCACTGGGACCCTGATGCGCGCGGCCTGATCTGCGGCCTGACGCTCGGTTCTACGCAGGCGCATATCGCACGCGCCATGCTGGAATCCGTGGCCTATCAGACCTATGACCTGATCCGCGCCATGCGTGAAGACGGTGCCATGCGTACGAGCATCCTGCGTATTGATGGTGGCATGGCGGTCAATGATTGGTTTGCCCAGTTCCTGTCCTCGATGCTCAAGGCCGAGGTTGAGCGTCCGGTCAATATCGAGACCACGGCTCTCGGGGCAGCCTTCCTCGCCGGTTTACAGGTAGGGCTGTGGAAGAGCCTGGACGAAGTTGCGGCGACCTGGAAACAGGAGCGCGTTTTTGCACCGAAGATGGACCCCGCACAGCGTCGCATTATGATCGATGGCTGGCATGATGCCGTCCGTCGCACGCTGACGCCTCCTGCTGCGGCCGCGCCCGCGACAGTCACTGCAGCCTCCAGTCAGGCTGCTTGAGCGTTCAATGTTTCAGGAAAACCGGCGCCCGCAAAGGCGCCGGTTTTTTTATTGGATGTCTGACAGAGCACAGCACTGCGTTGCTTTGTGGAGTTGAGGCTTTGCTCTTGCCGGACTTGGCAGTATCCTTCCGGCACTCCGACGAAATGGAAGGCCACGACTGGCGTGTTCTTGTCCATTTTCGACAGGAAAACAGGAAGTATGCCCGCAATGACCGTCCCGCAGCAGTCCAGTTCCTTTTTCAATCAGCTGCGCCAGATCAACGGAGACCGTGGGTTTTTCGCAAATCTGGGTGGTTTCTTTTGCGTCAGTTGCATGATGGGGCTCGGCAATCTCTTCAGTCAGTCGCTGTTTCATGAAAACATGGCCTGGTTGCTGGGTCCGCTCATGGTCATGATCGGACTTTATTTCTTCGTGCCGTATTTCATCCTGCTGCTGATGAAGCGCCGCTCCAGCGAAGGCTGAACCGGATTTTTTCATAAAAAAGGGGAGCCGGATCTGATCCGGCTCCCCTTTTTTGTTATGGCCCCGTGACTGACGAAAATCAGTGCGGCGTATGGTCCTTGCGAACCTTGGCGACCTGATCTGCGGTTACGGTGTAGGTGCCGCTTCCGAAGGTTTTGCTGACATAGTTCACAAGGCTCGCGACTTCCGCATCACTCAGACGCTGTACGTCTGAAGTGCTGCCGAAAGCCGGCATGCTGGCGTGACCATCCGCCGTCTGGCGGTTCACGCCCGTCAGGATCGTCATGATCAGATTGTCCGGGCGGCCCGCACCGACCACCGAGTTTTTATAGAGCGAAGGCGCATACTGATCGACTGTCCCTGCACCGTTCTGTCCATGACAGGCGGCACAGTTGGCATCGAACAGGTTTTCCGGAGATTTCTGCGATAGGTTGTCAATCCGGGTTAGTTCGCCGGAACGCAGATCGGGGATGTCGTTCGCCTTGCCAAAACCGTCACGCGGTTGGTGTTCGGAAGAATCGTCAATCGCTTTCACCTGAAGAACAAATGCCGCCAGCGCATGCAGATCCGCATCCGTCAGATGGCTCGTGCTGTGTTCGACAGCTTCTCCCATTGGACCGGCTGCCTGACTTCTGCCCTTGACCCGACCGGTGTGCAGATACTGGACAAGATCGTCCTCGCTCCAGTCTCCGATCCCGCCTGTTTTGCTGGGGGTGATGTTCGGTGCGTACCAGCCGGACAGTGGGCTGCCCGCCAGATACTGGTCTGACTTTTCCATCAGCATGACGTTGCGCGGTGTGTGGCAGGTTCCGCAATGTTCGAGCGCAATGGCCAGATACCGGCCACGCCGCATCTTGTCATAACTCGCAGAATCGCCTGTTTCCTGCGTCTCGGTCCCCGCCAGCATGTTCCAGCCTGAAAGTGTCAGGCGGATATTGCTCGGAAAGCTGAGCTGCGTGGCGGGCGGCGTCTGCGCGACAGGTTTGACCCCGTTCATGAACCACACATAAAGCGCGTGAACGTCCTGATCCGTCAGGGCCGCATAGGAGACATACGGCATGACCGGGTAGAGGTTTGCGCCATCACGGCGCTTGCCCTTGCGGAGGGCCTGCTCGAAATCATGTTCCGAGTATTTGCCGATCCCATGATCGGCATCGGGCGTGATGTTCGTGGAAATGATGTCGCCCATGGGCGTTGCAATTTTCAGCCCTCCCGCGAACGGTGTACCGCCCGGCTTGGTGTGGCAGGCGATGCAGTCCGCAGCCGTGGCGAGATAGGCGCCACGGTTCATGACATCCTGATCCACATCCGCCGCCCGCGCAGCG
>Ga0157363_1001808_pt1 | contig 18259 bp, 21 predicted proteins | sample AttsexASBM1_FD_111477 | JGI IMG/M metagenome (GOLD analysis project Ga0157363, IMG submission 111477) | Fungus gardens microbial communities from leaf cutter ant in Ribeirão Preto, State of São Paulo, Brazil - Atta sexdens ASBM1 | ecosystem: Host-associated > Fungi > Mycelium > Unclassified ... | reverse complement strand
TCTGGATCTGGAACAGACCGCCGATATGGCCCGCCGCCTCTCCATTCCCGTAATTGCGAGTGGTGGTGTTGGCACGCTGGATCACCTGAAGGACCTGCGTGAAATCGCTCGCACGGTTCCTGGGATTTCGGGGGCCATCGTCGGCCGTGCGCTTTATGATGGCCGCATTGCCCTTAAGGACGCCTTGGAAGTTCTCGGTTCATGCTGAAACTCCGCATCATTCCCTGCCTGGACGTCAAGGACGGCCGCGTCGTCAAAGGGGTAAACTTCGTCTCCCTTCGTGATGCGGGCGATCCGGTTGAACAGGCAAAACTCTATGACGCCGCTGGTGCCGACGAGTTGACGTTTCTGGACATCACGGCCAGCGTCGAGAACCGGGATACCATTCTCGATGTCGTTCGCCGGACGGCTGAAGCCATCTGCCTTCCTTTGACGGTGGGCGGGGGCGTTCGCACCTGTGAAGACATGCGGCGCCTGCTTTTGGCTGGTGCTGACAAATGCGCCGTAAATTCTGCGGCGATTACGCGTCCGGAACTGATCCGCGAAGCCTCGCAGCGCTTTGGTAGCCAATGCGTAGTCGTCGCCATTGATGCGCGCTCGAATGGTCGCGGCGGCTGGGAAGTCTATGCCAAGGGCGGCCGCGAACCGACCGGACTAGATGCGGTGGAATGGGCCAAGGAAATGCAGGATCTGGGTGCGGGCGAAATCCTGCTTACCAGCATGGACCGTGACGGTACGAAGTCCGGTTTCGATCTGGATCTGCTCAGAGCTGTCTGTGGTACAGTGACCATCCCTGTTGTTGCATCAGGCGGCGTTGGCGAACTGCATCATTTCGTTGAAGGCGCGCAGGTTGGCGCAAGCGGCCTGCTGGCTGCCAGCGTTTTCCATTTTGGACAGTTCCGCGTTGGGGACGTCAAACAGGCACTGAATGAGGCCGGCCTTCCGGTCAGACTTGGAGAATAAGGCAATGGCAAAGGCAGCAAAACCGGAAGAGCGTAAAGTCCCCCCGGCAAGAGAACATGTGCTGGAACGCCTGTTCGAAACCGTTCAGTCCCGCCGCGGTACGGATCCAACACTAAGCCATTCCGCGCGTCTGATGGCACGGGGGCGGAACAAAATTGCCCAGAAATTTGGCGAAGAAGCAGTCGAGTGTCTGATCGAGGCCGTGAATGGCAATCGCAAGGAACTCATCGGCGAGAGTGCTGACGTTCTGTACCATCTGATTGTGATGTGGGTGGACGCAGGCGTTTCCCCGGAAGATGTCTGGGCGGAACTGAAACGTCGCGAAGGCACCAGCGGCATTGCCGAAAAAGCCTCCCGCCCCAAAGAAAAAATCGGCTGAAGGAAGCAGTGGCATGACCTACGATCACAGCAATATTTTCGCCCGTATTCTTCGCAAAGAAATCCCGTCCCGCACGATTTACGAAGACGACTACGCGCTGGCCTTCCACGATATTGCACCGCAGGCTCCAATCCACGTCCTGGTCATTCCTAAAGGGCCATACGTGTCCATCGCAGATTTCAGCGCAACAGCCTCCGCTGAAGAGATCACCGGCTTCTGGCGTGCCGTCGCGAAAGTAGCAAAAGATGAAGGCCTGACGAAAGAAGGCTTCCGTCTCATCAGCAACTCGGGCGCCAACTCCGGCCAGGAAGTCCCGCACTTCCACGTTCATCTTTTCGGCGGCACCGCCCTTGGCCCGCTACTCTCCAAAAAATCCTGAAATAACGCTTGCCAAGCCTGAGGGGGTCTTCTATTAACCCCCTCGCCCTAGTCCCATTCGTCTAGAGGCCTAGGACACCGCCCTCTCACGGCGGCAACAGGGGTTCGAATCCCCTATGGGACGCCAACGCTTATTGCGTTGATTTCATTGGTTTTCTACGTGGTCTGATATCATTCTCTTTGTCTGCTATAATGCAGGATGCGCAAAATCTGCGCAAAAGGGATGAAATAACATGACCAGAGGAACCAAAAAAGATACAGACCCACAAACCGGTAAGCCACTCCCAAAAGGTATCACATATCGTGATGGTGCCTACCAGGCTCGTGCTATGGTCAAAGGACAACGATTCACAGAAACCTTCACAAGCGGTGCATTGGCTCGCAGATGGCTCAATGAGCTTAAGGGTGCAGTAAGCCTCGGTCAGTTTCGTGATACTCGCCACGAACAAAAAACAACCATCCGCTCGATTCTTGAAGCGTATCGAGATGCCAAAATGCAGACCCGTGAGAACGATAGGAAGGGACACCTGCCCTACGTCATGGATGACCCTATTTCCAGCCTCACAGTGGCAGACTGGAAGGCCAAGGACGTAAGGGCCTTTAGAGAGCGAATGAAGGCAGACGGATACGCAGATGGTACTATCGTGAAGCGTATGAACCTGCTCGCATCAGCCGTTCAGTATGCAATTTCCGAACTCGATATCCATACTGAGAATTTCGCATCCGGCAGGGTCGTAAAGCGCCCTGAAGGGGCTGACAAAAAACGCAACAGACGCCTCAAACCTGCCAGCCGTGATAATGATCTGGACGAATACGAACACCTGACGGCAATCATCTCCGCCAAGTCAGACAAATTCCCTGACGATATCTGGCTCGTAAGATGGTCCGTCGAGTCAGCTTGCAGACTGAGTGAGTCCATTGGTCTGGCTTGGTCAGACGTTGACCTTGAAAACAGAACCATCAGATTCCTGAAAACAAAGAATGAAAAGCACCGCATCGAACGTGGATACGAATACAGACCCATAAGCCCAATGGCTTTAAGCGTCCTGCTCGATAAACTGGGTGGTCAATCGAAACCCACGTCAGGCAAGGTTTTTAATGTAGGAACCTCAGATGCCTTCTCTGTAAGATTCGGCAGATATACAACCAAAGCTAAGCTCGATGATCTGACGTTTCATGACCTGCGACATGAAGCAACATCACGTATTGCAATCGTCGTCAAAAGCCCGTTGGACTTGATGCGATTCACAGGACACAAAGATATCAAATCACTGAACAGATATTATCAGCCCGACCCTCACCTCTTGGCGAAATTATTTGACTAATAACAGATAAAACAACATCGCATTCAAAAAGTAGGAAGGGATGAGCGAGGTTGATTCGTTTGAGCCGTCCGGCTTTGTATCCGACGAAGTACGCAATGAGCGGTAGATTACAAAATCGAAGATGAGGAACGGGCTAACTCAGGGTTTGTGAGACAGATTTGATAATATAGAAAATATGCAGATAAACCTGAGGAAGGTTGCCGATGCTGTCGTCTATCCCGAGTTCTGGCGCATCAAGACCCTACAACAATAGACAGACAGATTATTCGTCTCCCTGACGGAATATACCGCATCCAAACAAATACGCCTGTCCGGGTGCTATACTCCTCCCGACAGCCAGAATTTACCCAGACCGGCTGTACGAAGGAGTAACGCTATGATTTGCACCGCTGACAGACAGTATACATCATTTATCGCATCTCCGGGCTTTGCGTGGGGAATGTGTAGGATGATGTGCAATATGAAGAGATAGAGAGTTATATCAGAGCTGACAGGCCAGACATCTGGCGCAGGCTGTATCCCCTGCATGGGTTCTACAAAGACCAAATCACACGAATAACCGCAGAAAACTGCCTCTTTCTCGCCTGTTACGAAGAGGCTGAACAGGTCGCCCGTGAGGTCATCACATGGGTTGAAGCACAGCCCAATGAACTGGTTTCAGGGTTTGACCTTCTTTCCCAATCACACGCCGAGCTGAAGGCACTCAGACGAATCACCGGGCGTGTCTTTACACGCAAGGCCAACAGATTACGGCGCAATCTCCGCAGGGTCATTGGCCTGCATCCAGAAGACGACGAAGTTCAACAGGACTTCGATAACGCCAGAACTGCAAGCGCCAAAAGCTTCATCATCATCCCCGATGCAGAACACCCTGAACAAGCCTGTCAGCTCATGATTTGCGTCAGTTCCATCTTCGCAGGAGCTATGCGGTAAATCTTGCCATAGCAGATGGCATTCATGACCTTGCCGTCAACTTCCTGAATCATGATGGATTATTCCTGACCCTCACCCTGCCGGGGGAATACCGCAACTGCTCCTATGAACAGGCCAAAACTGAAATCGGAAGACGCTGGAAGCGTGTCAAACGTAAAGCCCGAGACAGGGATATTCTCCTTCTGGGTATGACAGCGCTGGAACTGCATGAGGATGAAACACCGCATTATCACATTCAGCTCTATGTCTCACCCGAACACAGGACATGGGTTGAGGAACAGATACTCGATGCGTTCCCAAATGAATGCGACAGACGTGATGAGGCTATCAAGGATATCCATGATGTCGACGGAGCGTCACGTTACACGACCAAGGACCATGGCAAGCCTGAAACCAGCCTGACCTTCATCGGGCTGAGAAAAGGCATCAGGCGCCGTTACCGGGGTGTATACGAGGGCAAGGACACCAGCGCTCTCTCTGAATGGCGTGTCACCAGAGCCAGACAACTGATGAAGCAGAAGACATCTGGAGGGGCTGTTCTTCTGCTTCTGCGTGGGTTTGCTGATGAGAGACTTAACAGACTGTCAGCTCGCCATCCCGACTTCCATTATGCCGGAACCGATACACAGAAACTGCAAACCATGTTCCTGCATACCCTTCATTTCAGGGAGACTAACACACCCAGGGCTTCCATGATTTTGAAGGCGCCGAAGCGGGAGAACACAGCCTCTCACTCTGGTCCTGTTCCAACTTGTTTATATAAGAACCAAGAAGGTGCTCGAGCTTACGGTCTACCTTGCGAATGCATGGGCTTCAGAGGGCAACCTCCATGAGACATCACTGCTGCAATCCAGAGAGGAAATGCGCGAATGCTCCAAACAACTCCGTTCTCTTTACTCCCCCTCTCTCCGTCTCTATGCTTAGAGCGAATGGTATATTCTCAACGCTCATAGTCCCTATATGCTGAAACGTATCATAAACGGGTTGAGTGTTTACGTCCGCCAAAACGTAACCACGCTTGGTCAAGGCGGAAGCCTGAAGACACTCAATGAGTTTTGGAGCCGAAATCAATCTAACGACATAACTTTGCAAGGATAGCTCAGTGTCGTTGTTGGCGGAGTACTCTGAAACCCTAGGTAAAACATCAGGACATCCTTCTGCACCGTCATTCTTAGTAATAACTTTAATCCTACTGATAGTTTCTCCAATCAAATCACTCTTATCCACCGACAAATATACATTTCCTCCGCTCCATCGGTCTTGAAGAGAGATATTGTATTTGTATGGCTGCCCATACACGCCAAATTTTTCAATTTCCTCTCGCGCCGATTCATTTAGCTTCACTTGAGAGTACTTGTTAACAACATCGAGCGCCCATAGGCGGAGACTATCATTCTCTGGAGATGATGGCGATTTCGGTCCAGATAATATTTTTATTGCAACCTCAATATATTTTTCGGCGATTTGACCTCCATCTGATTTGTATTTATAAAGAGCCCCGCTTAAAGATGCAGCCGCCGCTATGACAGCTATAGTTACAGATATTGCATGCGCAAACCACTGATCCCTTGAGCTTTTATTTTTATCATCCTTCTCCTTAAATATTAAAATTTTATTTGCATTCCTCATTTCAAGACTCTCTCATATTCCAAAAATTGCATCTGCAAACTGATATCTAGATTAGCACATTAAATTCATTGCGATATCGTTAATTTAATGGCGCAATATTGATGAAAGGTAAGATGTTTCGTATGTGGATTGGACGAGGAGAGACAAAATCAAGCCCAAAGCATACGCATGCGAGGCCTCGATCTTGTATCAGGTAGTCCTGCAACACCAACGGATCTGAAAGAGAGGAACTCTGCTTCGCGCTTTGGTTCTGTTTCAACTCGTTTATATAAAGTGTTCGAGCTTGCAGTCTGCCTTGCGAATGTATGGGCTCCAGAGGACGGCCTCCTCCTCGCTCACGGAGCTATCAGGTAAAGATTGCAACCCGGCCCTCGCAACAGGAGATATGAAGGATGCTGGTTCAAAAAGTGGCGCTTCCTGCCTCCGTTGTCAGTCTTGTTCAATCACTCTCCGGTCAGGTCGTATCTCATATCGAAGTTCAAGACGGGATGTTTGTCGATATCCACTGCGTAGGTGGCACAGTAGTTGGCTTCATGCCGTGGGAGACGACAGTGAGATATCCTGACGAAGAATTTTGGTGTGACATCAAACATCCCAGGATAATCAACCAGCCTTATTGCGATGAAAGCACCCGAAAAAATCCTCATCACGGAGGAACACGCATCCTGAATGCTCGTGGCAAAATCAAATCGATTTGGGCACTCCAGACAACCATAAGCCGTTATGAAGTTGGCCCCGCGAAGCCCGGACACGACCCGATAGGGTGTTCAGCTTACCATGAGATATCTCCCGATATTCGCGAGATATCAGACGATTTGTTCGGATGCGGTACCGTACATCCAGCTTTCATATCGGACGAAGCTGACTACGTTCTCGCGGATGTTGGATTTGTCTTCGACGTCGACGGAATCGCTGTCAATACATCGACCCTCGACAACACTTGGCGTATCGACCCAGACGCTCTCACGATGGCTGGAATGGACCAGTCACCTTTCAAGCATCAATACAAAATCTGTCGAATATCCTGAATACCACCTCTAGGGTCCAAGCGCCCACGCACGGGGAACATATGCCCCCTTCCTTGCATGCACCCGTGTCACAATAGTCTTCAGAAATGAGGACACATCATGAAGACGGAGACATTACACATCCGGGTCAGACCCGACGAACAAGCAAGGATAAAACGCAAGGCAGGCACACGCAGGGTTTCAGACTGGTGTCGTAGGGTTCTGCTCAATGAGATGGCAGGCGGAAACCTTATTGCTGAAGAGCTTCTGGCTTTGCGTCAGGAGCTGTCTGCCATAGGCAATAATGTCAATCAGATTGCTCGCAGGCTGAACAGTGGCGAACAGGTACCTGCCTCCTCCCTGCCCCAGGATATCGATGACCTCAAGGCCCGCATTAATCGCGTGCTGGGAAGGGTCAGATGATACTCAAAAGCAACCCCATCAGGACCGCATCCGGTTCCGGCGCCATATGGCATCATCTCGTCGAGAAGACCGGCGACAATGAACGCATTCACGTATGGAAAGGCAGACGTCAGGATATCGACGACTGCATTGCGGATGCCACGGCTTTCGGTCGCATCAATGCTGTTCAGCATTTCCAGCTCTCATCCCGCGAGAAACTGACGACCGAGCAGTTTGCCCGACTGCATCACCATGCTGGCGCAGGAGTTCGGATTCACAGCGTCCGATGTTGCTCTTGCGGTCATTCACACCAAGACACGCCATGATGGCGAGGCCGACAACCGCCACTGTCATATTCTCGTTCGCACCACGAACGCAGAGACAGGCAAGGTTCTGGATGTATCACACCGCTACGAAAGACAGGAGAAGGTCGCTCGTCTGTTCGAGATGAAGCACGGGCTGGAGCTGACCAAGGGACGCCACAACCTGGCCGTATATCACGCAGTCCCGGAAGAATACCGCGAAAGATTACAGGTGCTCTGCGAAGGGGCTCTCCCGCACTCAGTCTTCTCGGACCCGCAATCCAGACGCAGTCAGAGACAGGGAGGGGAGCCGTTCGACATCAAATATCGAGTTCGAGACCTCTATGCCGGGAGCGCTGACTGGCAGGCCTTCCAGAGTGCGATATCTTCGCGAGGCTGGTCCCTGATGTCAGGAGACAAAAAACCAGACGTGGTGCTTCTCAAAGACGAACATGGCGTTATCGTGGGCTCACTCTCCCGCCTGCTTGGTGTGCGCAAATCAGAGTTTAGCGCCTTTGTTCTCGGCCATGAAATCCCAGAACAAAGCGCGATACGTCAGAGAAGTAAGGAAGACATAGCCAGCCCTGGCCCTCGTGACACATCACGAGACCCAACTGGCAAGGGGGAAACCCCCGTTGACCCCTCTGCTGATGAGGATGGAACACCTTCACCATACCCACGCAATTCCTCTGAGGATTCCGTCAGCACAGCTCCTGAACCAGCAAGCGGGAGAAAAATATCAGGGCCTATCCTGAGAACCGGCGCCACCGCTAGGAACGTCGCTGGAACTGGAGCCATACCTGCGTCATCCCCCAAGACACGCGCCAGTATCACCAGGGGCATGACACAATCAGAAGCTCAGGCCGTTCTCGACTTCAACGAAACTCAGGCAGAGAAGGAACAGCAACTTCGCGACCATTTGCATGGCCAGAAACGCTTTGCTGACCTGCTGACCGAACTGGCAGAGAGCTTCCGGTCCCGCTGGTCTCATCTCCCTGCCGAACCTCATCCTGACCCGCAATCGCGTGATACAGCGTATATCAGGGCTGGTCACGAGAGGCGCCTGACTGGATTGAGACAGGACTGGCTGGATGCAGAAGCCCGCGTCACCCTCTGGACGCCGTGGCACAGAGCAGAAGCCCGCAAGGCCAGAGCCGTCTTCGATGAGGCGTTGGAGGCTCTGGGCTATCACCGACACGATATCGGCAAACTCGATATGAGCGATGACAGCAATTTTTCATACGCCATGAAATGGATGGCGGACTGGATTGTGAGCAGTCGCGAGCACAAGCACCGCGGCTGGATGAACCTGCCTGAGGTGAAGGACTATCTGAAGGAGAAACAGGCCCTGAAAGAGGTTCTGGCCTATCTCGAAGACACGCAGGATGACGAGGTCATGCAGATGGCCCGCATCAACCTTCTCTCTGCCAAGGCCCGCGTCACCACATTGCGCCAGAGAGCAGACAGAGAAGCGATGGAGGTACGTGATGTGCAATCAGGCACAGGCGGAGGCGACAGGACACGCAAGACCTCACAGGCACCTTCCCCCAAGCCGTCCTACATCAGCCAGTCCCCGCCCTTCCCTGTCTGGCATCATGGGCATTGTGTGAGGAGCAAGTCAGCCGAGGGGACGTTTCCTCCCGGATGAGAGCGTCAAAGCTCGGGCTTCAGCGATGACGCCTTGCCGAGTTTCGCATCGACGGACGCATTGAGTTGTTTCAGCAATTCGGTTGCCACCATGCGTTCGGCCCGCATGTCGTGCAGGTCAAAGCTGATATGACCGATATTGGCCGGATTGCCTGACACGCTCTGGAGACGCACTTGCAACAGCCCGGTCTCTCCCGGCACGTCATAGGTCGAGACATCCTCGCTTCGGGGCGAAACAGCGTGGATTACCCCCTCAATCTCCTGCTCTGCCATATTGGCATAAAGCTGGCGACTGGCTTCCCCATAGGGGCCGGGAGCTGGCAGGTGCAGACCGTATTTCCCGGCGACTTCCTCCTGAAGTGTTGCAAAGGTCGGAGCGCTGTCAGGAGCAAAGGAGACATTCCGCTCTATCTGCGTGACCACAGACCCCATCACAGGCGCAGAGAGCGTTATCTCAATGGTGTCATCGCCTTTGGAGCATTGCATCTTTCTCGGGAAGAACTGCGTCTCGACATGCGCGCCCTTGTAGGTGGTGGAGATGGCCGTATTCACGATGTTCGGGTCATGCAGGCACCAGTTCCTGAGACTCTGCGTGGCCTTCTCCTGCGTCATGCCCAGAGACAGACCAAGGATACTGGCACTCCCCAGACGATTGCCCAGAGGCATGTAGGAGAGCGTCTGTTTCAGATGCACCCCGCCATTATCCTCGGGAGACTGGGCTGACCTGTCTGACAGGCCGAGCAGTTTGCCACAGGCAGGGCTGATCATGCCCTGATTACGCGCCATCATGCATTCGGTCATGGTCTGGGCCTGAGCCGTGACAGGCATCGTCAGGACAAGGAGAACGAGTGCGTGTTTCATGGTCATTGCCTCACCCCGCTACCACCGCTGATATGCTTGACTGCGAAACGATGGGACTGAACGATGTTGTTCCTGAGCGTGACATCGAGGGATTTGCTCTCATTATTGCTCCGTGTGCCGATGAAGCTGAGGCCGACTGCCTCCTGAGCCATCGAAAGACCATCCTCACGACCAGACGTATAGCTGTAGCTCCAGATAGTGGCCCCGTTCTCCTGAGAAACTTCGGAGGGCGCACCGAAACGACGCTGAACCTCATCCCCCGTCGTGACACCATCATGGATGGCGCTATCGACCTCGGTGGCCGTGAGGTTTTTCATGGAAGCATCACCAGCCGAGGCACAGGCGGTGAGACCTGCAAGCATGAGCAAGGAGAGCAGAGAACCGAAGGGTCTCATGGATGTCAGTCCTTATGATGTGGAGGAGCAAAAGACGGGACGTGCAGGCAGAACCCAGAAGGCAGACGACTCACGAGGCGCCGGAACTGCCGAGCCTGCCCCTGTGCGTCAGGCCGAAAGCGACTGTTGAAGTTTTGAGTCATTCGCCACGGCTTTCTGAATGACGGAGAGCGCTTCGCTCTGATTGTCCCGTATCATCCGCATGCGATGCATGGCGCCGATAGCGACCATAACCAGACACGCGAAGAGACCTTTGAAAAAGGCGCCGGTACCAGCGTCGCTGTATGTGAGGAGGAAGTACAAGGAGACGCCGAACACCACAGCCAGCACGGCAAGATATTTCAGGGTCAGGCGCTTAATGCCATGGAAGGTCAGCGCACGGGGCAAGTCCTGTGGATTGGTCCAGAGTTTCTGGAGCGTCCGGTTATGCATCACGACATGACCCGTTGTTGTTTGACCACCGAGCCCCGCCCAGAGCACACGCACCTCCTGACCCTCCCGCAGAGGATAGTTACCCCTGCCCTGCCACTCACGGCCTGAGGGCGAAATGACCCAGAAGCTCTGGTGATGGGTGGTGTGGACATCGACCCGTGGCGCATCCACCTGAAGACCGCCAGGTCCGCAATCCCTGACCTGTCCTCCCGAGGTTGTGGTGTGGGTCTCGGTCCATGACCGCAGACCGCTGACCCGTCCCTGGATTCCGTAAATCCAGACCTTGCGACCGAAAATCTCGACATCCATGCCGGGTGCATCCCCTCCGATAAACAGGGGAAAAACAGACGCTCATTCCGAACAGAACGAGGTCGTCACACACCCTGTGCAGTGCTGAACCTGCCCCCAGGATATCCCGTAAACACCTGATTCTGTTACGATAATGGGAGGATGGCGAAACCGGTTTCAGACGTACCGAAAAGCTGTCCCGCAATGACAGGACGGGAATATGGGAAAATATGGCTATGCGAGGGTAAGCACATCGCGACAACAGACAGACAATCAGGTGAGCGACCTGCTCCGTGAGGGCGTGAACGAGGACAGCATCGTGACCGAGACCATCTCGGGGGCGACTTCATGGAAGACGCGACCGGCGCTCAAGCGACTGGTGCGAAAGCTTCATGCGGGAGACACGCTCATTGTCGCCAAACTGGACAGGCTGGGACGCAATGCGCTGGACGTGCTGACTCTCATCGTTGTGCTGAAAAAGCGAGGCGTGGCCGTGCGTATCCTCAATCTCGGCATCGACACTTCAGGCGCCGGAGGCAAGCTGTTCCTGTTGCTCCTCGCGGGCTTTGCGGAGTTCGAGCGCAACATCATCCGCGAGCGTGTGCTGTCAGGGCTGGAGACGGCAAAGGCCAGAGGAACACGTCTGGGAAGGCGTCCCTCCCTGCCCGAGGAAGACCTCGCTCAGGCCAGACGTCTCAAGGCTCAGGGACTGTCAGCAAGGGAGGTGGCAAAGCTCCTGCACGTCTCCAAGATGACGGCATGGCGGGCCATGAACTCCTGAAAACCGTATCACAAACCCCGTCCCATAATTGCATGACCAGACTCGCAGCCATGCAAAAATGGACTATTCCCAAAACAGGTGTTTTTGGGACGAAAAATCCCAAGCAGGGGTCGGAATATTGGGTGTTGGATAGAAATAACCGGGAACAGACATTCGCAGTGTGGGCGCTAATAAATATTAGCAATTATATTGTGTTAATCGTGCCGATCGCATCGCATATCGGGATCAGATAGAAGCTGCTGTTCGACACTTTGCAAACTGTTGATCAGCAGCGCTTCTAATGCATACATTTATACGTTAGGGTGAGGTCGCTTGATCAGTCGAGAGGAGCGATGAACGGCAGGAGGGCGAGTTGGCTAAGACACATTCTCACAGTGCCGACGACTCAGCTTTGGGATTTCTTTACCAGGCTCAATATGCACTGCTCAGACTATGGAACGAGGCAGTTGACGACGCCGTCATTTATCTTGAGACTCTCGATGATGTAACGCTTGAGTCCGGCGGCGAAACCATTCTTGAGCAGCTTAAGCATTCCCTTGCAGCGAAGCCCGCCAACCTCACTTTGACGAGCGTTAATCTTTGGAAAACGCTCAAAGCTTGGATCGACATCCTTCCGAATTTGGATCTGTCCAAGACTGCACTACATCTCGTTACCGTCGCAGGTATTTCTCCGAAGTCTACACTGAACAATCTGCTTGATGAAAAATCGGATCGCACAGACCTTCTGAGAGACCTACGAGAAGAGGCGCAGCGAGTCCTCGATGAGAGACAGCAAGCAATACAAGATAACAAACTTGAGCTCCCCCACGTGGTAAGGGCAAAACCTTGCGAGGCATTTCTCGCATTAACAGACGAAAAACAAGCCGCCATCTTATCAAGGGTGCGCATAAAACCAAATCAAACCAATATTCGCCTGATTGAAGACGAGATTGCAAAGAGTCTTATTAGTGCCCTTCCAAAAGACCGGACACGTATTGCGCAACTTTTAGTTGAATGGTGGAATAGGCAGATCATCCACGCTCACTGCGGCAAACGTCCAAAAGCGATCGAGCGCATCGAGCTACTTGACCAATATACGCAGATTATAGCCGACCTCCAACGCGACAGTCTTATTGACCATTTCGCCAGAGAAGTCCCGCCAGAAACATATCAATCTCATCCCATGATCGGGAACCAAATTGGATTAGTCGATGCGCATGAATGGCAAAGGCGGATTGTCACAAACGAATGGCGGGCTCGAGAGTCACGTTCACGATGGGTAACGGAAAATCCGACTTGGCGTGGAAAAATTGCGGAGTACGATGTGCGGTTGATTGAAGAATGGGGCTATAAGTACGACGATATGACGACAGCCTGTGACGGTTGCTCGGAAGATATCAAAAAGGAAAAGGGGCGCGCGTTATTGCGATGGAGCTTCTATGATGCACCGACGATAATTGGGCCCCTCGCATCCAGTGTTGCCTCTCCCAGCTATGTTAGAGGAACTTTTCACACCTTATCTATAAAAGGGGATGTCGGTTGGCATCCTGATTATCAAGTAATACTCGGTTTCAAGAAATGTTCGTAGCTTATGACCTGTATGCTGAGACGAATCCCGCCTTTGGCGCCTACGGATTGCTCGACTTCTGTCGAAGTTATATTGCAGCGTCAGGAAGGCAACCTAATTTCGCGCTCTCTTATATCGCTTTGCCGATAGCACTGTCAGACGATTTGGATACCTCCTTCAAACAAACAACGTCTACTACCGGACTATTATCTTGGCTAAATCGCTATCCGGACGTCCGCGTCGATTTGGGAGCACGGCTTAATGCTTCACAAGACATCGTCTCAGCCGCACTGCGATTTGGTCTGAGTACAAGAGCTCTATTGCTCGAGCACGACGGCAGGCTTGGTCTTGGCGCACGAAAGCCTATCCAAGCGCCCGCCGACAACCTGCCTCAAAACGCTAAGCGCGTGTTGAAGCGTGCTTCGCGCCTCGGAACATGGATGGGCAATGCGGGGTCGGCAGGGACGATTTTTTCAGCATTTGGAGTGACACCGTGAAACGTTGGAACGTTCAACAAATCGCATTCTACGGTGTCGGCGGTAGGCGCAGGACGCTGGAGTTCGACATCGGAAGTGTCAACGTTATCACGGGCGCGTCCGGAACAGGAAAATCTGCGATCATCGACGCAATCGATTACTGCCTCGGATCGAGCTCTTGCAAACTCCCATTCTTCGTACGCAATCACGCCACTGCCGTAGCGGTCCATTGGGTGAGAGGCAAAGCTGACCTTATCATCGGAAGAGACATCCCCAAGTCGGGTAGTGGCACGAGCCAAATGTATATCAGGACGGGACAGAATTTGGCCCTCCCCGAGAAAGCAGACGGTCTTGAGGGCCATACCAATCGGGAGACAGCGCGAGCATTGATTGAAAGTGCTTTTGGCATTCAAGATATGGACAATGATGCCGCTACTGTAAGGGGAGAGAAGGGACGCGCTACCGTCCGCGATATTCCGCCTTACATGTTCTTGTCGGGAGATGTGGTCATTAGCAGAGAAACCTTGCTTCATGATCTTAATCGCTCAGAGAAAGCCCGAGATATCAAGGCTTCCCTTCCCTATTTTCTAGGTGCTGTAACTCAAGAAAGTGTTCTGGCGGCACGACGCCTTCGTCAACTCGAAGCTGCTTTGGCAAAAGTTGAGCGAGAGGCTACGGCAAAGGACAGAAGTCAGACTGTCCTCACGGAGCGGTCTATGGCTCTGCTGACGCAGGCGCTTGGGGTCGGCCTTGTTTCTCAGCTTCCCCCTCCTGAGGCGCCTGACAGGTTTCTACTTCGTCACCTCGAAGACGTGGCTAAAAATGGAATATCTTCAACCGATACGATAGATTTAGAGGCCCGTGCTATCTTGGAGGAAGAGCGACATGAGCTTGTTGGGGAACTCCAGGCTCTAAGGAATAAGCGGCAACTAATTAAGCAAACCATTCGTGAAGCCACCGGATACGAAACTGCTGTCTCCGGGCAATCTCACAAACTGAAACTAGTCGAACATTTCAAATTTGGCGACGGACGATGCCCGGTGTGCGATGCGCAGAATGATGTCGGTCAGAAGATGGCGGCGCAGATCCAGGAATCTCTAGATATAGTCAAAAACGAAGTTCTCGTCGCCGATACTATCCGCCCGAACCTCGATGATTTTTCAAGTCGGATTGAGGCACAGATCAAATCCAAATACGGTCGGCTTAAAGAAATTGAGTCTCAATTAAGCGGATTGGTTCGGGTTGACGAAGCTTTACTTGAAACCGGCTCCATTCTTCAGGAACGGGCACGGGTTATCGGACGCATTGACCAGTTTCTTGAGACAACGGCAAAAGATTTCCAGATTGGAATAGTAGATACCACAGCCCTAACATTAGAAATCGAAAGCCTTAAGGATATCATAGATCCTCAATCGCGCCGCGAGCGGCTCCGTGATGCCGAGATTATGGTCAGCTCTTATGCGACCGATATGCTTAACGAACTCCCTACGGAAGTACCTGCAACCGGTTCGCGCGTCGTTTTTTCGTCAACCCCGAAAATTTCGCTAATTGAGCCCACGCGTCGTGTAGCGCTAACCATGGCTGAGGTCGGTTCTGACCAGAACTATCTCTCTATTCATCTTGCTCTCTCTTTCTCGTTGCAAAAACTCTTCGCAAATATCGAAGCGCCCGTTCCTGGTTTATTGGTAATTGATCAAATCAGTCGTCCCTATTATCCGAAGGGTGGAGACGAGAAGCGACTGCAAGAAATGGAAAAGGACGACGATCAAGTCGCCATGCAAAAAATCGTTCGTTTTCTATTTGAAGAGACTGCCCGACAGGCTGGTTTACAGGTTATTCTCATCGAGCATGCGTACCTTGCGGAAGATCCAGAATATATTGCGGCCATCAAGGGGCGGTGGACAAAAGCGTCTGGCATTAAGCTTATTCCCGCAGATTGGCCCATTCGAGCCTAGCATATGTAGACTTCCGAAAAACTGTCTCCACTGTTTGAATGGTCGACGTAAGAGGGACGGCTCCTGCTCGCCAGACTGTACCACACAAAAATTCTGAATTATTTATGGTATAGTATCGTCAAAGATTGAGATTTGTGGCGGTATTGTAGAACCGCAGAAAACAGCCAGAAAATAACCGCCATAAATCTCCGCCAAAATTATAAGGAGAATTATATGAAATACGGTTATTGCAGAGTGTCCACAGTAGGACAGGATTTGAAGGAACAGGAAGACGCCCTGGTGGCTCTTGGAGTTCCAAAAACGAATATCTTCAAGGAAAAGATTTCAGGCGTCATCAGGTCAGATGACAGACCTCAGTTCGGGAAGCTCCTGAAGAAGATTCAGGCCGGAGATGAGCTGGTCGTGATGAAGCTCGACAGACTTGGAAGGTCTACCCTGGATATCCTGACAGTCATCCAGAACCTGAGAGGTCAGGGCATTGCCATCACCATTGAAGGAGTGGGGACCATCAGGGATGACATGATGGGAAGCCTTACCATGAACCTTCTGGCGTCTTTTGCAGAGTTCGAGCGTGCGTTGATTATCGACCGTACCCATCCGGCAGAAAGAGAGCCATGGCCAACGGCGTGCGGATGGACAGGAAGCCTAAACTCTCTCGCCAGGCCAGAGACGCTATCAGGCGACGTTATGGAAACGAGACAGGAGCAGCACTAGCAAAGGAATATGGTATTGGCCTGAGGACAATTCAGAGGATTGTACATAAAAGAGAATATATTAAAGTTGGTTCTTCGTTTTATGGATTATTGAAATGATACATATTTATTATTGGCAGCAGTACAAAAAAAATCTTAGGGAATTAGGGGCAATCACTCGATTAAACCAAAACTCCGAAGGCATGAGAGATATTAATGTTGGCGACACTGTAGTTACAATTACTCTTTCTAAAGAAAAATCTAAGACCTTCCATAAAACGAAAGGAGAATACGCTATTGTAGCTAAATTTATAGTTTGTGAGGTAGGAGAAAACTCCAAATCTTCCGAATGGCGAAAATATGGAAAGTATTTTTTCTACGCCAAACCTAGTGATACCTGCTTTTTCGATATAAAAAGACAGGATGACTACGAACCGATTGGTCGAAAAATACACGACGTACGTGAAAAATATTATGGACAAGGCCATCAAGGCTCTAAAGGGGTTTATGAAATAAATAATAAATCTGATGAAAAGGATTTAACGGACTATATAGCATCCCTCCCCCTCGACATGGATTTAGAAAAAAAGAAATAGGCTAAATGAAAAATTTTATTCTGAAGCTAAGTTTCAAGGGAAGAAGAGAAATCTTCCTACCAAAATTCCAACTAACGTAACTCCAAGAGCCACCAGTATGTCCAAAAGAATAACACCGCTACGATAACGCGGACGCTTGGGACGTTTGCGGGCAGGCTCCGGAGGAGGCGTCACTCCGGCCTTGAGGTCTAACCATTCATCAAGGTCAGAAATACGAAATCTGATATCCCTTTTGCCGTACGTTACCGACCTCGGGCCTATCTTCATCCATTTGAGATTCCGAAGACGACCTTCGCTGATACCAAGATATTGAGCTGTCTGCGGGTATGTCAGGACAGCAGGACGGACAGACTCAGGAAGTTCAGACATCAGCCATCAATTTAGAACGCGGGGCTCCAATCTAGAAACGATAACCGACACCAGTCAAGAGAGTTCCTTCTAGCTCTTGAGCCATTTATGAGCCAATCCGGAAAGGTTTTAGGGTGACAAGCTGTGATGAAGGGTGATATTAAATATTTGGAAAGTAAGGTTTTTAACGATTTTCCCTTGGATTTAGATACCCATTTTCTGCCCTCTCACGGCGGCAACAGGGGTTCGAATCCCCTATGGGACGCCAAGGGAACCTGCCCCAAATTAAGCTATTCACATTCGGCGTAATGGTCCATTTGGACCACTAAAGAGAAGAGCCGTTTGCTACTTCGCACAAGATATGGCGGGGCGAATTTCCGGTAAAACCGCTTCAATGTTTTCAGGGTTTTTAGCGATCCATTACGTTGGTGGAATTTCTCGCTACGCTTCAAAAGCGTACTCGTTTCAACTTCTTCACTTACTGACCCTCGATCAAAAATTCGATAGGCACCGTCAGCGAAACTGTCGCCCCTGCAATCTCTTCAGGCGGCGGCGGGAACGGTTCTGCACGCCGGACAACGGCCAGGGTTTCTTTATCAAGCAGTGTAAAACCTCCACTCTTCCAAACCTTTGCAAACAGAACATGCCCACGCCGATCCATGACGAAAAACAGCACGGGAGTTCCTTCCTGATGCTGCGCCAGAGCTTCTGCCGGATAACGCTTGAAACGTTCGAGACGCGCCAGAATATCGCCCTGCCAGGTTATGGGGGCATTGCTGGAACGACTGGCATGGGACACGAAGGCCGCGCTACTGCTCTGGGAGAGCGTATTGTCCGCAGCAGGAGGCGCCGTCATCTTCTCGGCAACAGGAGCCTGCATCGGGACCGGTTTTACAGGCTGCGGCGCGCTCTTTGCTGTCTTCT
>Ga0157363_1001806_pt1 | contig 18267 bp, 8 predicted proteins | sample AttsexASBM1_FD_111477 | JGI IMG/M metagenome (GOLD analysis project Ga0157363, IMG submission 111477) | Fungus gardens microbial communities from leaf cutter ant in Ribeirão Preto, State of São Paulo, Brazil - Atta sexdens ASBM1 | ecosystem: Host-associated > Fungi > Mycelium > Unclassified ... | reverse complement strand
TTTATAATAAAAAATGTATGTGACAAAAATTTATCTTTGTAAAAAAAGTGACACAAGTTGTAATTTTTCGTATTCTATATTATTAGAAACAAATAATTAACCATGACCGGCCCACCATCCACCACTACTCGCTAATTTCGCGCCCGTCAAAATGTTTGTCACTTGTTATTCAACGTTCACTGCAGAGAATCACAGTCGCCTTTTGTGCTTTATGCTCTTTACGCGTTTTGTTTCGCATTATATATACTATTAATGATCTTCGGTCCAAATAGTGCAAGATGCATACTTTTTAAATCAGGTAATCGATTTGTTATTACATAGCGAAGTAAAAAATTAACTATATAATGCTCGACGCTTGCTTTCCCAAGAAAATAGGTTATGTATTTTCCACATTTTACAAACTAAAAATATTTTAGCCAGATCTCTAAAAGATCAAAATGTCCGCGATTTTTCCACATGAAATCTTCCAGAAATATGTCTGAAATATATTTACAACCTTTGTGCAATATACGAAATGATTTCAAATGTATTTCTAAAATCTTTCTGAAAGGCTTTCAGAAAGATTTTAGGCATATTTTTATTGCACAAAGGTTGATTTCATGTGGAAGAATCGCGGACATTTTGATCTTTTAGAGATTTTTCAGAGATCTTGCAGAAATATTTCGCAACATTCCTGAAATGTTTCACTTTTTTAGATGAAACATTTCAGAAATGTTTCTGTGCTGTATGAGTTATGTATATTTATACATATTTATATATATTCATGCATGAAAAATTTTTTACTGGATATTTTTTTTTATTCTCTTTCAAATAAGATTATATCACATTTCAGACTCATCATCTTCTCCCCCTCTCCCTTCCCGTCCTTCTCTCTTCTCAATATCTGCAATTTTTCTGAAATTCTTGAACTCAAATTTTCGCTATTCCAATTTCCACATAAAAAATTCGCATGTTTAATAAGAACGAATGAATTGGTACAATATATAATATTACTTATTATATTACAAAAATTAAAAATCATGGATATCTCTCTGATAGAAAATTTAAAACGGCGCAGGGGACGCCACCATCCACTGATTTCGTTCGCGCATGATCCGCAGAGCACCCGGGCAAGTAACGTGACGAGGTGTGCAGCGGTAACAGTGTGTGGCGGGGATAACCACTAATTATCAATGGCGCGATGACGCGGACGCCGCACTACAAATGGCGGGTAATGAAACAGCTGTTCACGCTACCGTCAGCTCGACATCTAGCGGAGCGCGGGCGCGATCCGGCACGCGTCGGCGACGACGTCGACGTTGGATACGGTACGACGAGGAAGATTATAGACGAGGTGTTAGAAGAAGGGCGGCGGTGCCCGCTGGTGGCCTCTCCAAGAGGAACATGGCTGCTGGTTGCTGCGGCGCGAAGAAGCAGAGGCTGGGCGGTGGTGGTGGCGCGGCGCCGAGCCTGTCGCCGTGCGACGGTACCGCCATACGGCACGGTATTCCTCAATCAAGGAAACCCGCGACGATCGCCCAACCAGAGATGGGCTTTTTTTGCTTCGACGTGCTCTATTGCCAGCTGCACCAGCTGGACCCGCCGAAGACGCCCAACTTCAGCAACGAAGCGTTGTGAGTAGTTTTACGATACCCTCTGTTTTTCTCTCTTTCTCTCCTCCCCCCCCCTCTCTCTCTCTCTTTCTCTCTCTCTCTTTTTCTCCTCCACATTCGTCTGTCCATCTGTCCGTCTCACTTGAGCGTCGCGTCAGCTGTTGTCTTTTCACTTGTCTCGGATGACAGGTCGTTTCTGTCACGCGATGCTTGATCGAAACCGCGGCGATATTTTTATAACATTGAATGCCGATATTACAGAGGTATACAGAAAAAATATAATATTCTACCAATTGTTATGTTTGATTCTTATCTTTACATTTAGTTTGCGTGTTATGAATTTCGAATTCCGAATCGATGATCTTAATTTCTTTGATCTTAATTTCCGCCGATCTAGAAATTTATCTGTAAAATCAGCTAGGCTGCATTGTTGATGCATTGTTTGGTCCTCGCGTGTGCGGATTATCTGTCGGCGCGCGATGCATGCATTATCGCGGCGTGCTTCGATTTACCCCATTGTACAGTGCTATGCCAACTATGTAGGCCACCTAAGGACGCTACGTTTGTTGCTACGGCATATTTGGAGAAACATTATTGATGAAAATCGCTTTTGTCTATCTAAATATTCTCACATTATATATATTATTTTATCCTCGGAAAAATTTATAGCGAAAGATAATAAAAATTGTTTTTATATCGTTGCTTTTGTATTATATTTATTTTTATTGTACGTCGTGAAAGAATCTCATATTTATTTATTTTGTATTATACTTGTACAAGACTGAAATCTTACTAAATAGAAAAGGATTGACTCTGGCTCATTTTGCTCTGGCACGTTTTGCTTTCCTCTTTCTATTCCTGATGGTTCGCTGTCTGATAAAAATAAGAAAAAAATGTATCTGAACTTGAGATTTTTAATACAGATACGTCTTTTCAGCCCTTTATTTGTGACATGGACAATAGGAAAAGATATGAGATTACGAGGTTGTATTGGTACTTTTAATGCGATGCACTTACATGCTGGGCTACGCGAGTACGCTACAACTAGGTGAGACAAGGTTTCTCACCTTAAAAGACAGAATAATACATAATCACAAATATATAAGTTATTTATAAATATATATTATAATTAATATTATATATATATATAAAATTATAATTAATATTATATATATATATAAAATTAATTACATATATATATTAATATATATTAATAAACTTTATTTATATATATATATATATATAATACACTTTATATATATATATATATATATATATATATATAAACGCATAATGTAAGATTTAGCACATAGTTTATGTAAATAATTGTAACATTAAAGCCCAATCTGCAATGTGTCTTTATTTCCTATTTCTTGCTTTTATCACAATTTTAACCACAATTACTTCTTGTTTTTTTGCCCAATTTCTTCGTTTTTTGTCACTCAAAAGTTGCCAAACTTCGGAAGAAACAAGAAACGCGTGAAAAGAGATGCTATTGTTGACAAAACGATTGCAAAAAAGAAAAAAGGCAAATAAAAATAAGCAAGAAACAAAGAACACATTGTACATTAGACTTTATTATTAGCAATAATTTGCACGCGCTTTTGATACATGTTTGTATATGTTTTAAAGCGCTTTCAAAGACTCTCGATTCAATCCTATAACTCGAGACGAGCTGCCGCGCTTGCATGTAAGCGTGTCAATTTTGCGGCATTTTGAAGATGGTCTTGACTACTTAGATTGGGAAGTGGGTGTTCACGGAATTCGCATAGAATTTCACAATGAGAAGGGTAATAAACGGACGGCTACTTACTTGCCCAGCGTAGCTATGGAGCAAGGTGCGTATCCACGGCCATAGAATAGAACAAGGCAATGAAAACTCCCACGAGGAGATATAATCTTTATGAGGAATTATCTGTAATCTGATATTCAGGATGGGACCAGATACAAACGATAGATTCTCTACTACATAAGGGTGGCTTCAAAGGCCTAGTCACACCCGATATCCGTCGTAGCCTGAAACTGACTCGCTATCAAAGCGAAGAGGTCACCGTGAGCTATCAGGATTACATGACGCATTGTCACAATCGAAGATGCTAGCAGATCGCCTGGGGTCCCGGCCAGGGATCCCTGTTCCAACGATCCACTGAGGCTCGTTATAACAACGCTCATATGATCAATTCATCTCATTTGCAAAACGATAACGCTCGATACAATTCTTTCGTGTCTGGCCAACAATGTTTACAGATTGTCACGCAACCGAATCGCTCGACGTTCATACATCCATTACCCTTACCTCCGATTACTCCAGTTATGATACCGATACGTAACAATCCTCCCATTTGGTGGGATAATGCGGGTCCGTCCTATCCGTCTGCGCCACTTTATCCTCGACCACCGCATCGTTTCTTAATGCAGGATGCTACGGAGCGTGGGGTACGTAAACGAAAATGACATTGGAGACGGGTACTTGTTACAATTTTCCACTGTTTAAAGTGGTGCGTCTTTCTATGTCTTAGTGTACACAGCCTCCCATTTATGGTACCGCATGCTCCGTCTTGAGATGAATAATAAATCATGTATGATGGCATTGTCTAATTGTTGCATATTGTATTAAAAACAACAAGTAATAACTTAAAAAATTTTAAACTATTAAATATTAATATTTACATTGATGTATGTTTGGCAAATACTTTAGAATTAAAAAACAATTTCCTCAAATTTTACTGATTTCGGAGAATTATTGATAAAATAATGAAAAAGCTTGGTTATATTACTTATTCAATTATTTAGTAGCTATATTGTTTATTTTTTGCATAAATTTATTTATGCAAAATTTTTTTCCTTTTCATTATAACAATTAACTTTGCCACCATATTGTGAAGAATCTGTTTGTATTTGTATCGATAATACAATTTAAGAATGGTAATGAACATTTTTATAAGACAGTGATCACGCCTAAAATTCACTGCCTGCTTTCACATGATATAATGTACAAAATGATGTCGGAATTATTCCATTTTTTGTACAATGTATGTGACATATAATATAATTCTACGTCAAGTAAAAATTAGTAAAATTTGTAAGAATATAATTTCTTTCTGTTAATGTTATTGGTATAGAATTTATTTATTGGTATAGAACATGCAATATAGAACATAAATTATACATTAATTGCATTAGAAAAAAAGGATCTTTATCTTGTTAAAATACATCCGTTGTGCATTTAATCGCGTCAAAGTAAGTTTGACAGAGAAATGATATAAATTTTCTGTGGTTAATTGTGATTTAGTTATTAAAGTATGAAAAGAAATCATACATAGTAAAAGATATAAATATTAGACATGTAAGTTAGACATAAAAGAAAAAATATATAAAAGATCTCATTGTGAGTTTGTGTTATTCGATTGATAAGCTATTGTAATTTCGTGATAGTTGCACAACTTGCAGTATCTTATGCCGTGCATCTATTAATGTATATTTTACAAATTTTAATTTTTCAATCCTACGATACAAAAATGAATTACTGATTTTTCGGCGTTCTACTTCCCTTGAATTACCAGCTATTCTCAGTAGCTTTAAACACTGCCAATTTAATCGTCTTGTTATGTCTTTTATACTAATGCAATATTTGTTAGAAATAAATAAATTAATTGTTATTATATCTTATCTTTGTGTAGTATGTGTTATTCTTCATGTTTATCTGTTATAATATGCGTTATTATTATTATTTACGTAAATTATTATTACGTATGTGTTTGCATCGATAATAATTAGCGAGTTCCTAAACTCTTGCCTTCTGTAAATCTTGGCATAAGAAACGTCCAACGAACTGCCACATACTGTCGATTCATGTGTGCTCATTTAATCTATCTATGGAACTCCATTTGTGTAATAGACATTTATCACGGTTTATTCGTATGAATGATGCATTTTCATTAGTGAGTACGAAAATAATTCTATCTAGCGTTGTCTAATTATATTTTGCAAGTAAATTGTATTCGTGTTTGTCAAAGAGTTTATATTACGAAAATACAAAGAAAATACAAGAAAACCCACTTACTAAAAAAGTAAGTCATTGATGTTATCGCAATGCAATTAAATATATATAATCATATTGAACACATTTAAGATCGATAATTATCATGCGAATTTTATCGAATGAAATCATTCTGTATTTTATCAAACTGCCACAAAAATCTGTTCGATGTACGCATTTTGTAATAGAGTAAACATCTCACATGTTTATACTGTATAGTTTATATTTTTAATCTCTCTCGATAATTATTATAACATAAAATTACATGACGAAAATTATTAATAATTTCCAAAGCAAATCGTACTTGTCAGATTAATATTTATTATCGTACTTGGCATCATAACTGATACCAATGTAATATTAATATCAAGCGAATGTATGCTCATTTTGATTGCATTTGTAAATTAATAATATAGCGAACCTATAGATTATTCTTTATTTATTCATAAGTCAGACACAGCGAACGTAACTCTCTCTCTCTCTCTCTCTCACTCTCCCTCTTTCTCTCCTTTCTCTTCTCACCTTCTCCTTAAATTAAGAAATCAGTAGAATTCATATAAAAATTACATCAAGGTACTGTAGATAATTTTTATTAATGGAAATGAAATAAACTTTTATATTGTCATAAAGATCATTGTAATCAATTCTTTCCGCATTATTCCTTATCTCTTTCTCTGTTCAAAAAGCTCTCTTTATGACTTATATATTTTAATATGTAATTTTAATATATATTTAGTATCACAAAAATGCAGCGAAATGAAACGTATTCTTATTTTGAATAAACGCAATAAAAAGCGTAGCTGAAAAATACAGATTTAGACATAATATAAAACATTTTGTTATATGTTATATATGTATATAAGTGTTCCAAAATTCGCGAAAATCAAAATAATTTTAGGCACGAAGAACTAAATAAATAGAAGTTCTTACAATTTTTAATTCTAAGCAGTAGTTTTCGAAATATAATTGCTCAGAGTTATAGAGACTACAATTAGTTAGGCAGGTCACTGACGTGAGCCGATAGTGTTGATAATTGCACAATGTACTCATTAATATAGTCTAAATTTAATGTATTAATATTAGAAAATATGTTGCCATACGCTTAATTGCACAAAGACCATTAATTTTTTAATCAAACTTTCCATTGCATTCATTTCATTAAAATACGAAATAAATTATACGTTAATGATACTTATGAATCAATTCTAAGCAGAATCATAAAACTCGTAAAGTGTTTTCGTAAAACTTTTAAGACCTTATGATTAGTATTCTAATTTTATGCGTATATATTGTAAGACGTACGATTATTCATAAATATTTAAGATTTCTTGTAAACTGTATGGCTAATAAGAAGCTGTCTGTAAAAATATTGCATAAGCACTTAAAAATTCTTACAAGTCTTAATAAGAATATGTTGCGAGTCTTATGATTCTGCTAGAATTTAGGCATAAAACTCACTTTAGATAATCTATAATTCGTATTTAAATTCACATCAATAGTTTAGATAATTTGAATCAGAATAAAATGTTGATTTTCAAATAGCATCGTCTCTAAAAGTGAATTCTATTTTATATTTCCATTTACAATATGTTATAGTTCCTCTATTATTTATTTATAGAGTGTTCTAAAAAAACGTCATTCTGTGTAGTGATGTTATTGATTATTGTAAAAATATTCATGAATGCTTGTCCTATTCAGTTTTCGAACAGTTTTCGAGTTTTGTAATTGCAAAATTACTGTTATATATAGATACGCGTACTTTTTCTAATAATTCATTATTCAAGTGACACACTTTTTAAATCAATTAATTGTAAATAAAAAGAAGCGTCAAGCGATTTTAAAAAATATTTGAATAATAATAAATAGGCGCATACAGAAGCACTCACTGAACGCTCAGTGAGCTCTTGTATCTGTTGATCTATATTTTTCTAAATCTAATAGAATATGCCAATCAGATGCAAGAGCTTATTGAGCGCTTAGTAAGCGATCGTGCTTCTGGATGCACCTAATGTAATTTATTTTAAATACATTTACTTTAGAGAAACTCTTTTAGAGAAACTCTTTTTTAAACTTTCAAAACTAAATTTTCAAAATTTTTACAAACTATTCAAACTATCTTGAAATCATTCGAATAGGACACTCACAAAAAAATATATACTGTACGTGAACAATAATTATTTGTTTCAAGTTCATAAATCCATAAATCTACAATAAAGAAGTTCATCACAAGGTCAGCATAAGATTTATTAAAAATATGTTCTAAATTCTAATATAATTCTTCAATCAAAATCATTAAATTAAAACAAATTCAATTTGTTTATACAAAGTCGCTTCTTCGATCAATCTTACAGTATTCTTTTAAAAAAATGAATTCTTGTTTTGAATACATATTAATGAATTTTTCTCAAATTAATATTATTATTTATTAAAAATAACCGTTACTAAAAGAAAGAAAATAAAAAATTGAATAATCACTTTTCTTATCAATAGAATGAGATTTTTTTATGTGCACGTATGAATATTTTCGTTTAAAATAACCGATACTATCTAGAAAATAAATCTTTCTTTCTGGAACACCCCGTATATGTATATTTAGAGATATATATATATATATATATACACATTATATATATAAATTTTTTATTGCAATGGCACGATTGTGTGAGAGAGATGGCGCCGTAGTACCGCGCGCGAGTGCAACCGGCGTCGCGACGCACTCGCGTCCAACTATCTCAGACCGATCGGAGCCGCGTTGCATTGTAGACGCGCGTATCGGCCGCGGCGTCGAATCCTACACGGTTCAATGCGTTTTTCATGCATGCAGACGGAGTGCGTACACGACGAGCGCGTCATCGCCATATTTACGTGCCGTGACAGTTTCTCGTATGGGAAAATTGACAGTGAATCCCGTAAACCGTTGCGATTGTCCGGTTGCCACGGGCGTCGACATATTGCGCGTGCTGTGTTTCAGATGAAGTTCTCGACAGTTTATGTACGTTTTTTCCCTCTGATGCCGCTCATCCTGTCTCGTGCGAGAAATTAACAGTTCAAGAGGAATCGCGCGTCATCATTCCAACAACGACGTATGTGTTCGTTCGCGTTCGTTCACACCGGTTCGTACGCTACGCTCCATGTGCGACGTAGTTGCGTGGTATCGCCGCTTCCACCCTCGCAAATGCGACCAGGGATGCGCGATGGAATCGACGCTCAACAGTCGACACGTCTCTTCGCAGCTGTCGCAGTAAGTAATCGCACGACTCTACGGTGTTGCGAAAAAGTTGAGGAAATACGAATTGAGACATTCGCTTAAACTTGTGCCGCTTTCACTCGCCAAGAACACTAGTCTTGTATATAAACCTGTAACACTAGATTAAATTCCTTCCACGAACGAAAATGTCTTTTATATTCCCCATGTTATATTTGAATTTTATTAATAACTCAAATATTATATATTATGTTTATGTTTTCATACTACTGATACATATTTTCAAGTTTATTATTCGTATATTACGACAAAAGAGAGCAGGTTTTTAAATTTTAGATCTAGGTTAAACTAATGGACGATACTTCGTTCCACGTATATTTTTTAATTATTATTAAAAAATTTAAAATCTGATTACCGTAATATATGAGTAATAAATTTGAAGATGTACCTACAATATGAAAATATAAATATATAATATTTGAATTAGTAACAAAATTAAAATATACCATGGAATAAAAAAGACAGAAAAGATTTTATTAAATTTTGTTATAAATGTTGTATAATTTGCCCTCATGCTTTCGAATCACGATTATTATTTAACTCTTAAAATTAAAGTATCTAATTTTTTTTAAGATAAATTTCGACAAATAAAAACATTGAACGTTTAAAAAATATACTATATATTTAAGTTGAAAATATTAAAATAAATCTCTAACTATAATTGAAAAATAATCGTATTTGTAAAGTCGTTATGTAGATTACTTTAAATAAAAAGAATACTTAAGTACTTTATAGTAAATTACTTTAAATTAAAAATTTAAGTATTTTATAGTAAATTATTAATTACTTCAATTACTTATAATAATAAATATCACATGAATAAATCGCTTTGTTATGTTTTATAAGTTGTAAATTTGATATTTTTTGAAATTATTTTGAATAACAGAAAATATTATTTTTCCATTTTATTGAAATTTGTAATATACTACACATTGTGTGAATATATATATGTATTGCAACAAAGTGTTTTTTTAATTTTACTTATTACATCTCATTATTTTATTATTAATTTATTATTAAAATTGTAAGCAATTATAAATTGGCTGTGTTTCGACAGAGAAAGCAGTATAATTGTTTAATAAAATTCTTCAATATGATTATCCTTAGTTTCTCACTCGATCTAAATATATAAATCAATCATATTAATATAATCAGTTACAAAATTGTTTTCTCTGCTAAACGCAGCGATTGTTAAAAAATCATTATTTTTTTTCTGCTTTGCAATTTCGAAATGTCAAGTTCGTTATGTTTTAAAGCTAAGTTTTCTTTTAAAAAAAGAAGAGTTAGATGATAAAATAAATATATAGGTGAATAAATGTTTACACAACCCTTGCATATAGCGATCACTCTGACGATGAGTACAATGACGACTCGCGGATGAACGAGTAAACGTTGCTTTGGTCGATCGTATTGGAGCGCATTAAAAGATGTGGGCGCGAAAAGAACGATGGGATGATGAAAATGGCGGGTGATGAAACAGCTGTTTTAACGCGCGCCGCGCCATCTGGTGGAGCGCGCGCGCGACATGGCACGCTAAGGCAACGAAGAGAACAACGGCGGCAGCGACGACGACGACGACGGCGGCGGCCGCGACGAGCGGACGATAGTGAGACATATACGGGTCGTTCGTGTCCGCAGTTCGGGTCCGCAGTGGTCGACGGCGACGGTTGAAACGGTAACATGGCTGCTGGTTGTTGCGGTACGAAAAAGCAAAAGCTCAACAACAATTCCGCGGGCGTACCGTGCAACGGCACAGCAGTGCTGTCGAACGGCACACGTATACGTAATACGCTGATCGTACAGCCCGAGATGGGTTTCTACTGCTTCGACGTCCTCTACTGCCAACTGCACCAACTTGACCCACCAAAACCGCCCAACTTCAGCAACGAAGCATTGTAAGTTTAGATCCACCGTACTGAGCTAGTCACCTCAGCGTCCAACGTATCCCTTCCTCCGACTATGCGTCGCGTGCCACATCTCTCTCTCTCTCTCTCTCTCTCCCCTCCCCTCCCCCTCTCTCTTTCGCGCTCATGCCTTTCCCATGCGCGCCTTCGTTGCCCCGCCTCCCCAGGTCCCTCTTTTGCCTATTCTGCATCGTGGCACATTTTTTTTCCTTTTCGTAACTGTCCTTTTTCTTCCTCCACCCACACCAGTACATCTCTTTGTTGAAACTATCGTTGTACTTTTGTGTCTTTAACTATCATCGCGGAGTAAAGAGCAGGGAGGGGGGTGGGGGGAGAAGTGGAGATGAAATGCAAAGAAAATATCTTCTGAAGGAAGTTTTATTTTTTTGCAATTTTTTACTCCGTCTGGCTCGTGCTGCTGACCTTCCGCCGAGGTTATACCAGACACCAGCATTGTTTTGCTTCTGAATAATTTACTGAAATGTAAAAATGTAAACGTTTTTTGGAATTTATTTCTCTTTCTCAGTTAGTTCCTTAGATTTTAGATCTTAGAGATAGAGATTTGTATCATGATTCATCTATGTTTCACTGCTTTACTCTGTTTTACTTCTTTTGTTTAGGAGAGATTTTTATTGATCACATTAGCATGGTACATTTTATTATAATGATGTTTACACAAACTGTTTACATAGAGATAGTAATATAAATTGTTTAAATATTGATTCAAGAAGCTGATTATTTAGCAATTTTGTGTAAAATTATTGAGAATTTAATTTAATAGCAATGTTCTTTCATAACAGAGAATTAACGTCCTATGAATTAAGTTTTGAAGTTCTATGATTTTATTTTGTCATTAACGCATTTTCTTTTATGTCTTTAGTCCCCTGTTTGTAACATGGACTATTGGAAAGGATATGCGACTACGCGGCTGTATTGGTACATTCAATGCCATGCACTTACATGCAGGACTTAGGGAATATGCTACTACTAGGTAATGTGTATATATATATATATATATATATATATATATATTCTAGCTTGAGTTCCATCTTTCGATAAACTACAGTATACAGTTTTTTTCTTTTATGTTCTTTTGTCCAGTAGGTAAATTACATAGTTTATCCGAAGATGGAATAATCTTAAGTTGGACTAGAATTTTGAATTATATTTTCAAATAATCAATTGTGTTTCACAGTGCTTTCAAGGATTCGCGGTTTAATCCTATAACACGAGAGGAACTTCCACGCTTACATGTAAGCGTTTCTATACTGCGGCATTTTGAAGACGGCGTGGACTACTTAGATTGGGAGATAGGAGTCCATGGGATTCGCATAGAGTTCCATAATGAAAAAGGCAACAAGAGAACTGCTACTTATTTACCTGATGTTGCGACTGAACAAGGTTTGTAAATATATTCATGTGCTGTGGATTATTATGGAACTATTCCATTAATCATGTTTCTTAAATGTATGCTTTCGTCTCCACTAAATTGACACCTTTTTTTTTTATTAGGTTGGGACCAGATACAAACTATAGACTCGCTATTACATAAGGGTGGTTATAAGGGTTTAGTTACACCAGATATTAGACGCAATGTAAAACTAACGCGATACCAGAGCGAGAAGATTACTGTAAGCTATCAAGACTACATGACACATTGGCATAACCGGCGATGCTAGCAGCTGGCTTGGGGTCCTATCCAAGGGCCCCTACCTTGCCAAACGCCCGGCACATTTTGTTACAAAAATATTTCAGATACAGTTAACGCATCTTACTCACAATACAGTACCACTCAATATAATTCTTTCATGGCCAATCAACAGCATACGTTAGTTATGGTTCAGCCGAATCACCCCACATTTATACACACACTTCCGCTGCCACCAATTCCTCCGGTTGTGGTACCTATGCAAAACTATCCGCCATTCTGATGAAATTATGCATACTGCATCCTTCAGTACGCTATATCGTTATTCCTTATAAACTTTTGTAATGCAAAGAAATGAATTAAATGCTTAAACGAATATAACTGAAGGCGGCTATTGTGTATTATCGTCTGTTGCTTGAATTGATTATACATTTTGATTGTTTATTACAGCATTTATTGTCTCTTTTTCATCCATTATTAGTTATTCTTATGCGATTTATTCGTCTGTGAAAAGAAATACGAAAATATAATCTTCAGTATGGTGGCAATGTTCTTCCAAAATATTTGTAAGCATAAATAATATTGTCGGCATAGAAACATTTGTATATGGTAGATTCTTGTTCTCAAGATTGTACAATTTTATGATTGTTAAATTTGAACTGAAAACAAAAATCTATTTGCGAGCAACAATGTAAGTTCAGTTTGCTGTCGAATATATGACTAGCCATTGATCGTTATAATGTAAATACAATTGTAGCTTTGCCATTACGCCATCATGCTAGAACATTAGATACTCATATTAGTATTTGTGACGAGTAACAAAAAATTTTCGAATACATAATACTATTTATAATTAATTATGACTATATTAGTCCATTCATTCTATAATGCACAAATTTATCATAGTCGCCTATCTACATTACAGATTAAATTATCAGCAAATACTTGTGAGCACAATGAAAAACTTTGATTTTTTTTAATAATTAAGGAAAAATATTTAATTGGAATATTCTGTAAAGCAGATGCGCTATTATGTAGAACGCATAAAAGTTATTTTCTTTTTAAGATCTAATGTAATCGTTAATTATTCATATTTGCGTAATATTTGACGCAATAACACTACTATAACATCTGAACAAAATTTCTTTGCATCAATGGTATAAATTTTTCGGGAGCATGGAGTCTTGCACAAAGCATAATGCATGAAAAAAATGAATCAATCAAAATCCTTCATTTTCTTTCTTTTCAACAATGAAATAAAAGATTTTCATTGATTGATTTTTTTATGCATTATCAAAATCTGTGCTCCTACCTTTATGTGCTTTCTCCAATAAGTCATTAGTTCTACAATAAGTCAGCTAAACTTTAAGTCTTGAATCATAAGAAATTAATCACAGTCGAATATGAGGAGAATAATCGGTTATGATTAGTCAATTTCTTAAGGCTTAATAAACTTAAATTGTAGCTATTTTCTAGAAAGTTCATTATTGTTATTAAATGCTGTCTTATACATTTTTATTTCTTTACAGACATTGATCTTTTTTATCTGTTTTTATTAACATATGTGGACTTGTACAAGAAACATAAAAGTGACACGTAGATATATCATATAAATTTTTAATATTACATATTTATACCATTCCTACAATGAAGTTTTAAATGTTTTGATTATAGTCCAAAGTTTTATTACAGATAAAGGATTCGTTATATTAACAATAATTTAATTTCTAAAAATTATGTCTAATTTTTAAAATTTCTACTTGATGTAAATTTATCACAAAATCTAATTTTAAAAACTTTTATTATGATTTGCTCTATTTCAGTATAAACTTTAGAATGGGACCTCTACTGTAAATAAGCAATGGACTACATCACCACTAACAAAAAATAGGTGTAGACATAATATATAGGTGTAAGACATTAAAACAAAAATGACGATCTCATTGTGATGTTGATTGCTGTGCAAATCATGGTAATGACTCATTCATTGTGACATTCAGCTAAAATCTTTTCCAACTTAAAAGTAGATAAAAGTAATATGGAAAAGAGTAAAAATACAGTTGTATGTACTATAGATGCAATTGAATTACGGCTAACATGCATTTCGTGAAATGGCACAGAAAATGAAAAATATCTGGAAAACATCTGTCAATGTATGTACCTTAAATGCGCGGCATGTTAAACAGCATTGTCACATATAAATAGAAGAGAAAAAGTTCAGGCATATTTTATATTAAACTGTCTTGCTTCTTAGATTCCACGGCTATATGATAGCTGATTTCATTCACTGCCAACATAATCATTGTTGTAGGTATTATACAAATCCTACTCCTACCGAAAAAATAAACGGATCATATTGTTGTACTTTGGTTGAATTGATGCGTCTGCATCTGGTGTTATCTTTTATATATTCTTATCGCATACACATAGTTCCTGGGATCTCCTTGCTACTCGGGCCCCTGTATGACGTCCAGTAAACTGCCAGTAATATACTTAACACTAGAGTAGTTGGCAAATCAAAACTGTGGTCACCTGTGCCCAATTTGACTTTAGAAACTAAATCATATGAAGAAAGATTTTTTTTTTTTTTTTTCTAATTAAAATATGTAGAAAAATGTATAATATAGGCATATAAAATAAGAATACTTCATTTTCGTTTGTACAAGCTGGGGTAGAAATTCAAGAAGTTCCCAAATTTTATTATATGATATACGTTGAAGTAGTTCGTTTAACATAATAGAAGAATAAGCGTAATTTGATCTCGGTCGTAATTCCCATCTATTAAATATTGAAAGCCTGCGTAAAATACTTCTAGATTTTTCCACGATGAAATATGTATCTAATCGGAGTAATTGAAAATATCGAATTTGCTATTTTACTTGAGCCTATAAGTAAATTCGTACTATATTTAACATTAATATGAAATAATACGTTTGACTCGATATTAAATAAGTTAAACTTTATATCAAAGTCAACATTATATGGAAAAATCCTCGTAAATCAGAAAAGTCGTATGTATTATCAACATTTAAAGCAGCGATCTTTTTAAACAGTTGGAAAGCGTTTATTATTATAACAAATCATATGGTGCCTAGACATTGAATTAATTTTGAGAAAAGGAATAGATATGTACGAGACACATAGTGAATATCAGTGAATGATTATAACTAGACATCTTATAATATTATGTCAATGATGAAATAAAAATACATTTTATATTCTACAAAATACATTTATATTCTTCTGTTGTCCTTATAATATTATTAAATATTGATTTAATATAGAATGGACTAAAAGTATCAAATTTTTCAATTTTAGATATACATATATTTTACTACAATTATATATACAATATCTCTCATAGTATAATACAATAATATTACAAAAATTCAAACAATATTATTTTTAAATTCCTGCTCTTTTTCTTCTTTTATTAAATACTGCATATCTAACATTCGAAGATAAGATTTGATTTCTGAATACGTTATAAAACCAGCCAGTAACGCATGAAAAGTGAAAATCATTGCAATCTTGGGAAACATCGGTTGATAGATTGATAGGATACGTCTAAATATTCCTCTTATGTCAGTTATGTGTGGCACATTATATACTCCACTGCCAGCAGCAATCTGTGATTCAAATATAAGATGTAATAAAACTAATTAAAAGAATATCAATATTGTGAAAAACAATAAGAGAGCAAAATTTTGTCATTTTTGTCTTACTGAGAAGTTTGCAAACGGTATAAGTATCAGTGGCAAAAACACTCCGCTACAAGTTTGCATCAAAGCGGATTTGGACTCCATACACAGAGGACATGGTATCTCTAATAATAATAGCTTATTCATGATCAACTGAAAGATATATACAATATTTTGTATTATCAAACTCCTTACTCGAATCGTTGGTTCAACCCATATAATATATATTTGTTCAAAAGACATCCTGAAAATGTCATAATAAGAAATTCATAATAGAGCTCTAGGAGCACCAGAGTAATTGCAAAGGCCCACCATATATTGAGAAACTTGATATATATATAACATATTAAATAACATTATTAAATAACCATATTAAAAATTTAACTAAGGTTTAAGGTTTAAGGTTGTTTAGGTTATCTAGATTATTCAGGTTTATTTAGTTAGCCTGAGCTTATTTATCCTATAAAGAAAAATGAATTGAAATGAATTTAGATTTTTGAAAGTATGCATTTATGAACTTGAGATAAATCCTTTTTAATCCCAATGCATTTTTATTTATTTATAGGATTTGCATAAAGCATATTTCTGTGCCTTTTAATAAAAAAAATTTCAGTTTTTTAAAATGCATCGTGAATACTGCTCAATTTAAAACTTTGAATAGGAAATATAGTTTTTCAATCCAATTGTCTAAAAAATTTATATAATTTATATCTAAAAAAAATTGTCCACTTAATTGAATATAAAAAAAGTGAAAATAAACTAAGTACGCATTTGGATGGATTGAAATGAATTAAAATCTCAATTCATTTTAATCCATTCTCGTTTACTGGGTATTATTTATTATTTACTTATGGAACAATAGATCAGATCCAAAATAGTGATCAAAATAGCCAATGAGAAAGTTATTAGCATTTGGACATTTACTCAGATAAAAGAATTGTGCTACTCCGATATATCCAGAGCTCTACAGAGAAGACATAGGGATGTCTTCTAGATGTTCCTTAGACATCATGCTGTATAGAAATTTAATCGGTTTTTCCATCAATACCTCTGTATGGACTATTGCTGTCACTGCAGCTGGCGATACTGCAAGACCTAATACTGTAGGTAATATTCCATAATTTCGGATCTTCATCCTCGCTCTAAATCGATAATTCAAATAAAGACTAGTGATCACCGTCGTGCTGATCAGAATACCGCGTCCAACTATCAATGGCCATCTAGATTAAAGGATTTATTATTTTACCAGGTATTACCGTGAAGACAATTTTTTTGTACAATTGTACAATTCTTCGTGCCCGCAACTAACGGGTCTAAACGATGAAACAAATACTGAAACAAATCGTCTAAAGTGTTATCGAGAGAGAAATATGGCTTTTCAATAAAGAATAATGAGGTTATGTACACATCATTCCGTGGTCTCCAACTTCTGATGATATAGTATTGTTTCGCTATACGATCGCGTTTCGTGACAAAGAAAGGACTTTTCGATTCATCCTGCTGTGCATTGCGGATTATAATTTGTTGTTGCTGTGATATATCACCCATATTTTTTTATGAACTTCGTGATATTCATACAAAACACGTGCTCATACGTGCGCACAAGTCACAATTTACAATCACAAAGTGGTTTTGACAGTGTTGCCAGATCCCATCATTATCCATGCTACACGCATGCAACCAATCAAAATTGTCAAAGTGTGACGTCACAGATAAGTGGTAAATTTAAAACTGCTGTTTCCAGATAGCATCTAATGTTAATAGTATGCTCATCAAATATATTATTTTGATTTCAAGTTTCACAGAAAAAAATCTGTTTTAGAATAATATTTTACAAACTAATCTTGTAACTTAACTAATAAATATCCTGTATTTTCTTTTTGATGAATTCAATATGAAGCATGATGCATTGAAGTGTTGGGAACATATCATAGCTGAACACTAGCAAAATTATATATAGTTTACTTCCTTACATTTATACATTTACAAGAAATAGAAAATAGATGCTTTAATGACTATTACACACAGGATACGATGAGAGATGAGCGATGAGCGATATCTAATAAGAACTCTGCTTTGTATCATCACGTGCAAAAAAGCATGTGCAAAAAAGCATTT
>Ga0157363_1001805_pt1 | contig 18271 bp, 8 predicted proteins | sample AttsexASBM1_FD_111477 | JGI IMG/M metagenome (GOLD analysis project Ga0157363, IMG submission 111477) | Fungus gardens microbial communities from leaf cutter ant in Ribeirão Preto, State of São Paulo, Brazil - Atta sexdens ASBM1 | ecosystem: Host-associated > Fungi > Mycelium > Unclassified ... | reverse complement strand
CTATATCTCGTTTATAGAAATATCTCTGTTTATGAAGTCTGACAATAAATTTCTCAAACATATTCATGCAAGTATAATACTTCTTTTAGCCCTCAATTATAGCTATGAAAACTAAGTTTAAGTTTTAAAGTTGCCTGTTTGAAGTACAAAATGCAAGTGAATTATTATCCTACGGTGATTGATGATTCAAAGTTATTTTATAATTTAGAACTTCATAGTACCAATTGTATAACTGTCTAAAATTTTCGCTTTGGATCTAAATATAACTCGTTGCTGTTGAGAGTTATTAAATAGATTCGATCTAAACAATATTTGCAAAAATTGTTTTTCTTATTTTCTACGATTTTTTTGATAGCTCTTATATAAAATACAATGAGAGATTTTGATATGATAATATCAATACGATAATATCAAGATACTTTCATATCATAGTCTAGTGGGATCGACAAGGAGAAAAGTGAAAGAATGTGCGAAACTCTGCGTAATCGATTACAATTTATTGATATTATCATCAATGTAGAACGATAAGCTTATCTGTCCCTATTAAGAGATCCGAAATAATTCGAAAAAGAATCATCAAGATAATTCGAAAAAGGATCATCAAGATTCTTTACGCGAAGAAAAGGGGAAACTAATAGCTATTACATCCTGAAGTGTCAAAAACATACTTATTTTAACCTGTCTATTTCGAGATTTTTGTGTTATTGGAGGAAGTATTGAATTCGTAAATTTCGTAAATCTGATAAATTCTTACAAGCACACATCATATATAAAATATGCGTTCTTAAAAATAACAAAATAAACATTTGAAAATTATGTAAAAGAGATAAAAAGCACTAGATAATGTTTCCGTAAAAATTGTCATAGCGACAATTATTGTAAAAAAATTATAAAAATAGTAACATAAGAATAAAACAAAATACTCTTTTCAAAATAATATTTCTAAGATATAATATTTCTAAATTTTACTACATTTCCTTCCTTTTAAAATAATTTAAAAGAAAATTATAAGAAAAAGACGATTATAGACTAGAAAAGTTGGAGATCGATAAAATATCGAATAATAGTGAAATTATGGAATATCACAAGGATTTTAATTCACAATAGTCTATGCATAGCGACAAAGGATAATGATTGCAAATCACTTGGTCGAATCGATTCAACAGAGACCAGTGGGAACTCTATAATTAAACGGCTGGAAATTGTATCACAGCGTTCGTGGGAACGGGTGTGTTGCACGTGGCACGGATGTGACTCTCATCACCCACACGAGCAAAATATAACAAGCAGAGGCCTAGAGACTTTAATCAGCCATAAAAGTGGCTAGCAACAAGTGGTAGAGCTTTGAGTCTCCAAGAGCTTCGCCTGGCATAGTTATAGATCCGGAAGACAATACCTAGAGAAAGACGATTAGCACATCTCTGTATTGGCAAAATTGGCATTCCAATAACTATTCTCCAATAATTATTCCCTTAAAATTCTTTGCATAAGTGGATATAACGTCACATTCATTACTCGTAATAATTTTTTTTATTAAGTAATTAAAAAGAAGAAATATCTGCTTTGTAATAAATTAGTAATAAATTAGAAATTAATACTTTTCTAATATTTTTTTAGAATTGTACTTATGTAAACAAATTTGTTACTCTGTTTAATAATAGAATCAGAAGCCAGTAATTCTAAATATGTAATATTAATCATTTATTTCATTTAACTTTTTCCTTAGATGAGTTCTCCACTCTCTTCAAACTATTGGCAATTAATTTTTCACACAAAGAACTATATTTATATTATATAAGTATTATATTTACAAAAGGAGCAAATTTTGCATATCAGTTTAAATTTTCTAACTTTTTAAAATTAGAAGTTACATATATAATTAAAATACAATTTCCTTGTATCTTTCACATAAAGAAATAAAAAAAAGTCTTTATAAAATCTATTTAAATTTAATGTAATGTTAGGTATTTATTCAGTCAGTTCAAGATTTTATTAATGTCTTAATACGTATATAATAAATGATCACAAAGGCAGAAGTTAATATGTAACCGATAATAATATAAATCGAAAAGGGAACCTGTACTTCCTTGAGGCTATGGCAAATACAAGCTGCCCTAGTTTCATTGATCGCTTTACCCGTCGTTCCCTGGTATATCCTGTTTGAATTTAAATTACGTATACGGAGTCATGTACACACATCGACGCCAAACTAATAAATTAAGAGAATAAAGCCGACACAAACTTACAAAAATCTCTTGTCGCAAACAGGTGAAATAAAAATATTTTAAAATGTGAAAAGTTTTTATAAATCAACAAAATAAAACATTTTCTCATAACAAGAATTGTTCTCTGGTTTCTGTATTGACAATAACACAATAACGCAGGTTTGTACAGTAAATAATATGATTTTTACAGTTTTCGTTTCTCTCGTAAACCAACTTTTAATAAATAGAAGAAAAAGATTTATAAACACTTTTTGCTAAATCAATTGTTAGAAAATATGACTATTCTAATAGCAAACGGTTAATAACTTGTTACAATTTATTAATTCCAACACTTAAAATTATAAGTTAATTAAATGTATAGGCGATTTTCTGTTTTTTTGTTAATTTTTAACAATGTGTATTCATTAATGTGCTCTTCTCTATTTTCCTTCTCTTTTTTTCTCTCGCAGAGTTTTTAGTATTACTCGAAATACTCGATCGATTATTTCGCTAACAATAGTGCCATTATCATTATCACAATTACCACTATTTGTCGAACTATTAGACAGTGTTAGTAAACAAGCGCTACGTCTAACTGGCGTAAAGCAATTATACTATCCTTGTTGTTGCTTGTATATGTCCAATAATGGATTTTACAGGCCCCTTTATCTCAACATTCTCAATTACACATTTGGATGAATTTTACGATATGTCACTTAAATGCATTTTTTTCAATATGCAAACGTTCGCGCGAATAAAAATTTTTTAATAAATGGAGAAAGAATCTATCTACAATGTCTACATAAAATTAGTTTGCATTTTGCTTAAAACTATATCATTATAAATAAAGAAAGATTTGTTCAAATAACAATCAACTGACAAACACAAATTTCACGATGAAATTGATATATTGTGATGATAAACTATAATAAAAATAAATTGCTATTTTTGTCGATAATAATTAACGCTTCTCTTGCCTTTTCTTTGAATTCTACAAATTCAATTACTCAAAATAATTCAATCGGAATTTTTTGTCAGCAATCTACTTATTTTATTAGGTCCTATTATTACTCTTTCAAACGATGCGGTTTTTACAACATGCTGTCGCATATTAACTGTTATCATTTTCATCGGGAGCGGCAAAAGGACGACAAAGTGACTCTATCGTTTCAACAATAAATTGCACCATCCAATGCACGTGGTGCACTGAGGTTAACAGCTGTCGCAGCCACCTCTTGTGCATGTGTCTGTACATATGTCGAATGATAGAGAGAGAATAAGGGAGAGACAGAAGCAGCAAAAGTAATGTATGCGTGATATAGGTCTACATGCATGTTTCAATTACACCAATAGGTAAGACCACCTGTACGAACAAACCGATGATGCTGCTTTTTAACCTTCCTGTACAAGAATATTTTTCCCCAAGCAATTCATCGCGTGCAGATTGAACGATATATTAATAATTGAAGTTGCCTTTTGCCTGCTAACTCAACGAGAAATAAAAGACCTCATTAAAAGAAATGCGAGCAACATTCATGTTGAAACTACCAATTCCCGTTTGATTATTGAAGTTAAGCATAGTTAGTACTTGGATGACCGCTTGGGAACATCGTGTGATTATTGTCTTTCAATATTTTATTTTTTGCTTCTAGTTAAAAAGAAATCCTATGAAAAAAAAAACCTACACTAACATAAACAGAATACCCATTATTTTGACATATGGCAATTTTTTTATTTTATAATATTAAGAATCTTTATTTTCATTTTATTGTTTAGATTGAGTTTTTGTTTAACTTATTTTTATTTCTAAAATACAATTGTATTAAATCGAACTTTGTATTGAATTTAACTTGTTCATTTTGCACGACTACAACTTTCTCATTTTTAAACATGTTATATTTATAAAATATAAAAAATAATATTTAATTTTAACATTTAATTTTACATTTAATTTTCATAATATATTAATTGTAAGTTAGAGAATGGAAGAGTTATTTTCCTTTTACAGTTACTTTTTATAATAACAATTTAATAATAATGCAATTTTTTATTATTGTAATGATGATTAATTAAATGCTGAGCTTACACTAAAGTCAGGAAAGTCACTTTAAAAAGTAAGTTTTATCATTACGCGTTATTTATTAAAAAAAATAATAAGCAACAAGTAACACCGTAAAATTATTTCGTTACAAGTATTAAAAAATAGAGTTACAAATTGCGAGTTATTTTTTTCAATAACGAATTATATTATCTTTTCCAGCTCATTATAAATAACTTTATTGACTGTTCCAACTCTGATGTTACATTATCATCAAAAAATTCGCAAAGTCATTATTATAAAAAATTATTATAATAACAAAGTAATTAAGTAACTAAGTAATAGCAGTTATAGTAAATAGTTACTTTCATTCTCTGTTGTAAGTAAATAAGAAATGAAACAGAAATAAATAACGAATGACAGCAAGAAATAAATATGTTTCATAGCTGTGATACTTTTTTATTTTACACGATATCTATAATATAATTTTCTCATTTTTAAAAGTTATAAAATATAAAAAAGTATAAAACATAAAAATACTAAAAAATAAAAACAAGTAAGGAAAGCGATAGTAATTAAATTAAAGTAAATAAATAATTTTGATAAAGACAATATGAATTACAATTGCGTAATATGATATCACAAAACGCCAATAGATAATTGCATCAATTTTCACATTTATAAAATATTAGATATTGATAAAATTATAAAGTTTTACTTAGAATGCTTTTAGAATTTTTCATTCTTCTCTGAGAAATTGACCGTTTTTTCTTCCTGGCGCGAACGGTACGGACGATAAGCAATGGTATTACAAAAATAGAATTTCTTTTTACGCACCAGCTATCACATGTAACATGCGGCGATGCTTACGCCAGCAAGAAAACAGTTTAAAGTCCATCGTGGGTGGGTGAGATAAGAGGTTTTAAGAATTGGTATTTGCCTGCAGTAGGAAATACGTGACATTAGCTTACACGATGGGATTCGTCATTCTGACAGAAAATGCGGCTAAACTAATACATTGTTTGTATGTAAATAATATAACTATTTTCAACATAAGACACAATTTTCAAAATATAAACAAAATCTGCAATTTTCGAAATTTAATGTATGAGAAATAGATGAGCTGCTTTGACATTTTCGCTAAGGAAAGATCTTTCAAATTGACTGAAGGAGCTTTAGTTAAAAAGATATCCCTTCGTGTAGGAAGAGAAAAACACTTTATGTAGTCTCGCGTTGCACACGAAATTGGAGTATTCTCGTGGTGCGGAAAGCTTCCAGCGCGGCGATAAAAAGCGGTCACTTTTATCCTTTCGAGGTGATTACCGGTGGAGAGGAACTTGCCATCCCTGCAAGCTTCTCTTTTCGCCTTCGGTATGGTGCCATTGTGTGGACTCGTGCCACTTAGAGGGAATATGCTCTTAAAGATAATGACGCGACAGTGTCTCTACGGACATGTCTCTACGGACATTATTAAATCTTTCTTTCTCTCATTGCGATCCTTTATCACAGGACACAGCTATTGTTTCGACAAGAGCAGATTGATTTTTGTGTAAAGAAGTCGAACCGAAGGAAAGAGAGATCAAAACGTGTCTTCGTCAATCGCGAGGGTACTAAAAAGCGTTTTCAAAATCAAAGAGGACCGAAACAAGTCAGAATAAAATGTCCAATTTAATGACTGTCTTTTATGTTGAAAGTTTATTCGCATTTATTTCTTCGCTCAGTTTAATTTAATAGTCACGGCCATTACGGCAAACTTTAGGTAATAAATTTCGTTTCTAAAAATCGTTTCACATTTTTTAGAACATAATATTATGTGCTATGCAAACATCATAAATATAGTTTTTGTAATAAATTTTTTTAAATATCCATTTTTTAATATTTTTGTGAATAAAACCTTCGATGTAATTTCATTCATTTTTATTATGCTACCAGGCAATTTGTATATTAATTGCGCAAAAATTAAAAATATGTCAAAAACAAAATAATATTTTATTTAATTCAATTAAGGTTTGTACATATTCTCTGACTCTAATAAAGTCTCGTATATCTCGAGAATATAACCACTTCAAGAGACCTGTTTCGTGTTTAGACTTTAGAGAGGGAAACGTATATGCGTACTAATTGAAAAAATTACTTCATTAATAATGAATAATTGACGTTCACTTCGAATATAATACTGTCAAATGAGGAGGAGAGAAGTGAAACGTATATAGTTTGTAATATGCATATTAACAGAAATAGCTGTAGTCCACGAAAGTTTTGGCATAATTCAAAAGCACGTCCATCTTGTGTACTTTGCATCTGCAAAGTTTGGGAATGATTCGACCGAATGACTGAACAGGTACGAAGATATGAATATGATATATATCTATTATCGATTGACATATATTTTTTTACATAATATTTTCTTGTATAAATTATATATCTGTACTTAAAAATGCAATAAGTGAGAAGCGAATTATTAATATTATATCGATATGTACGTATAAACAAATCACTAATAAAATACTTGTTAAAAGGTCACAGCGCTAAAACGCTTTTATTTTTTATAATACTGATGTTACAAATTGATCGTTGCTTTAATATTTATTAATAAGCACTTTAAAATTCAAAATAATGGAATAAATCACGTAAAAAGCGATAAAAATTGCAAGAACAATTATAGTAAAAATAAGACAGTTTTTTGTGTCAAAATTTTTATAAGAAAGTTAATTATTACAGTTTTGTATTATAACAATAATAAATTTTGTATTATAATAAATGGAAAAGCAAATATCTGAGAGATTTAATTGCAGTCGATGAAATTTTATGATTATAAACATGATTTATAATATATATCATATAGTTAATTAAGATCATCAAAAAGCGACTCTATTTATAAAGAAGGTAAAGGGAAAAAAATCTCTTGGAACGAAATTTAATATCCATCATTAATGATCCTTTTTACGAGAGGTAAATTTGAAAATGTAACTTGAAGGGCAGCAACGCGAGGACGGCCATCTAGGGGATGATAACCAATCTCCGTGCTTCCCGAGCATGTGAAACTGACGGGTCGATTAATAAAAGGACCGTGTCGAGATTACGCCATATTGTAATGCGGTCGAAATAATTACCGAATTCGACGGATGGATTGATGGTTGGTCCGCAATAAATTATTCGCACGAGCGCAATTAGACGGGCCGCCAAAACCGGCGTAATTGCGCCCGTTGACCGCATCCGATAATGTACAGGAAACGATGTTAAGCGGTAGAAAGATCGACTCGTATTTCAGCACATATATCGCGCAGCAGATGTCTGTAGCTGTTATGTTAGCAGTAATGTTTAAATATCTCATGACATCAAAATTTCACTGTTATTATATATTGCGTATGTAGTTTTCGAGTAAAATATTTGCGTGCTACACTCTACAGTTTTTAATGCAATCAATGATATTAACATTTATTAAGAGAGAGCCTTGCTTTTATGTTATGCATTTATTACCACGCAAATCACAATAATGTTATAAACAGCTGCAAATCATAAAATAATAAATTTAATACTCTCTCTAAATCTGAATCAGTGAATCCAACTAAACAAAAGGAAGTTTGAACATTATATGTATAGCAATTATATTCATAATTTGTTAGATAAAATAGATAAAATTTTTTTTTGGACTATATAAATTTCTCAACAAGTAAATTTCTCAGAGCATCAAGAAAAAATTAAACCATTTTTTTCAACAATAGAAAAATGGGTGGTACTACAACGTTAGATAAATGAGTGCGACTGTCTGGTCGAAGGTCGACGAACAGCGAAGGTCATTTTTCCTGTGTGGCCCTTTCTCTTTGTGCGGCCAGAGAAAGGGCTCCCGTGGGGAAGAAGAGATAGCGAGTTAGCTCCCGACAGACTTTCCCTTTTCTGTACGTAGGGAAGTCGGACGTGAGCGAGCAACTTCCGGCTGGAATAGAGGGACAGTGCTCTCACCTTTATTTGCTCTGTAAATAGGATTTCGTTTCTTCAGGGTGAGAGAAGCAGACTATAAATCGAGAACAATCCTTCTTGATAAAGAAGGATTGTCTACATTTGAATCATTTGATATATCGAGATAAAGTTTTCAAAATTTCGCATCTTTGTTTAATTATTGTACTTTTCTATTATATAATTTTCTGATATAAAACTGATTGAAATAAAATTTTCTAAGTATATGCAACATTTTATTAATTTCCAGATAGAGTCATATTTCGTTAGTTCGACTTAAATTTTTAATATAATAGTGAAAGATGAAAATATAATTATTCTAACATTTTAATTTTTGTTACGAAGTTGCGATTATATTGTATTATATGTGTATATATGTATATATATATGTGTATATATATATATATATATAGACCAAAAAGTTCAAGGTGAATATATTGAATTTTATTCTTTGTAAAACTCCGATTCAGTTTTTGGTCACGTCAATTTTTTCTCAACAGAAACATCTTTCTCGCGCAGTTCATATTTCATTATTAACAAGAAGCACGTATCAGAAACATCGACCTTTGCACATTCGCAATTCCCAATTGAAAGGGAAATATTACTGGAATAAATTCCCCTACATCACACACGAAGTTCCAGCCATCATACAAAAACGTCACGAAAATTTTGCATTTGATAGCCAAAAATTTTTTACGGACTTAAAGAAACGATTGAATTTTTCAAGGTACTCATCCTAGGACGAGTCATCTATTCCCTTGTACCTCGTGAAAAAAATATGTCGTCAAGAGAAAAACGATTATAGTTGACGGAAAATTGCGTATTCTACTCGCAAAGCATCCTCTTTTCATTTTCTTTTCCTCTTGAAAAACTCATTTTGTAGCATGTTGCGTATCGATTAAACCACATTTCGCGTGTCTTCGGTATAATTCATGTTCCGGTGATTGCGCAGAGCAAATATTCAACAATAAACGTGTTTGTGTTACAGAATTATGAATCGACGCGAATTACAGACTGTCATCATTATGTTACATACAGAATATCAGAACTTATGAGTTTAAACTGACTTTCACTGAACTATTCGGATAATTCCGAATTCTAATTAATGATAAAGTACGAACGTGTTGATCGGCGTTTATTACTATTAAAATTGAGAGATGCAAATACCGAACAGTTAACAATTCATATATAATATTTACATTATAATAAATACATATTCGCTGTTTCCAATTAGATAAAAAGTCTAATTATTGATGAGAAATCTGATTATAAAACCGATAAAATATTTAAAAAAAAATAATGGTATGTGCAAAATTCTAAAAATTGAAAGATTAATTCGCAAACAGAATATTTTATATTAAAAAAAAAAAGGAAATTAATTAGAGTATATGTATATTTATCAACTATAATTGGAAATAGGACAATACACGCAATGACGATCGCATTATACCAATTGGATGGTTTACAACCCTCTAGCGTAATATTCACATTTGTCTCCGAATTTGCTAGACACATTGAAATCAAATCGCTCGCTTGCATTAGCAAGCGAACAATTCTGGACGTTCGCATCGGGTTACCTGTCATTAATTCATATTGGTTAATGCATGCAGCAATCACTAAAACGCACACCTGTCGAAGTACTAAGTACGTGCTCAAAATACGTTTTTCCGTTATATAATGATTTCTACCATCTCTTCGATTACTAAATTTTGATAAAATGTCTGAAATTATAAAATTGGAGACAATGATTTCTATTTTATTTTTTAAATATTATTAAAAAATAGTCTCTGAAGTAAGCTTATAAATTTAAGTGAAAATAAAAGATATAAATTATTAAATAATTCAAAATAGAATACGAAATATTTAAATCCTAAAATTGCTAAAGAACCAATTACCATTCGTAAATATTACGAGTCAATAATGTATAATTTCTGTTACCTATCGCTTCGATTTCTATGTCAAATTAATAAATCGCATGAAATATCAAGTTTGATAAACAAACCTTGCCTCGATACACTTGAGTTAATTAATAGCTCGAGCTGATAATCGTTAATTGTTCATAGGGAATCGCATATCGAAGAATAATAACACAATGCATAGAGCAACTCGCGCAGCTGCCTTCTCGCTCGAGGCTCGCCAATAGGCGACAAAATTACCACATGTATTTGCACACAACACGCATTAACGCCGCAAAAAATAAACGCCGGACACAATTTGAAATATTCAACAAGCTTCAACAAGCTTCAACAAGCTTCAAAACAAACGCCGATTGTTCTTTATGCATCGAATTAATCTCGATGAATATTATTGCGTATTAAATTAAATTCATTTTGGGAACGAAATTTATTTTGTTTGTCAATGAAACAAATATTTATGCAAATTAAATTAGGTTTTTTTTGTTATTTCAAAATACATTCCAAAAGAGATTCCAAATTATATACATAAATATAGTTAAGAAATTTTTTTTCAGTATTTTTAAGTTATAAAAACAATTGAAATGTAAAAAAGAATTCAAAGAACAATAAAATATTCAAAGTTATTTTCTAAAATTTGTTAAAAGAAGAAATGTTCTAAAAATTATTCTTAAAAATTGTTAGATTGTAAAAAAGGTTTTCTTTAGTATACATTTTGTTAAAAGAAAATTTACGATATTTTCTTGAAAAGATAAAAATTGATCAGGTTGTTCAAAGATAAAAACAAGAAGATCAAAATAAAATAATATATGTACTATTTCTAAGAAAGTTTAGCCAATATTAGTTTTTGTGCGCTCGAAATGTCGTTTGTAACAGCACACTACAATTTCTTAAAATAGAATGTTGCTTTTGAAATATCTTGTTTCACTTTTGTTTATTCTAATTTTATTTATTCTATTTTAAACGGAAGAATGAAATCTAATCTAATTTAGTTTTATTTATATATATCAAAAGTGCCTATTGCTGAGTAAATTACACAGTATAAAATCATTCTTATTTACTTTTCATTCTCATTATTTATGTGTAACTACTTTTAAGAGCTAGATTTCGAATGAACTCCTAATCCGCGTTTTCTTTTTTTGTTTCTCTTTTCGTTTTTTTGAAAAAAATTTGTCGTTAATACCTACGAACCATTTATCTGTGTCTATCGATGAGGTCTCTGAAATATTCATTAGTGCAGGGATTTTCATGCAGACGCTCTTTTGCATCGTGCTTGTGTCCCGTCATTGTGAGTCAAGACTACGTCAGGATGTCGCAGTGCGGTATGCACGTGCGAGCCAATGAAAGAAACCGGACGTTACTGCGCTGTGTAACGAGCCTCGAAACTTCAGTCGCAATCTCAAATCGCTTAAACTCGGATTCACGTTGGATTTAATCAAACACTGCGAGTAAGCCGCCGAGGAAATGCAGCTGTAGAAAGTCTATGTGATTATTAACTCTATTGAATAAAAAGCTCTTCGAGAGAAAGCTCTCTTTTACGATCTCTGGGAAGCTTCAGATTACAGGATTTTGAAAATTTAAGCAAATTTGTAAAAATTCTTATTCAAGTCGATCAAAAACAGCAGAATAAATTTATAAAAACATTTTCCTTATTTTATTTTTGTTACCAATAATTATAATTATAATTCAACTGTTCTGACGAGTTCTGAATAATTTTATAAAAATATTGATCTCATGATTTAATTGACATTGAATATGTTTCAAATTAAAATTAAAAAAAAAAAAACATTTTTATCGGTCATTGTTTTATCATCAGTATATTTTTAGAAATACTTGCTTTGATTTTAATCTTCTTTCATGAAAAAAATGATCTATTCTTTTTCAGAAAAGAAAGCTAGAATTTATTAACACTCGCCATGAAAAATCAATTTGCTGCAACGAGCATGATTTCTTAACTGCGTATAATAGCCTGCAGTAATAGCTCTTTGTTTTATTGCGGATAATCTCATCTCTTCCCGCAGGATTTGCGAGGGAGAATTGTGACATTGTTGACGCAAGTCTATTCCCGTAGCAGTCTCCCTGCGAGTGTCTAGGCACGCGCATAACCAGTGCCGATGCAACATCAGGGAATCGCCTCAATTAACGACGTAACCATGAGCCATTGTTTCGGCCGTAGCACATACAGTGTACCTTGCATGCAAGTACGCTCAGCCAACCGCTCGAAATCGGAGCTCGTTGGGAACGCGACACACTATAACGACATCCGATGTCCGATAATGATCAGCTGTATACGGAGCAAAATGTTTTCGATCAATCATCATCAGCTTAGTTATAACATTTATAAGTTCACAGTCCATTCGTAGATTAATTACAGAGACAGTATAGAGATTGTTCGATCTCGCGCTTGTCATTTAGAAATTGAAATATATCATTCTTTTATAATAGTGCTTATATAGTACTAGCCGTTATTAAGTTTTTCAATATTATTAAAAAATATCGATACGTTCGTAACCAATTCGTTAAAAATATTTTGTCAAATATTTTGAAAAATTCTCGACCTAGATTTTATTAATTTAATTATAAAATTTTTTTTCCAAAGAATAATAGAGAATTCAGGATTCGAAATATTCTAAATGATATAGAAAAACACGAAGAGTTACTTGCGATTTTGAAATCGACTTTTAACCATTCATAGACAAAATTATAAGGATTAATAGCATAATTCATTCGGAAAGGTCTCAATTAGACATCGAAGTGACGCATTGTTGTTGTCCCACGACGTTCCGTTCACTACGATCGTTAGAGAAGACCAGAGAGTCGACTGCTTGTCTCGTTCCAGTGATTTCGAGGGTTGTCGCGTTCCTCTCTCATCCTCTTCTCTCTACTCTTATTCCGAAAGGAATTTAATCAGACTACCCTTCGAATCGAGTCGATTCGAACCGAATTGAATCGAATAGCTTGTAGCGACAGGGGCAAGAATTTCTCGCGGCGAATGAAAAGACACCCTCACGAAATATTTGACGAGTTTGAGCGAAAATAGGGAATTGCCCGAGAAAACATCGAAGGAGAGAATGGCGAGAGGAAAAGAGATACCATATTTCCGACGATAAATTTCCCGTTGGTACCTCAAGTTGAGACTCAAAAACATGCCGAAATGAATCTTGTTGGGAGTCAACCAAAAATGATATTATATGTACGCATAAAATATTTTTCTGCAGTAAAATTAATATGCTGTTGAATAAGAGAATTGAAATATTATTTATCAGCAAATAATTTTGAAATTTGTAATTCAAATAACTATTATAAAATATATATGAAATATATCTATATGTATTTCCATTATTTAAGCAGAAAAAGATCATAAATAAAAAAAAATTTTTTAATTAAAAAAATCAATCTTAGAAAAACGAAAAATAAAAAGACCGTTGATCAACAATAATTTGTTAAAAGTTAATTTATATTGCCAATTTTAGTTTATAATTTATGCGTGTTTATATTAAAAATACGATTTCATACAAAACTAGGACGATACGTAATTATTATTTCGCTAATTGTAATCGCCTTGAGCGTTGTTTTTTCTCTTTTTTCCATATTGTTTTCCTCCCATGATGTTAATTCAAAATACTGTGTTTTCTCGTTTAAGCATTGAACATTGTTTTTTAAACATTCAAATAATAAACAATCACCCATTCTGTGAAACTCATAAAAATTTGTTTCAAAATAAGTAAATTTGTAATTTCGGCAAAGTGAAACTAATTAACAATAGAATATTACACATAATAACTTATTATATTGTCTCACTTTTATATTATAAATTAAATAAGTACTTTTCTTCGTCAATTAACGCGTTTTCATTGCCTCGTGTTGTGCACAAGAGAATTTGAAATTCTCCAGAGAAGATAATTATAGAAAGAAACTGATAAAAATGAAAGATACTTTTATAAATATCATATAAAATGTACGTGTATATAAAACATGTTATATATAGTACCCTCTATAAGTTTGGGAACATCCTACGTTTTACAGGTTTGTAAATAATTATTTAATTGAAAAAAGACATGCTATTAATATGCTATTAAAATATGGAAAATATTTTTATTAAAATGCGATTTATACGAAATCTGATTCTGTAGGATATTCCCAAATTTATGGAAGGTACATATAACAGAGCATCACAAACATAACTCACAAAAAGCATAAATCTCGTGACAATTTTCTTAATTCTCTTTAAGACCTGACTCATTCGCGTGATTACTCGTCCCATATTCCAAATATTATTCTCAATCAAGCACGCTTTATTCTATCATGTCTGTTTATTGCCGACATGACAAACTCATGGCGAATAAGAAATAACGACGTTGCAACGCATTTTTACGTTATGCCGATGAGAGCGAAACGAAATTCCGACAGATAATTGCGAGTCTTCGGATGTCTCTGGTTTGACTATGCTGCGACATAATTCGATTTTATATCGCGCAAGAGAGATGCGAGCATGATTGACGTTGCATTCAGGAAACGCTTAGCAGGGCTCGTTTTCATGACTGAAAGAACGAAGTTTGTAATTTCTTTCGCAAAAGTCTCTCTCTCTCTTTCCACTTTCTCGCTCTTTGTCATTGTCTCTCTCTCCCTTACTTCCTTGAGCCTCCTCGGTTTATCGCGCGACACAAACGTGCAATTACGCGATACACATACAATTACTGTAGTACGTTCAGTGCAAGCAGCACTGCGCGTGTAACCGCTGCTATTTCAAGCTGCGGCTGAACCTCTCCAGTTAGCCCCTGTGGGGGTTGGAACGATTCAGGGGAGAATGCGCTGTTAACATTTTCTCTCCGCGAGTAACTTAACACCCGACGCTGCCGGCCTTCGTGGCAATCATCAACGAGACCTGAATTTATTTTCACATGTATTATGTAATTTATGATTCCTTCAACGAGAGAGCCGTCTTTGCTGATAATAATTGCGTACACATTTCTATGATCAATCCCCATTCTTTTTCTAGTTACGTATATTCGTTGGAATTATTTGGCGTTCTCAAAAATGTTTCTGATAGATTTTCTTAAAGTATTGTAAAATAGATTGTTCCAATTAATCTAGAAGTTTTTCGAGAATCGTTTTATACACATAAAAATATATCATTCTGTACTGTTAAGAAAAGTAATTATTCATGTCAATTTACGTTTTTCTTTCAAGTAGCGATTGTTTGTAACAAAGAATATTTTCTTGGAAATAGTCTTAAAAAATATATTTATTCCAAATTTTAGTAACTATTATCATGTTCTTAAAAGAAGAATTTATTTTCTTTTGAAGAATATTATAAAATTCTATGAAAAAAGCGACTTCATATGTATAATAAGCAAATTTGCTCTAATTTAATAATTTTGATTGAAGTACTAATTTATTAGAATTCAGAATATATTTTGAATAAAGATACTTGTGATAAATTTATAATTATATATAAGATTTGCGAAGAGATGAATGAATTTTTAAAATTCTCAAAACAAGTAATTAGCATTTAAATATAGTATGCGTATTATTCTGTGTACACGCTCTAAAAGTTATCTATTCTTGAATGTATTCGCGTGGTACATCTGTATGCAGATATTTATGTGTTTTTAATTTTATCGACATGCAAAATCTAGTGAAATGCTTTGAAAGACTCGCGAAAAAGATCAGATAATTTGATATACAAATGTAATACTGACATACAAACATTGTACAATAAATAAATTCGCTCTTGCTTCTTTTGATGTTTATAAAATTTGTTTAATTTCTCATAAAAACAATTCTATAATTAAAAAAAAATTTACCCAGATATTATTATTTTATATTACTTTATATAAAATATTTTAAATTTTATCTATTTTAATATTATTTTTTGTAAAAAATCTATTGATATTCCATATTGTAAATAGCGTTATTTTATACTTTAAAGTAATCAATTTTGCTTTTAATGTATAACATAAATGTTCTTATGGTTGTATATAAATATTATTGCTAGAACTAAATATCATAATGATAATAAATATCTCAATGCTAAAAATAATTTTAATGATTTTATTACAAAATTTTTCATAATTGCAAAAGTTTCATAGAATGCTATAAGAACATTATATAAATTTATTATATTAGTATTTAATTCTAAAAGAAATTCTTTATGTAGAAATGTATTGGTGGAAGAAATCATGTATATTTATTTGTGATGAAGAGTCCCTTTCATTGCGAGTCTGAGCTATGCGATACTGCTGATTCTCGATATCCCGGGTCGTTTAACTGTGGTAGACTCATTGCGGAAAATTGCATTTCTGTCTGTGATAAATCGTCGAGACGCGCTGCTATGCTCGGAAACGGAACGGAAAACTCGATGTCTTGCTCTCTCTCACCGAATCCGACGACATTCTTAACGCTCGGATTAAGATCGTTTCACAACTCTTTTATGCAGCTTCCGACATGGATGATAGAAAGTGTCTCAAATACAAACATTTTGGAAATGACTTCGGAATAAAATTTTATTTCATAAATTTTAAAAGGAAATATCTATTAATTTTTTGGCTCGTTTATAACAAGTTAACGATTTGATATGCGAGATATTTTATATTAAAGGATTTTATATGTTTTAATATATGTGAAATTCTTCGGGTTTTTGACATATTTATATGTTCGTATATGTATACATATGTATACCGATTCAAGCAATATAATATTTGCGCATAGCAATTTGCCATAGTAATATATCTAGCACAGCTATACTTCAAGATATCCTACATTTCCGAAACATTTCTGTTCTTCACTAAATCTTCTGTGTAAGTATATAAGCATGATAAAAGTATATGAAGGATATATAGATATCATATATAAATAAATAATAGTAAAAACAAATTTAAGTTGAGTAGATTTCCAGGGATCGTACGAAAAATTAATAAATCCTAACTGCTATAAAGTTTACAACTAATCAAAGATATTTTTAGAAAGTAATATATATATTTTATTTAATTCTGGTATTGATCATGAATTACATAATTGAATTTTGTACTTATTTTTCTATACATTTATAGAGTTGAAGAATGTTTTATTAAAATTAAAAGGCTATTAAGTCATTTTTAATTATTAAGTTATTAAATTTGCTAGCAAGAATAAGGATTGAAAAACATCATGAAGATCAAAGATCTCTTTTGTAATTAGATATATCTAAGAAAATTTATATTTCATAAAATTTATATTTCATTTTAATAAATGATTTATGAGATTTTAACAAAATGATTTAATATAATAAGAAATCATTACTAGTACATATATTCAGTCTATACGCCAAAATCAAAATTCACGAGTGGATCAAATTTTCAAAATGTTTTATCATTGTGTTGCGCAAATGTAAAGCATTTCCCATGATTTTACTTACTTCCCTTTCACACATAGAATCTCGCCCAGTGCAAACACGCTGCGAACGCGTCGAAGAGAATCCACCTTCCTTTCAAAACCAGCTCCATCGGTTTCCTCCATAGGGAACTAAATCCATTAGACATTCGTCTTCTCTTTTTCCACGAGATAGATGAGATATGGGTACGAGCGCGAACAGTAAAGCCAATGCGAAAAAGACGCATTTCTCGGCGAAGAAGATTCATTGCAAGTAGCTAGATAAAAAGAGTATCTAACAAATTAAAGTATCGAAAACCCCACGCACATTCTCGTATTCGATTTATTTATTTTCTCATCGATTTTTAAGGATATGAAGAAATTAAAGAAACATCTGTTCTTTTATACGGTATTAGTTTACGGATACAAGATTGCTAGAAAAATTCTTATTTTGTCTCTTTGATTGAATCGTTATATGGATTAAGGGACAAGCCAAATTGCTCCCACAAGATTGACGCTAATTGCAGGTCGTGACGTGAGGGACTGAAATATATTGCAAGTCAGGAGCACATAAGGACAAGGAACTTTACTAATACACTTCTACAAAGCGCAAGACTACGTTGGAAACGTTTTTTTCACAATATCGATATTAATTCATTAAAAAATGTTACTTTTATGTTAAATGTCGATAATCGATTTTAAAATTAAGATAAGATATTTTGAGGAAAAATGTATTAATTTCAAAGATATTAATTTTAAGCTATAAGGTATTTTTTAAAAGATATTAATTTTTTAATTTTATATTGTTT
>Ga0157363_1001804_pt1 | contig 18272 bp, 10 predicted proteins | sample AttsexASBM1_FD_111477 | JGI IMG/M metagenome (GOLD analysis project Ga0157363, IMG submission 111477) | Fungus gardens microbial communities from leaf cutter ant in Ribeirão Preto, State of São Paulo, Brazil - Atta sexdens ASBM1 | ecosystem: Host-associated > Fungi > Mycelium > Unclassified ... | reverse complement strand
TTGTCCGGAAAGTTCGTGCCGATTTTGAAGGAAAATTGAAACGCAGAAGATTTAAATTTTAGTATACATTTATTAAATTTAAATCTTTTGCGGCACGAACTTTCCAGACAATCCAATATATTTTCTTTTTATATATTTCTATATATTTTGTTTAGAATAATTACAATATAAAAAAATTGTAAGATTCAATAAAATTTTTCTATCACGTGTTCTTTATCATAAATAACTTTACTCGAGCTTAGTCTTTAATCTCAATAAATACAAGATGGTATATTATACGTTTCAATCAGGTATTTATGGGAAATAAATCTAAATAGATTAAACATATATCAATTTCATATAATTGTAGTTGTGATGTCCGATTAGACGTTGTCTATATTAGGTGTAGTAAAAAGAAATCCATTATTTTTGAAATCCATGAAATTGAATGGAAAAATAATGGATTTCTTTTTACTACATCTAATATTAAATGTATTCGGTTTTTTAACATTATTCTTCAACCTATTAAAATTATATTTTAAACGTGGCATTATCGCAATTAAAATTATACGTGTAGAACTGATATACGTTAAATCTATTACATTTAACTCTCTCGTACATTTAACTCTCTCGTACATTTAACTAAATATCTTATTTAAACATATAATAAACTGTTTTTTATTGGAACTTACTAGGATTATATAGATTCGAACCTGGGATCTCTGGATTATGAATCTTCTGCTTTATGTGCTACACCATTTCTTAAATTGATAGATGTGTTACTTATTGTCTATTTATAATCAAGTTATAAGTTTAATATATCACGTTCATACTATACATTAATTCCATAAACCTACGTGTATCATACTTTTTTGTTCTTATTGGAAATATGCGCTCCGCCTTTTATTAATGTATTTAGACATACATGTCATCATTTAGATAGTATATCATATCATATTTAGATATTAAATCCTGATATGATATATCATTTAAATACGTTAATAATTCTTAATACTTCTGAAATGATTTTCATTCGCAAACAAAAAAATAGTCTAAATTTACGAACACTGAACTGTTAGACAGCGCTTATAATTATTAATTTAATAATCAATAAATAACGCTTCCTCTCTTTAATGTTTTTCTTTATCTATGGTTTTAGTTATTATACCAACACATATTATTTATTAGCTGAGGTGTAATATTCGGTTGATTAACATATCAGCCTCTTTCTTATTAACGAAAGAGTTCATGTAAGTTCAAAATATCTATGTACTCGTATTTATATTAATTATTAAGGTAAGATTTTGCGTTTCTTAGTATTATATGCGTGCGATTAATTGTAATTTTTAACTCATTTTATTATTGTATATGAAAACACAATGATTTTGCTAATGTAAATCCTGATATTGATAAGAATCCGAACAAGAATCGAAAAGTATAAATTTGTCTGAGAAATTGAATAAAGGAACTATTTCACACCAAGATCCAATGGCTCATTACAAAGGCATTAATTTATCGATGAATTCATCTCAAAGGAGCTTTGATTCAACATAACTTTATTTATATAATTCTTAATACGTTATTTAAATGAATATTTTTCACAAATTACGTATTAACAAATGTTTCTATTGATTAGAATATTATATTTTTTATAACGTAAATAAAATTCTGATGTTTCATGAATTATTTTTTAATGTATATGCCATATACTTATATCAATTTTACATTTATATTTAATAAACCAACATAATATACCAACGTACTATACCAAACATAATATACCAACATGTGTTTATTAGGCAATATATAAAATCATTAAGTACTATAGTCAAAATATGTATCATAGACGTATATTATGAGTAGTTGTATAACCATTTATATTGATTTTAAAGACGTAGATTACACTATTTGCACAATAGTATTTTATAAACGTTTACAAATGAGATTTCTTTTATAAATAAATAATATATGTTTTCAATAAATAGTTTTTTCGATTATATAAACATAGATACACTCTTAAAATTAAATCTTTTTTTTGTATATTGGTTTCCAACGTATAAAATCTATTTTGTATTTTGCAAACATAATAAAAATAGATTATCATGTATTACACGATGCGTAAAAATGGTAAAAATTAAAACATTTCATCTACTATATCACTTTTATTTTCATACCATTTTTATATCTACTTTACATTTAATGAATGTTTTTAACATATCATCATGTGTTTATTGGGATATTATACGTACGCAATTCACATAATCCAAAAATGAAAGACACTGTCCGCGGAGATAAAGATGGCTTTTGTTTTATAACAGGCAATACAGACAAGTGTAATAAATTGCTGACGTTATAGCTCATGCGTCTCGTTATCTCCCGATAACATATTCTACAAATGGATTAATCGCTATTAAAAACGTTGAACCAGTAAGAATTTGCAAGCTGTCATAAAGCATTTTTTTATTAACGCAGATTGTAAGTCGATTACAAACATATTGTGTCCCATTTACAGAGACTGTATTCGGTAATACAATGTATACAACATACAAACATTTTATAAAAATATAAAAACGAAAGTCTCAAGAGAATCGTTGTTCATATAATAAAAAGACAATATAAACTATAATAATAAGAAAAACAGTTATAATAAAAAATAGTTATTAAAATAGTTATTAAATTATTAAAAATTGCTAGAGAACGCTCGCAAGAAGTAATTGCGATCCTTTTCAGATATAGAAGATATTTTCATCTGGAATTAAATGAGCTGTTATGAATAAATATCTTCATTGATTAGCTTCGATCTTTTTTCTTTAAATCGGATATTTTCCATAAACATGGCCGCTCCTAGTGCGCCTTATCAACCATTTTCGGGGTATCGTCTTAGAAACAGAATGATTTGCCTGTGTCTTTTGAGAATGATTAATGTGGCTAGAGTTGGCGTTGTAATGCGAGATTCTAGATTCTAAAGCACAAAAAGAAATAAGAGGATTGACTTCATGAAACAGATTCAGACTGAGTCTGTAAAATCATTATGTTATCTCATGCATTGGCCTAGTTTACATTGTGCACTTGATACGGATACTAACTAGTAACTTCCTATTGAATGATCATAATTTCAGTAATACATATAAACATATACGATATATGTGTACTTAATTAATCATTTTAATGCGTATTGTACCAATTTAGTACATCATTCTTTGAATAGATCGCTGAAATTAAAATAATTTAATAGAAAGTTACTAGTTAGTACAAGTGTAAATTAGGCAATTTGCGATATCGCGCGACAAAATATTGAAGTTATAATTAGTATCATTGGAGAAAATTTAAAAACTTCAGAAAATCAAGAAGCACATTTAGTCGATCACTAACTAAAAATAATATTATATCAATGTTATAATTTTGTATTTATAATGTAACTGTTATATATATAATACCATGTGTCAATATATATCATAAGTTAAATTTACTACCGATTTAACAATTTATGTTTATGCTTATGAGCATTGAATTATTAAATTACTAGTCAATTTAACTTGTGATATTATTGCAGTAGTTTAGTGAAGTTTGCGTCAAGACTGAAAAATCATTTCCATGTATATAACAATTACATTTTCCCTCTTTTACAGGTTTGACAATCCATTTTCAGGATTAAAATATAAGCATTAATAGATCTGGAGTTTATGCCGAGAATGACAAAAAATTTCGAAATTGAAATCTTAAGAAAATTTTTTTGTCATTTTCGGCAAAAAAAACTCCACTTCACAGATGTATTAATGCGTATATTTTAATCCTGGAAATGGATTTTCAAACCTATAAAAGAAGGAAAATGTAATTATTATGCAAAAATTATGAATTAGTCGGTGATACAGACGGCTTTGGGATCCCTTTAATTAATCTGTGTTTCTCTTATAAAAACCTTTATGCTGTGATACCCTAGTGTTCGAGATAACCGAACGCGAAATATTTTGCATCTTGGGAACGATGTCGCACGATGGATCAATTGAGTCGCCGCAAGTGTAGAAGTAATTCGTTAATTCTGTTGTCAAATACCAGAAGGATGACTGATCTTCTTCAAGAGCCATGGAAATCCTATTAGCCATGAAAAAAGATATTAGTTAAATCTCCAATTTTTTATTAATAATTATTGTAAATATAATAATTATTAATTATTTATAAATAAATAATTAATTATATTATAAATATATTTATTATAATATTTATAACATAATATTCATATTATTTTTATATATCACTACCAGCAAAAATTAAAATATTACTTCATACTCTTTCAAAAAATAGACAAAGGAAAATGAGTAAAATTATTAGATTTTGGCTTAAACACCGGAATCTTTCTTATGTACATTTTTGTGTATTTTTGGATAAACTAAATCATTTGCAAATGTTTATCAACCTGATCTGATGAGAACATGTTGAAAATCGCATTAAAAGTAGCACAACTTTGTCGAAATTTGCAATGATCTTTGCAATTTTTTTTTATGCCGTAACAGAAGAAATCGAATGCAGCTTGCAATTTCCGAAAGCATGAATCTTTAGTTTTAATTTAGCGTGTTAGTGGAAGTTAGTTTGTGTCCTTTGTGTGGAAATTGAGAGTAAAGGATTGCTAACTTAACGCGGCATTTGGCATTCGATACGGATCTGAATTGTTTGATGCAATTATGTGCAATAACGTTATACATTTCTTATTACATTTATAACATGTAAACTTGAATTACAACATATTTTTGCTTGATAAGCAAAAATAGATTAGGCAATTAATATAAAGATAGGTCCTTTTTGCGACTTTATTAATTAATTCTCTCTGACAAATTGAGAAAGTCCAAATGATACATATTTAATGATTTTTCTTGTATATGGAATAGAAAAGATTGGATATAGTGATATTTGTAATGAATTTTTTAGTTTGCTGTCATGTTTTGAACCGCAGTATTTGTTGAAATATCGTTAGATCTACTGCACTGATTCCAGGTCTCGCATCGGAGACCTCGCGACAAGATTCAACGTCTTTAAGTCTATATATTTTTGCCCTTAATACTTAATTCCCATGCCTAATACACAATCATGCCTTGCTAGTGCCTATATCCAATTTGTAAATGATAAAGCTGAATAATCCAATCATCCCATTATTCAGTAGATTTCTTGAGAGCACAGTTTAAGAATGGCGTCCAATAATAACTCATGAAGCGTGGTACGATTTTGTAGATAGCAGATAATTCAAATAATTAAGACTCGGACATATATACACAAATCATTTTTCATTCATATCAAAATATTTTTTGATGGTCGCTTATGTCTCGTGATAATTATTACAAAGGGATAGAAAAAGGTGCTAAAAGTGTATATTCTTTGATTCTTCGGAAAAAAATCTGTACTAAATTGATTAATTCATAATATTTATAAGAAGATGTTAAACACTACAAAATGCATGAAATATTAGTATATATTTACCTTTTTAAAAAAAGGTAAAAGAGTGCTGTGGATACGTGCTCTGCAAAAGAAATTTTATTAAATTGAAATAATGAAATCTAAGTGATACGTATTTATGTATCTATTAAAGTCCCATAAATAAAAATTCTATGTAATTTGAATAATACGTATCAGGTATTGTATATAAAAGACTTGATCAATAATGGGCATTAAATTATAATCTTTAAAAATTGTAATACCTCGCTCAATCTAAATTATATTATATATAAATCTTGAACACAAAAAACTTTACTATACAAAATTAAAAAATAAAATCCAAATTGTATTATCTTTTCAACCCAAGGATTATCTCAGAGAAATAAGGATGTAATAAAACAAAATTAAAAAATTTAAATAAAAAAATTTTCATGTAAAACTTGATTCTGCTGGACCGAAAAATGAAACAATAAAAACTATTCAAACATAATAATGATGAATTTAATTTGAATGCTATATTTATTAAAAAGAAGGATGAATAGTGAATATTTGAAAAAAATGACAATAGTATTGCAGTACTGTAGGTAAATCTAATAATTTTTACAACAATGCACACAAAAGAATTCAAAACTTAAATATTTCTGTCCTATACTTAATTCTAATCTGCACGTCGTATTACTCGCACGTATTCACATTGAATATACTTATTCCCATCGTATTTTGTTTCTAAAATTCTTTCAATCCTATATATTATAGACATTATTTTACTCGCTCGCATGTAGTCACATTGATCATACTTACTCCCATCGTATCTAGTTTTTAAAATTCTTTTAATCCTATATATAGACATTATTTATGTCTAAATAATTACATTATTATTATATTTATGTTTTAACATTTTATCATTACATTTTTCTAGAGTCGCTATAATCGAGACATGAACGATTCATCTTCGGGATTGGTCACCCGTACAGCACAGAAGCTTGTAGCAACATTGCTGCAACATTGCATATTGCATATTGCAATACAATGTTGCAGAGACTTCTATTTGCAATTACATCAGCAATGTTTTAGCAGTATTTTAAAAATATTTTCAGCAAGAGACAAATTGACACAAGATCATCCTGTCCTTGTTCAATAATCAATAAGAAACAAAGACAGAATGACTCTTGTGTCGATTTATATCTCTGTTAGAAAGCTCGCTTTGAGTGTTAAGACTCGTATATATTGATTTGTATATAACCCAATAAAGTAAGGACCTGCACATAATGGAAGAATAGGATTTAATGATCATGTTTATTCGGCATACTATAATCGGGTTTAATAACATCTGTAGTTATAAAACTGATCAATCTCTCTTCTTCAAATTATCTCTGTCTTTTCTAGTTCTAAAGATTAGAAAAAGAGTAAGTTGAAACGAAATTAAAGTTAATCTACATCAGTAGAAATAAGGACATAAAGTATAAATATAGTTAATGTCTAATTTATAAAATTGTACCTATAATTTATAGACATAAAACAATTAGAGGTAAGGATTTAATAATACACAATGGACATAATAATAAGATATAAGATATATAGGCCGTGTGCATTGCCAATACAGAAAATCTATAATTCATGTTACGTATACTGTAGATTTTCAGTATTGACAGTGTATATCGGAACACGTCTATCAAATATAAAAACACTTAATTATGAAGTCATATTTTGTATCTATTGTATGTTACATCTAACTCCTATTTCTAATTTTTTTTATATTTAAATTTATACAGTAATTTTATAACAAATATTGCAATAACGTTGTAATATCACAGCAATGTTGCTGCATTATAATGTTTCTGCAATATTGCTGCAAGTATTTCTCCACTGTACGCAAAATCTAATATAAATATATATATTATGTTGTAATATTACGTATCAATATTTAAAAAACGGACACGTTTTTTATGTTGCTGCAATGTTCCTGAAATATTGCGCAATATTTTTGCAATGTTGCAATCTTATAATGAAATATTTCTGCAATATTTTTGTGCGGGCAGCGTCATATTTGGAATCGTGCAATGTGTTAGTCAAAACGTGAGTTTGTATAAACATACTGTATTAGTGAAAATGTGAGTTTGTGTAATGTACTCTGTGAGTTACGTAACGCATGTGTGAATTGTGTAAACAACGTTCTAGCAATGCTATCCTTCCAATCTCATGTCTCGACTCTTATTGTAACGACTCTACATTTTTTCGACCCAGTAACGCCGAATGTTTTTACATGAAAATTTTTTTATTAAAATTTTTTTATTTTGTCTTGAATTCTCTGTGATAAGTGAAAGTAATTAAATATAATTTTTATTTATGAGATTTTAACTTAATGGCAAAAATAGGTATACAAAAATAGATTTTATTTTTTTAAAATATATACTTTTTTTCATTTAAGTAGTAATTCTTAATTAAGGTTCATATGTGATTTAGATTGAATGAGAAGAAAAATTATCACACCGAACAATCTTCGGAAGATTATAACAGTCACCCATCACGAGTTATGTACGAAATTATTAAAAAAGTTAATATGATCTTGACTTACATTGTCAAGGTAATGATCCTGAGCGACCATCGGACACTTTCAGCAGATGAGAGTGAGAGAGGATGAAAGAGAGTGAGATACAGCGAAAAAGAGAGGGGTGGTGGGAGTAAGTGATGAGAGCTGAGGTGGAGGGGAGGGGGTAGAGTTGGTCGAAGTTGGGGGAAGTGTGAGTGAAAAATGAGATAGAAGAGAGATGCATGTGACTGCGGACAAAGAAGAAAAAGAAGAAGACTTCACTTCATTTTTCATGAAAATAATCACACTTTTTGATTGCTTGTATATTCAGAACAACTTGACTGATTTTTATTTCTTTTGGCTCAAATTACTCGTGGCGATGCCGCCTTTCAGAATATATTACATGCGATTCAAAATTTTTTACATTTTTTACATTTTAGTAGTTCTGTACTCCCAAAAAATGGATTTTGATGACTCGGAATAAGAGACTTTATGTCTTTTATTTTTTTTTTTAACATGGCCGGAGACACTATCGCGTCTCCCTATGTTATTGTAAAAATTTATGAGATCCTATAATAACATATAAAAATTTTTAATGTTCCAATTTCATATAAGATTAATCTTATATGAAATATATATAATCTACGTGAAGATTTCTTACAAAGAATTTTCAGCAGGGTACATACAAATCGAAAAAATAATGAAAGTATACGAGTGATAATATTAACAAATTCGCGACTAAAAACGAAGAAACATCACAATGTAAATCATGCCCGTATGGAAAGGAACTATTGAGAATTCTTGTGGACTATTTAGATTTTTATATAATTATTATTCAATTTCTATAATTACTTGATTAGTAACTATTGGCAACTACGTGCGTAAATAATAATTAAATAATAACTAGCATTATTGAATAGTTCTAAAAAATAATTATTCGCGTACTACGTAATTGAACAAAATGCATGTAATATTTACTCATTATCAAGTTGATATCAATCATTGTGCATAAAATTTAACATTTTATTATATTTATTTGTTTGTATAAATATTTTAAATAATGAAATATTTTAAAATAGATTTTTTAAATGATTTAAATAATGAGAAATAATTTAAAAAATGTGACTATTGACTAGGATATAGGATATTATGAAAAATAATGTTTATATAATTGTGTTACATCCAAACACTGCATGCTTGGAGTTGAGGAGGTGAACGCAACGGAAATCGAATTATTAGATCGATTTGGTTGTATCCAGGTTCCGGACCGCAAGGGAGCTGTGGGGAAGGGCCGACGCAAATCGGAAGATACTTCGCTTCGTCCTGAAGCGCTCTTAACGAATTGGGAGTCGAATGGAGGACGAAGTGAAAATCTCAACTCGTGCTCCGCTAAATGAACAATAACACATGAGTCACGTATTTTTAATTTAAAGGATCCAAATTAGGTCAGTGTGCCGGAGGGCGCACTTTAACGTCAGATGTTCGTGTGTGCTGGCTTTCGGTCTTAATCCAAATGATCGGGGAGATGGGAAGTGCAACCACGGGAGAGTTGAATACAAGGAAAGGTTTTTTTTTCAAATTAACTAACGAAGGTTAAATTTAATGGTAATATAATAAAAGAAATATTTAGTAATACATTTTTCTTAAGTATAAAGATATAAGCTTTGATTCTCTATTGATATGAAGTATAGTCGTACGCATTTGTGTGTGTGTGTGTGTGTGTGTGTGTGTGTGTGTGTGTGTGAGTGTGTGTGAGTGTGTGTATGGAAAAAGAGTTGTATATAATACGGACGTTATTTCGAGTGCGGAGAGTTTGGAAAGAGGAGGAAAAAATGAAAGTTGTGTAAGCTCATATGATTGGAAAGAAAGAGGATTGATGAAAATGAGGGATGGAACTGAAAATAAGCAATAGATCCTACGATGCCATCACTCGGTCATTGGTGAAAGGAATAAAGTAGAACATGTATTCCAACCAATGGGCGTTATGAAAGAGGAGTGGAAGATGACGGGAGAGTAAGCGTTAAGATTGAGGAGATAGTATGCGAGATGGGAAATTCCTGAAATGGATTTCATTAACTAGTAGTAGAATTTTTCTTTGCTCTCGAGTTGGTCAAGATCTTGGGGAAGGAAAGAATGTTGAGGAGTCTGTAGTATGGAAAAGTGTTCTCCTAAATTTTATGACCTTAATATTTATGCGAAAACGCACGTGCAGTACGTCAAGAAAGCGCACGTGCAGCGTCAGCACGAGACAATCCAGAATCTATCCCTGAACGTCGTGTGTCGCTTCTTACATTTTGTGATCACGGACTCGTGAGAATCGTCCGCGACTTGATTGTTAAAAAGTATCTTGGCCGGTCTACGCTCCAATGACATATTTATTTATTTTTTTTTCCGTAATATCCGAGGGACACAAATTCGGTGTCCTTTTGATCTCGCCACTTGTACACCGATTTTTAGTTTATCTTCGAGCGACATTTACGAGGAAATATTGAATTCTTCATTTTACTTTTTAGTGTGGGAAAAGAAAATTTTTAGTCTTCTATAATCCTCAATTAGTGCGTTATTCGCAATGTCTTTTTATTTCAACGAATTCCAGATCTCCACGAAAGAAAAGTCGAGAGAGTCCGCTAGATCTAACAATTGTCTATACAATATAATTTATATAATTGTTTATACAATCAGTTATTTTAATGTAATCAGTAACTGTTATAACTATTAATGAAAAATAACTGTTTAGCCCATTAACTTATTAGTTAACCCTTAACTTATTTTTAAAAAATACATAAAACAGTCACTATTCAGGATATTCACGAACTGGCACCTAATATTATTAAATTTTCACGAAAATCGCTAAGATGTAGTTATTAATACTTATACTTACTATTTGCGCCAATAGTAAATTATTCATGACTCTAATCCGTAATAATGAATGGTAACTTCCTGTAGTTTTCCTTATAATTACAATTCGTCCCAATAGTATTCAATAATAATGAATAGTAAATGCATAAATAGTTACTATTCGCTCCAACAGTAAATGAATAATATGCTATAATATTACACTGAGAAAAAAAAATTGTTAAAATAACCATTTAATTACAATTTGTAGTCATTTTTTGGGACAATCATAAATTTAAAATTATTTTGATCAAATGAATTATAGTAACCTAAACACTGAATTATGATCATAATGACCATAATATGTATTTATTCAACTATATTGTATGGTTATCTTACATAAATTGTATTTGTATATTATACTAAAAAATGTTGTAACAAACATAATTAAAAGTATGTTAGACTCATACATCTATTACTATCAAGATTTGAAAATTGGTAACAAAGTTAAATGGTTACGAAATCATATGACAAATATAACCAAATTATTAATTGTTTTAAACGAAATAATTTGATAATTGTGACTAAACAATCTCTTTTATGTAATAAAAAAATGTGTACGGTTATATCTTAATGAAAAAAAATAATTTTTTTGTTATTATTACTTTTTATTTTTCCATTTTAATTCATTATTTACTGTTTTGCATATCAATATTCTATTTTATTAATATAACTACAATTAATTATTAAAAATGCATCGCATCGTCGATAAGATTTGAATTTACAATCCCTAGAACGATAGCCTAATACACTTATGGTATGCTGAGCTAATGATCGCTTATGATCAAGACTGCCAACGTCCTTTTTAGAGAGAAATATATATCGAATTTGTGATTATAATTACATGATAAAATAATTACAGTTAGGAGCATTTTTATAATTATTATTGTCATAATGTTAGTAACAATAACCTTATATATATAGTTCTAGCAATCCATACAAAAATTGTATTATAAATTGTGATAGTTTAATATAGTAATAAAATATGAAAATACGTATGATAAATAAAATAACTGTTTTTATGTATAATTGCAATTATAATTATAATGAATATAAGCATTTTTTTAACATTTGCTTATCATTTACATGTTATAACAATATATAATTAAAAAATATATTTTAAAAAATGAAAAAATCTGCAGTCATTTTCAAATAGCGTGTGTAACCATATTAATAACACATTTAATTGTACTTCTAACTACAAATTTAATTGATCAAATTTACTATACGTATTATAAAAATTAAAAAAAAAATTGTAAAAGTAATTATTGGCATTAAATGTTTGACAATACTACACACGGAAAAAATAGATTTGGTTAAATTAATTGAAATTGAAGTGGAAAATTAACGATCTAAAAATCTAATTAAATTTACTAGATTTGTGATTAAATATATTAGAATTCTGGTTGAAATAACCAATTTCAAAATCTACCAGAATTCTAGTTATAATAACCAATTCCCAATCTACCAGAAATAGATTTGGTTAAATTAATTGAAATTGAAGTGGAAAATTAACGATCTAAAAATCTAATTAAATTTACTAGATTTGTGATTAAATATATTAGAATTCTGTTTGAAATAATCAGAATCTAACCTATCAATCTAAATTAAACCAGAGATCTAGTAAACTTAACTATTATAGAATTCTGGATCGTTCATTTTTCCATCACAATTCCAGTTAATTCAACCAAATATTTCTTTTTGTGCAGCAATATATTTGACCATATTTATATAACTATTTATATAAATAATAATTTAACACTTTTCTTAAAAAAACTACAGGAATAAGAATTATATATCACAGTCAAAGATCACACAAATGCTCAAAAATAAAACACGCAACACTCAGATCGCAGCGAAACGAAACACGCCCGCCACGGTGATCGAATGATCTCTCGAGCACAGATTATATAAGAAAAGATAACCAACTCCCATATTTTATTTTGGAATAGTGTTTTGAACTCCACCTAGGCGAATATATACATAAATGAACTAATATTCAATATGACTGACTTCTAATAGACTGACTTCTAATAGAGAATAAGGATGCAGAGAATAAGGATGCAATAGAAGAAATAAGGAATTAGGAATAATGATTTCAACCTATCTATATATATCGGTATATCCGATTTTTGATAGATTAAAATCGTTATTTCTTATTCCTTCTATTTTCTTTTATCTGCAAGCCTATTTTTTTTCCAATTAAACTTCTTGCTTGAAAAAGTAATTATGAAGTTATAAAATAATAATTTTAGTCTACAAATAATAATTTTATTAGTTTAATTAAATAATATTTTTTTTAATTTATTTATAACTATAGTACATATAATAAATATAAAATTACATTTTTTTAGAAGTACAAATAGTCATTTTAAAAAATATAATAGTTTAAAAAGTTTATATTTTTTTCACATATTGTTTTTGTCTTTTTTTATAAAGTTCAATAGCTTGCTTAAAAATAAAATTTCTAATTGTAGTCAAATATCACGATCAGATAAAACTCTACTACATTGTTTTATAAAATGAATATAAAAACAGTTTTGTAATTTTTTGTATTACAGTGCGTTTAAATTCTTCCTTATGTATGTGACATTGAAAAAAAATCTAAATTTAATTTTTTTTAAACGTTCGCGTAATAATGCAGAAATTTTTGCATTTCTGCAAAAACGTATTGAAGAAATATTTTCATTTAAAATACAATCAGCTTCAAGATATGCATGTTTTAAAACAGACAGAGACGGATAAGTTAACGAAGATTTCTCTTGTACATTCTTTATGGACTAATTCCCTATACTCTTCACGTGTTGTATCTGTTGTTAGGAGGCTCTGTTACACGCTAAACAATTTTTAAATTCTTTCAAAGACAATATCTTTTTTGCAATCCAGCCAGCAACGTACACTTGATTATTTTTATGCGATGAAACTTTATCCGTTATTGTTTTATGTAGAATTTGAAATGATTCTTCAGACAGAATCTTCTTCTACTATTTGTTCTACAGCGTTAACATGAGAAACATTTTTCACAAAGTTCTTTAATGTAAATCACCATCATTTTTGCTTTCGCAGTTAGTACTTATAGAGCGTTTCGAAGTTAGATTATTGATTAATAATGTTTTGTACGATCCACAGAATTGGCTCTATGTAGGATTGGTATTTCTATGTCCGTGACTACGAATCACTAAATAAATTTTCTACTGGATCTTGATTAACATTTTTCGTTTTTAAAAACTTCATGCCTGTATTATTGATTATTTTCCATATATTTTGAAACCCACGTAGAGTAAAGATCCAATTTTTTGATGATGGTATGCATCTAACTGGTTATTTAATTTTTGGATCTACATATCGCATATTGGATAATAGTCTAATAGTATACAACCAAAAATCATGATGTTTACTATTTTCTGATATCGCAACTCGTAAAGGACTTTCTGGATGCAAAGTATGTGCGTTTATAGAATCAAAAAGTTTGTTAAAGATCTAATATCACTACTGTGTCATATTCTGTCTTGTTTGAAGTGGACCAATCTGTGAATTAACAAATTCTCTTGCAAAGTTAAATAAAATATATATAAATATATTATGCCATTCAATAAATTAGAAGAAAATAATAATTATCACTTATCAAATTACCTTCGATTTTGTTATATTCAATATATGCTGATAATCTAGCACTGAAAATTTGAGCAGCACATTTAACTTTCATCTTTTTTATTTTTGATCTAATTACATGTTCATCAGTTAATGTTGGCAGTTGACGATTTAATGTATTTATGTTGATATCCATTTTATATGTCAGTTCAATTATCTCCCAGGATGCAAATTGTCGTTCGTTTGTTTTTTGACTATTGACATTAAATTCTAAATTTTTAAATAATAAATTATTACGGATTTCTTTTAAAAGATGCGGTGGATCGTAAATGGATATAATATTTTGTCCAAAAAGTTCAATAATATCGCTTTCAAAAAAATTAAAAATTATTTTATGCATTATTTATTATGTTTTCTAATATATTAATATATATTAGAAAATATAATTATATTAATTATAATTAATTAATATAAAAACAAAATACTCACGATATTCTTGACTTGTTTGTATACATTTTTTTTTAGAATTCTCGATAAGATTTTTAATGACTGTCATATTTAGTTCTCCTTGGTCATATACAGTTGCGACAACTATTAAACCAGCCTGAGTTAGCTCTTTTATAATTTTTTTGATATATTTTAATAACTGTGCAGGTTTTGTTTAACTTTTACAGAAGTTGTGAAGACAATGGTATTTTCCATCCATTCATAATTCCTCTTACCATAAAAACTAATCGACTATTAATGATGTGCATCTATGTCTATTTTCAAAGTCAACTATGTCAATTAATTGGTCATATTCCAAATTGGTTTCTAAAGACATCTCATCCCACATTAATACACATAATTTATCTCGTTCATCATTCATTTGTGCAATACGCTGTCAAAGATGCTCAAAAACAAATTTATTAATTCTTGGTTGTAAAGAAATCCTTTGTAATAAACATTTAAGAGTTGTAATATTTGGTAAAACAAATAATTTTGATAATAATTTATAACATAATCCAGAATGTAATGAATTTAAAGTGATAGTGCCAAAATTTGTTCATTAAGCGAGAATCTTCTTCCTTACAATACAAATAATAAAGAAACAGTTTTAAACAATATTAATTAAAAATTGATCGAATAAAATAGTTACAGTTTAAAAAGTATACAATTCTAACATACAATTTTTTTTTAATATACAATTTTTTCAATGATAATTGAAAAAGATATTATAAATTTACGCTATTATCTACTTTTGATTCAAAAAATATATTGTTTAAATATTGGAAACTTCTGGACATATTAATTCCAATTTTTTTTTGGATGATTTTAATTCATTAAATAATAATGAATGCGCGCGCGCGTGCATCATCCTTTTCTATACGTAATAAATTATTAATTCGTACATAAGAATGAAATACATAATGGAATTATCTTTATTATTTCTTATTATATTCTACGATATTTTTACATTGTTTATAATATATAACTTACCTTATCAGATAATAATTAAATAAATTCTATTTGTTTCTTCACAATTCTACTTTAACAATAACCTTGGTATATATTCTGTAAACACACACATGACAGTTTATATATAAGTCGCGCCATCTGGGGACGAATATACCAAAATGAATTAATGCGGTCTGAAATTTTATATGGAAGTTGACACATGTTCTCGAGATTGAGGACAATCGCTTTGTCATTATCATATTTCCTAACTGTGTTAATAAATACCGTATTAATAGCGTATTATTTCATTTCCATATTATTATATCTTAATAGCGTATTATTTCATTTCCATGTAATCTCCTCAAATATTAATAATATTAAACTGGCAGCAAAGGCATGAAATTAATAGCGTTTTCTTTTGGCTGCATTATCGCTCACCAGTGCAACATTCAGACAGTGAAGCGTGTTTCCATGGCTATAGTGCAATGCAAATTTTATGCACAAAGTGGGGTTTTGCTACACGATCACAAACATACGATATAGAACCACTATGTAGAACCATTAAAAATTTGAAAATGGAAATCAACCGGCAACAGAATTAAACATGATAGCATGAAATAGTGTACATCATGATGTATATACACTTGCGTAATCAGCAGCATCAATGTAACACTTACAACTGGTGTAGTGCGAGGTTACACTCAGTATATCCCAAAAGAAAACGCTGTAAGAATGGTTACAGTAGGAAGCATAAATAATGTTGGCAATGTCTCGATCACAAGCATGCGATTAACTCAGCGTAATGTATTAGGCTATCGTTCTAGAGATCGTAGGTTCAAATCTTACCGACAATGCGATGCGTTTTTTAATAATTAATTGCAATTAATAAAATCTAATATAGGTATAAAACAATAAATAATGAATTAAAATGGAAAAATAAAAAGTAATAATAACAAAAAAATTATTTTTTTTGTTAAGATATAATTATATACATTTTTTTTATTATATAAAAGGGATTGTTTGGTCACAATTATCAAAGTATTTCATTTAAAAGAATTAATCATTTACTTATATTTCGTAATAACCATTTAACTTTGTTATCAATTTCCAAATCTTGGTAGTAATAGATGTATGATTCTACGTACTTTTAATTGTGTTTATTGTTTTACAACATTTTATAGTATAATTTACTATAGGCAAATACAATTGTATAAAATACAATAACATACAATGTAATTGAATACATATTATGGTCGTTATTACATATTATGATCATAATTTAGTGTTCAGGTTACTATAATTCATATGGTCAAAACAATTATAAATTTATGATTGTCTCAAAAAATGACTATAAAAATTATAGTTAAATTATGATTATTCCAACCATTTTTTTTTTAGTGTAACCATTCTTTTACTGTAACCTTAATTCCATGCCTCTGTTGCCAGTTTAATATTAATAATATTTGAGGAAATTACATGGAAACGAAATAATACGCTGGTATTTACTATTAACATAGTTAGGAAATGATAATGACAAAGCGATTATCCTCGAGAGATCATCCGACCGTGGCGGACGTTTTGTCTGCGATCTTAGTGTTGCGTGTTTTATTTATAATTCTTATTCCTGTAAGTTTTTTTAAGGGAAAAGTTAAATTATTATTTATGTAAATGTGGTCAAATATATTATTGCTATAAAAATATGCTGGAAAAAAATATTTGGTCGAATTAACTGGAATTATGATGGAAAATGAACGATCCAGAATTCTAATTAAGTTTATTAGATTTCTGGTTAAATTTAAATTGATGATAAAAAGTTAGATTCTGGTAGATTGAGAATTGGTTATTATAATCACAATTCTAATAGATTTAATAAATTTAATTAGATTTCTAGATCGTTCATTTTCCACTGCAATTTAATTAATTCAATCAAATCTCTTTTTCCGTGTGTAGTATTGCCAAACATTTAGTGGAAATAATTACTTTTACAATTATTTTTTTTTTAATTTTCATAATATGTATAGTAAATTTGACCAATGAAATTTGTAGTTAGAAGTACAGTTAAATGTGTTATTAATATAGTTACACACACTATTTGAAAATGACTGCTTTTCTATTTTTTTAAATATATATTGTTACATTTTAATTATATATTGTTACAACATGTAAATAGTAAGCAAATGTTGAAAAAATGTTTATATTCATTATAATTAGAATTATACCTATATCCCTACAAATATGACGGCTTGTCCGTAGAATAGGCTAGAATGGGACAGGACGATGCCACGAAGAAAAAGACGCCGAGTAGCAAGTAATAATGATGACGCTACGAGGAAAAAGACATCGAATAGCAAATAATGATAACGACGCTAGGAGAAAAAAGACGTCGAGTAGCAAATAATGACGACGACGCTATGAG
>Ga0157363_1001803_pt1 | contig 18273 bp, 12 predicted proteins | sample AttsexASBM1_FD_111477 | JGI IMG/M metagenome (GOLD analysis project Ga0157363, IMG submission 111477) | Fungus gardens microbial communities from leaf cutter ant in Ribeirão Preto, State of São Paulo, Brazil - Atta sexdens ASBM1 | ecosystem: Host-associated > Fungi > Mycelium > Unclassified ... | reverse complement strand
TTTTTTCCGAAAGAGCGAATCACATTTGGAAAATCGCTTTCTGCAAATTTCTAAGAGCGATCTTATCTGCATTTAAAGTGGTGTCTACAATGAGATTTAAAGCGAAAAATTTAAGCTTTGAGCCTTAAGCTTACACTGTTAGAAATGTTCTTAAATTTCATTAAATTTTAAGTTATACAATTTGAACTTTAAATTTAATGTATTTATAACTAAAAAGTATATTTGTGTACATATACATAAAATTTAATGTATTTTTCATAAAAATTTATGAAATTTAATGTACTTTTCATAAAAATTTTATTAAATTTCGTAAATTTAATGTACACGTTCATTTGAGTAATTACTGTAACTTAATTTTCAGTTAAATCATTCATTACTTTTAATTTCGTTCATTTACATGTAAAGGAAGATCGTGGTTACATTTCTAACAGTGTAAGTAAGAAATTGAATCACAGTCGAATGTAAGAAGAACGATCGACTATGATTGATAAATTTTTTACGGCTTAAAGTTTAAGTTTTACTCCTTAAAATCTTCTTATAAAGCTTAATGATTGCAATATTATTTTGTAAGCGAAATATTATTACGAGCATGGGATTTTGGAACATTAAGAAGTGTTGGATGACTGTAGCCGGGCAGAAATTGCAGGTGCAGGAGTGGCGATTCCGCATCGTGAGACCGACAGGAAACCCGGACGAACCGCTTCGCTTCCGACACGCTTCGCCGCAAGGCGAGGAACCTCATGCGTTAGACCGACTCGTGTTAACCCTTTCGTGCCGGAAAACCTGACTTAATCGCGAATTAAAAATAGTTTCCTTTGTAAGAGAACACTTTCTTCGTTCCCTTCATAAAATTTTTATGAAGAGATTAGTTGCTAGATTGTTATTATAATAAAATCAGCTTTTGCAATTCATGGTAGTTTTTGTTACGCTCTTGCGATTCCCATCATACAGACTAACATTGCAATATTAAATTAACAAGATTAAAAAAAAAACGACAATCTTATAATCTTGAAGATACTTTTTTTTTAACTGCAGGCGTCGTTGCTATTCCCGACGTTTTCCAAGTCATGCGATCGATACGCGAAGTCGTCCGCAGATTTGGGGACGACGAAAAGGAAGTGGCATGGATCGAGACGTTGAAGAACCGGAGAGAAGGGACGCGCATGTGTCGCGTGTGCAAATCAAGCACTCGCTGACCTGGGTTAACAGCCCGTCAAGGACTACAATGCAACATTGTTTCGTCCCGCGCCACCGACGGGAACGACACGTCGTGTTTGTTCCGTTCTCTCTTCCCCGTAACTTATTCGTGTAGACTGTGTAGAGAAACAGGTCCTCCCGGCTTTCTCGCGTCGCTTCTTTTCACTCTTTGTCGTTTCCTTTTCCACCTGGTCGGTGCCCTCGTTGAACGAGTTTTCATCTGGACAACCGACAAGTAATCCGAGGACTCGAAAGGGACAAGTATAGACCGTCGTATTTCACGAATGATTCCATATACTTAACAAAATCAGTCGAGAATGTATAGAATTATCCTTAGAAATTTATGCAAGCGAAAATTTATAGAACATGGAAAACTCTTTATGGTTAAATTCCACAGATCTGATATTCGATTTAATTCTCATATACGTGAAGCACATTTATATTTTACGCGTGTGTCAACATAAAAAAAAAAATAATGGTGTGTAAGGTAAAATATTTTCAAAGGGTTATAGAACTTGTCGAATATGCCTGCATTCCACTAGGAATTTCTCAATTAAAATATTTTCACCTCGCAACTTCGCGTCTTCGGTATGTGTGCCCGTTGGAAAAAATTCTGATATTTGCCATTAACGACTTTCGGCTGGAAAACTACGCGCGTGATAAGTAACAGAACGCGCTATAATTTTATTAAATGTCCCGTGAAGCAACGAATAATGAGTCGTCGCGACGCCGCCGACGCATTTCAGGAGGCCACGTTAATAATCGCCAACAATTAGCGCGCGAACTTTAACGTGCTCCTTGAAAAATATGGAAGTCATTCGTTTCCGCCAGTGACTCGTAAATTCGATGCGTGCTTCTCCAGGCAAGAGGAGCTAACGCATTGTCGGCGACAATGGAATTCCCGTGACCGTCCCTTGAACGATGCTATCACCGGAAGTGAAGCAATATACTGTAGCAATATAGGCGAAAAATTTACACGCGATCAAAACAAGATTGTTTGATTAAAACAACACAGTAACTTCTTGCTATTAACATTCTTGAAAAGATCTGATCTAATATTTGAAAAATTGATGAATGTAAGAATATCTAAATTATTTTGTAGATTGAGAAATTGAATTCTACAAATATTAATAAGCATGTCTGTATGAAATTCCGCTTGTTAATTAACCAACGAAAAAGATTTTATTTTACACAGAGATTTGATTAGAGACTATAACGAAGAATATTTTCATTAATGATAAAGAACTTGATTCTATCGATCGATCAATTTCAAATACGTGTCAATTTCAACGAGGACTATTATCGATTAATGCACGATTGCGGCCTTCTCGCCCGCGACAAACTCGTTTTTTACTCGCGTCATCCATCGCATCTGTACATGGAAGTAAGAGTTTTGTAGCGAAGAACACTCGCACGCTCGCTCGCTCGCAAATCGCAACACAGCGCGAGTCGTGACACAATGTGAAACGAGCTTGTCCCTGGCCTATATAGCGTAGGTAAGCTCCATCCGCGATTGCGTAACCGCGGCCGATAGTAGAACGCGCGAGTCGCAACCGCGGCATTTTCCAGCGTACTGTATTTGCGAGTGGTTTACTGTAATTGCGACTTTGCGACACGGAGAAAATTGAGGAACGAGGGGGGGGAGAGAGGGAGGGGGGGAATATACCAAAAATTTTTTATCGATATTTTGCAACGCGACGTTAATGCATAGTGAGAACCAGATGTAAATACAGTTGTACGTCTATTACCTTGTTAAGAAAGTCCAATGTTATTCAGTTACTAGTAATATTTCACATTCTGTTTGTGCACGTAATATTTCCTTATTTCTACTTGCACACTGGTTATCGTTGTTCCAAGGTATCAGCTTGTTATGGCATCTCGTGTAGGTTGGTTGAAATACGAAGGACGAAGAATACATGCGTTACACGTGCTTTTGCAAGATTTTTCTATGAACATTCGCGAATAAAGGACATAAATGTTACCGCTCGTGATTTAATAAAGACGAAGACTCGACGTCTTCTTCGATTGCATTCAACGCTCGGTATACGTAGTGCGACGGTAACTAATGCGATATTAGAAAGTTCAGGTGGGCACTTTTAAAGCTCGCAATATTATTTACAACGCGAGCGGCTATACTTGGCTGCCTTCGTCGTTAAACACTTAACCATCGCGGATTCAATGTGTTCTCAAATACATCGGTGAAACGGCGATTCGCGGAATTATTACACTCGCGGAGAAATTTTACACCGCTAGGTGGATCGTGAAATTCGCGAGTTACTCCTTTTGGACGAACGCCACGACGACAAGCCAAGAACACGAAATGCTAAACTCCCAGATATTACATGAACGTTATTTCTTGTTAAAAGCATACGTTAAAAGCTGATAATTATACGTTTATATTTATTTACAAAAGAATTCAATTTATTTGACTGAAAACGCCTTAGACTTCGGTAAAACAATTATTGCTTTTGAGGCAATTATATATAAATAACGAAAATTATTTATGCGAAAATTTATATGAACACCAATTTGTATGTACAAATGAAGAGATACACATTGATATTATTTAAACATTGATATTAGTTAACGCGATATTTAATGCAAAACTATTTCTCAATTAATATATTTCAACCTGTATATTTCGACATTCGTAGCACCTGTTTCCTCGAGATCTTCTACATAAATAAGAATTAGAATTAGCTCGTTTTATGATCGTTGCGATAATGTAACGCATCGGCGATGAGCCAATCTTGTGTGAGTCACTATAATTCCATTCACTTCCATTACTGTATAAACTAATAATATGTTCTCAATTTCACTGTCATAATCGTGATTCTCTTGCAACGCGGATCGGATTGATTTGTGGACGATGCAGCCTCGCGTCTTGGTTTATTATACAGAGAATCTAAAGAAATCTTTCTCATACAAATTATTTCACAGCCATTATATGATGATAATTATATGCAATACATTGTTACTAGGTGCATTATTATCATATATATATATATATATATATATATATATATATATATGTATATATGTATATATTTAACAGCAGATTACTCGAGAGATTTGAATTCAATTAATACTGATTTTATCTTCCGTAAGGAAATGTGCTAAACGCATGAAAAAGGCGGTAACAAATTTATCACTGAAATTCCATTCGTTAGCGATATCTTGTATAGATGCACGATCGTTAAGCACGTGTCAGCACATCGACGGAATCGCTTCCGCACTAATTCTCGCCGATTGTAAATAACGAGTGGTCATTTTTTGTTCTGAATTTTTTTTATCTCTCGCGCTCGTGGCAACACGCGATAACTCACGACGTTGCAGCGCGTAACCGTGACCGATCGGTCGCAAGTCGATAAATTATGTAACTTAATTCCGTTACCTCGACAGAGAATACACGTGTAATAAAACAAATTAATAATTGACGATTCTCATTGCTGAATGTAAATGTGCAGCCTCTCGACCACGGAAAATTTACGGTGGTGTGGCAAGATTTATCGCGAGTTACCAAGGCTAATGCTAAGTTAAAAAGATAAAAGTTAAGATAACTTTTTAACTTAATTTCGTTAAATTTTATCGGTAACTTTTTATTAACTTTTGATTTTTTTTTAAGTCAATCCTTAGACACAATGCGAGAGGATAATAAGTATATAATTTAGTAATTTTTAATGTAAAATTAAATATAAAATTGTATAATCATTACTTGTGAAGAAAAATAACGTTTTTCGGTTGTTCGTTCGGTAAATAAAATTTAACTTTTAACTTTTCAATTACTATTTTTATTAACTTAACTTTTAATTCAATTAATTTCATTATGGGTTAACTTGTATTTTAATTAAGTTAAATTTTCAAGGCTGTCAACATTAATTTAATTTAGTTTAAAAAAAAAGTTAACTTACTCAAACCCTGCGAGTTACACCTTTCCAATTTCGATCTCGATGATTCCACCATGCGACTTGAAAGAACGTTCGCATCTTTTAAGATCTGCAAGATCACGGCATAGCTTGTTCTCGCACGGTTCGTTTTTCATTTTCGCCTCTTCTAATAGACCGGCGAGAGTTAATTGCACCGTGGAATTTCTAGTCTATCAGGTGTATGTGTGTACATGTGCGAACAGTGGAAAGACTACAATTTTAACAAGGTGTTTTAAACCCTTCTCATTCCTTAACCCCGGATAATATTACGGTTCACGTCGCTTGACGCTCTGATTGGCACAACACTAAAATTGTTTTCGAAGATGTGTTGTAGAATTTAAATTTTAATTTATTACAAAATAAATGTAAATACAAAAATAGAATACAATATAATTATTAATTACATACAAAATATAATTCAATATTTTTAAATACAACAAATAATGTAACATATAATAAAATAATAAATAATATAATAATAATACAATGAAAATACAAAATTAAAAAGATTTTTTTTCATCTTTCTGCGACTTAAATAAATTGCGAATAAAAGAAAGATAATATCTAAATGTCCCAATGTTATCATACTTAATTATAAATTACGATATCGCATCATCTTCGTAGCATTTAATAATGTACCGCAACATCCTCCTTGATGAGCGTATAATCCGCATTCTTATATCTCTTCTTGTTTGAATCATCGTGATTTGAATCTTTTTGCAATTTGCGAATTATCGCAAGATGACAAATATCCTTGCGAGTCATGGAAATCGGTTTCCGTTTGACTCTTCTTCTTTCGCAACATAAAACGCGAAGACTGTTCTATATAATCTATGATATAATTAAGAGTGACACATCTTCTATTCATCAAGCAGTTTACTATCCGATTTATAAAAAAAAAAAAAAACAACGGACGAAGTACAAACTACGTGAGAGTTATATATTTCTTCTTCTAATCGATATAAATCTTTTTAATATTAAATCTTAAACAAATAATATAATATTCCATACATATTATACGATAATATTCCATATTATTACATGTTCCATTAAATGAAAAGATATAAAATTTATTAAATTTGCAAATTTAACTTAACAAAAATTTTTATGTAATTTGTTAAATTTATTTGATCTTGATTTATATACAATAGATATATTTGTTCAGAATTTTTTTAATGTATCAGCAATTAAACGAGCGGAAAACACATTTTCCGAGATACTCCAAGCTGCCAAGTAAATCTCACAACATGATTATCGTTTCCGCGTCATTAATATTCACGGAAATGACGTTCGCGGCGTTGTGGTACAATGCAAGTACGAGGAGCGAAGATACTCGGCTGTAAGGTGGATGCCCGTTACGTGACCACTTTCGATTTAATTCAAGTCCAAGGCGACAGGGCTGTTCAGAGAGACAAGTTGTTCCGCGAATGTCTATAGCGCCGATCGAATATTAAGCCATGTCTCTCTATCCCTTCGTTTCTCACTCTCACGCGGTTATCGACCTTCGAAATACATGCTGGATATCATATGCGCTATCAGCGGTAGCACGCGATCGAACAAAATATATCAGACTTCTTTTGGTTGCATGCAATATCAAACAAAATACTTTTTATCTCCTTCATTATATTAGATATTTTATTATCTGAGGTCTCTCTATAGCATTATGCGATCTATTAACTTAACTGTCAACTATATATAAATCATTATACAATCATTTATTTGTTAAATTTGTTTTTTTCTTTAAATAATATAAAATTTATAAGAGAATATTTAAACGTTTGTCATTTCTTTACGAATGAATCAATAATTTATATTTTATTCAAAGCAAGAGAGAGTCATTTTATATATCGTTAGAATTTATAATATATGTTATACGGCGTGCATTCGTTATTGTGCAATATTGACGTTTACAATTATCAACATTTCTGAAGCACTTATCAAGTAGACAGTACCCTTACTAAAATATTAACGCTTCAATGTACGGTATCATTTAACATCTGCATCCAATGTTCAATTTCATCAACGACAGGTAAAATTATTCGTGAACAAGTCTGTAAATTTTTTTTACAAAATTATTTAACTAAAACAGTTTAACGTAAATAATATTTATAAATTTATTTGACGGAGAGATAAGGAAATAATTTTTTTAAACGGGAAACCTTTAAGAAAGTTAATTGCCCATTGTTGACAAACACTTTGGTAAGTGTATAGATGTGAAAACGAATTTTTCGCAAATATGCGTTTCGAATTAAAGACGCTTCGTCCCGATGCAAGCCTTCGGTATAAATCGCGTTTCCTGCCGACCGGAGGAAAGCAGAAACCATCGAGAAGAACGAGGGAGGTCCAACTTCTCCCAGCGGAGGTTTAGCCCGCTCTAAGTAGAAGTCTGGACACCATCGCGCGGCCACGACGGAAGGTCAACGCACTTCGGCCAAGGACACATTCTAGACCCATACACAGGGACCTCCCTCGTAACCACCAGCACACCGGCACACACGCAAACACGCGGCCACGCACTGACATACGGGGATCGACTCGCACACATCGATCCTCTCGTACGCGCGCACGTCGCCCTTGTTGCAGCTATGCACCGCGCGTTCCTGCGTGAGTAAAAATCCGTGCGTTCCTACGTATACGTCGGTATGCGTGTGTGAAAGAAACACCGTGATATATTTGGTTGCCGAAGCGGATACAGTGCTCTCTGGTGCACGATTTTTTTTCCGGTTCCGATATCGTCGCTGCTCTCTTTTCTTAGCTCGCTGTTTCACAAATTTTTTATTCGACATAACTATTTTTTTTCTACGGCTCGATATTGTTGTGCCATATTTTTCTAGCTCTGGGCTTTCTGCTCCTACACAATATTGCTTTATTATAATCATTTCGTTCAAAAAAAAAACTTCGAACTGATTGTACTTATTAAAACAGTAATGATATTAAAGCTTCAGTAATGATTAGTAATAAATTAACACTGATTTTAATAGAATTTTATATGACATGCCTTTCTTAATTAAAAAATTGCCATTTTATATTATTTAACGGTTAACTTCCAGATCATATCAATATTTAAGACATTGAAACATTTGAAACTCTCGTATCCATCTATTCACTTCATTTACGAGGTAAACTTTACTCCGAGTTTAATCGAGCGAGTGCTATCGGGATTTACTAGGCGAGTGATAAGGAGCAGATAGCAGATAAAATATAAGAATCTTCGTTTGCGAATAAGAACGGTATAAGATCAATTGAATTTTGATAGTTCGCATGAATCGCAATAAAATGCGATGCGATTTTATAGAGTATCCACTGCGCGCTTACATATAACGCGACATTTAGTGCTAATAAATCTGCGTTCCATAAGAACATTATAGCAATACGCCGTTATGGCAGTTTCTACATAAAGATTATATGCGTTGTTACTCGACGAGAGATATCTTCGCGTCGTGAAGATGTACTTGTCTAAACGTAATGCAACGCCAGAATAAAGGAATACTCCATTGAGATGAATATATCGCAAAAGTCGAAAAGTTGCACGTTTGCATACACCGCTGCATAAGCGAGATTACCGGGGTTTTTTTTCTTCATTACACGGAAGATGCATAAATCGCGTTACAGCCATTCAAAAAATTCAACATGCCTGATATGCGGATTTTTTCCTGTATCCGGTAGAACTTTTTCTAGTACATGTACGATACAGCGTGCTGCGTTCAACCGACCTACACGGACTGCGGGAGAGAAGCAGGGACAAAACGTGCTTCTGTCTGGATGCTGATATGAATAATGTATCGCACGGGGTCGCGGCACTAAGGGAGAGGAGGGACGAAAGAGGAAATTAGAGTTGGATACGCACAGGATTATGAAGGCGGCGATATATGGTCGCGCGAGAAGCACGGGAGGAGAAGGAAGAACCCTCCAGAGGGAGCCGGTCGTGAAAGAACTTACACGACGAAAAATGGATATTTCACGGTGTATCGATTTTCGCATGCATTTCGAAAATGTATAACTGGATCATGTAACGTTACACGGGAAGAAAAGTTTTGCTGAAGTATCTTTAAATTATGCTAGGTACAAATCCGAAAATAACTTTGTTGGATCATCAGAATAATTTTGTAGAATGCTTAAGCGTTAACGATAATGCTGCAAAAATTGTAACTTTCTAGCAATTCGGTGAGTGTTTTACGGAATTAATGGTCTAGATAGAATATTATTCCCAGCTCTATATCTAAATTTATAGATACTTAAAAAAAAATCGTTCTTTTTTTAGTATTTTAGCTTTATATATTTTAGAGATTATGGTTAGAAAGGCAAAATTATCGCGAACTGCATTTTCGCGCTGTTAGTCGAATCGATAACAGAAAATAATAATTTTCACACTACAGCGATTATTGAGAGTGCTCAGAATTTACACTGCACGCTCAGCATTGGCCTAAAAAGTTATACGTAATACAAAGTCTTGACTTATGCGAACAAAATCGTTACGATATCCACTTGCATTCATTCGCAATCTAAATTTGCATAAATTCGCTTTGAAATTCGCTCGGCAAAAAATTGACATGTCAATGTACTTGCAATTTGTTCGTAATATCGAATTTCTCTGCCTTGTCGAAGAGAATTCGTCGAACTTGATCAAGAGACAAGAAGAAGATGCACGTTAATGAATTGCGGAAGCTGCTAAAATTAACGATATAATACGCCACGTAATAACGATATAAATATCCGTTTCAGCCAGTCGCGCGCGTTCGCGAAAAGTGCGTAAACAGGCTCTCCGACCGGACCTAACGAAGAGGTGTGTTCCGTGTAATTAGTAATTACGGCGAGCCTGCAAGCGAGCGATCAGTAAACTGGTTACGGATGATCGATCCATCGATTCAAAGATTCGTGATACGGCGACTTGCAGACAGGATGCTTAAATTTAATAAGCAATAATATATTTCCATTCGTTCGGCACAACTACTTGATGCTTACATATTTAATTAGTATTGTTGAGAATAATTAATAATTAAGTAGTAACAGGAAAGATGATAATAGCGTATTATCGAGAAAGTTGATGCGAACGCTTATCCACTTAGAAATATATTTTTTAATATTACAATTACTAGTAAAAGAATCATTACATCATTTACAGTATTATGAAAAATTAAGTAATCCAAAATTGATCTCGCAAAGAGAGAGAGAGAGAGAGAGAGAGAGAGAGAGAGAGAGATTATTAAAATCACTTTATGACTTTATGATTTTATTTTTTCACTCGCTATTATTTTTCCGGATATTTAGAAGTGTTTCGACATATTTAGAAGTGTTTCAGTATTCAAGGCGACGGATAGTCTCGCTCGTGATATTGTGTGCATCTCCGAGAGAGATTGTGGCGGGCATGCCGAACGCGCATCTCGGGACAAGAGAGACCGGCTATCGCGCAAGAACCGCGTCTAATCTCGCCCTGAGAGAGCGAAGAGAGCGACCCTGAGAGTGAGGAACTGAAGGCTCTCCCCGCTATCGGCGCGAGGAACGCTATCGAGCGGGAATAACACGCAGGAGTTCGCTTCGTCGGATGAATTCCTGTGGCATGTCGTAACAGGCAACAGCGGACCGACGTCGTCGACCGAGCTCGCTCTCTTTCTCTTTCTACCTCCTGTTACTCCCGAGGGACTAATTTGTGCGTGCGCGAGGTAATATACGTGTATACGGGGTGTGGCGAGAAAATGTAACAGGTCCGCATTCACCGTGTTGCTTAGCGCGATTTGTCATTGTCAGAACAAAGAGAGACAGAGGGAGAGAAAGAGATTATAAGAAGTTCAATGAAGCGATAATTCGTATCATTATAACTTATAACGTGATTATACTACTTTATTTAGTAAATTCTTATTTAGAATTTTATTCAGAATCAATTGAATTCTTATAACGAAATTTATAAGCATTAAATAACGTGGTTTAATATTGTAATGAAATAAAAAGATGTAATTTAAGAAAGAGAACAACGCATAACAATCTCGTTAGAAAAGCTGCAGATTTTTTTCCAGAACAGCAGTCTGTCATCATTTGTTCTGCTATTTTAGGACAACCCCTAGTACCTGGATGCGCGCATATGGATGCATATACGCACGGCTAGTCACCCTTGCGTGTCCAACCCTACGAGTAGTGCGGCTTACGTGTCCATGTGGGTGTCATCGTCGATGTTATCGTCGACGGACCCAGGTATTCCTTCTCTCGACGAGAAAAAAATCTACACAGAGCTACAGAACGTTTCACAAGACCTAAATTTTTCCAACAAAAATCTGATAAACTTTCCTCATAATTAAGTTAAACCGCGGCTAAGCGGACTAAGACTTTTAATTAATACTTGATCTCTGAAGCCCTCTTAACCATTTTAATTTATTGCGTAAATATTTAATTTTCTCTACCTTCTCACTTCTCTCGTAATCTTACGAGCTCTCATTTTCTTAACAATTTTGATAATCAAGGTCCATATTAGAACTTCCTTGAAGTGAAATCCGTTGCGATAAACTAATAAATTCAAAGTACATTTCTGCCGTTTATTTTCATTCGCAAAACTTATCTTCCGGAGAGCTCTCATTTCCATGTTGAACAGTTCTATGATTGTGACTAATTGGAAAAACTTTTGCGGGAAGAAGTCAAATTAAAAATCCATTAAAGAATACTCTGCAATCTTGTGAAACACCTTGTATATTCACGGAGTCAATAGATGAGAGACCAGCCAAAGCGGTTTGCACGAGCTAGCTGGGGCTACATAGGGCAACATAGAGGCTCACTTCGTCGCCATGGGTTCTTTAACCCGCGGGTGCATGTACGTGTGCGTGCGTCCAGGTGATCCCGTCGTGACCCCGTGCCGATCCACGGTGACGTTGGCCAAGGTTAAGAAGCGAGAACGAAACTGTGTTTCCAATGTGCGGCCAATAAAAAAGGAAGCATGCGGACCGAAAAATCTTATATACCGTTCAGCAATTTGTCAGAAAATTATTACAGTATGATCGATTGACTTGCGAATAATTCGAGAAATTAAAATTGAATCACAATTAGAAATTGAAAATTGGCGAACTGCGTTCTTTTTCCCTTCTCTTTTTTTCCATCCAATTTTTTTTTCATTCAGAATTATTAAAGTAGAAAATGAATTTAACTAAACTTTAAGTTCTTATTGCTAGATAAAAAAATGAGCTAGAGCTGCATTGAATCCTTTCAACTGTAACATTTATGATAAGACAAATTCTTTCTTTTATAGTGAATTTAATTGGAGAGAGGTAAAAAGTTTTGTTATAAATAAAGTAAAACCATATCTTGGCACAACATTATGGCGTGAGCAACTAGAACTGCTAGAGTATTATTGAAATGGTCACGGTCGACTACAACTCTTCCATCATAATCAAATAAAAACACGCGTACAATTTATGTTGTCGTAAAATTAATTTTGTCTCGCGGAAAGACCAGCTACTGTTCGGTATATTCGATCGAAGTTTGTCGATCGGAAAATAGGAATAAGGCGTAGGTGAAAACATACTCAGGATAGTCCGATAGTTTTAAGCGACACAAAAAATGCGCATGCGTATCGTCCGGTCTTGCCCATCGAATTGCATAGTTTTGCAATGTAAATTTACAAGTTAACGATCGTGGTTTTACATAACGGTAGAACTCATGCGATATCATGTAGCAATGCTGGAGTTTTTGCTAACGATGTAATTAAAGTGTCATTGAATATTACAATTCTAATATATTAATGCACAGCAAGAAAAAAATAACACGAGGAAGCAATAATTTGATTACTACGTCTTTCATTAATTATAAAGAAAATAATTTTCTAATATAAAGAATCGATACTGTTAAATTTCGCGAAATATTAATATCTCTCTGGAATAACCTAACTGGAATAACCTGATTCTTGAAAGCAAAAAGAAAACGTACGTTCCCAGATGTATTTACCTTTCTACTACTGAGTTACAGAATGACACCGATCGTTACACAATTGAAAGATTACGACAAGCCGAATGTGCTACCGGTAGGAAGGTAATCGGTAACTCTTCCTCACGCAACACCGCGACATCGGATGCTCCGATGCACAAACAATGTAGACGAGAAGACGGCACGCCACGGGTCGCAAAATTCTGCTGATGGAATCGCAGCTCGGTAGCTTCCGTCGACTTCGCTCTATCGAGGATCGACCGCAGGAATCTAGCGTGAAAAGCACACGCTGGGAGAGTTCCTTAGCCGGCCGCGTGTATGCGCAGGAAGAGGGACAAGGAGAGGAAAGAGAAAAAGGGGGGAGCTAAGAGCGAGAGAAAAAGAGAAGGAGAGAGAAAAGGATAGACTAATAGTCAGGTTCATCCTGGGTTCGAAGTCCGGCATGGTCTCGGTATTGCGTACCGTTCCTCTTCTCTCTCATTCCTTACTTCTCTCTATTTCTTTTCCCTTCCTTTCTCTCTCTTTCTCTTCTCTTCGTCTTCCCATAGTCGTTCTTCTCTTCTTCTTCTTCTTCTTCTTCTTCTTCCTCTTCTTCGTCGTCGTCGTCGTCGTCGTCGTCGTCGTCGTCGTCGTCGTTGCTCTTTGCCGGGGTAATTGCACCCTACCAAGGCCGACAGCTGATGCAGCTACCACCATCACACGCGCGTTTGATGCCTATGACCGTTTGCAGAACACGCGCGTAGGGACATAGGTGGTTGTGATAGTGGTTGTGACGATGATGATGGTGGTGGCGGTGGTGCTCGTAGATGTGTGAGGACTCCTCTTTGTGTTTATGCGCGTTTGCCGGGTCTCTATCTTCAGGTAGAAAACAAGTAAGCTGCACCACCTCAATGGTAAGGTAAAATAGACGGGAAGAAGGGAACCATCCCCTCCATCATCCGGCCCACGACACGGTAAACATCAGCTCCGCCATCTTTAAACACCCCGCGATATTCGTTGCAGTTATATATGGGCTCGACGGCAAATCCTAAATATTTAATCGCGACGTGGAAATTCTAGACTGTGAATTGCCTCCGAATCCGTAGGGAATAGAAATTAGAGTTGTTATAAATTTCGGGCTCAGATTTCGGACTAAAGGTTAAGGTCTCTTCCTATGTTCTGTTCGCGATAAGCACGCCACAGTTGTGCAAAATGTTTATTACATATGCAATACATCTCTATATAAAGTTGAACATTTTTTTTTTTTAATTTTAGAAGATATACTTGTGATATTTTTTTTATAAATTTCTACGTGACATTAAAGATTGAAGCAATTTATTATGGTCAAGACTACGATTTTAATTCCGATAACCTTAATTACTCGCAGGAGACACTTTCCGTGATACTGATAACATTTCTTATTTATAGCATTATCAAAATCATCATATAGGATGATAATAAAGCGTGGTACGACATTACATACGAGTTGTCAATCGACCCTCACAGTTACAATAGTCGTCAACTACCGGCTTAGCTGCAACAAACGCAGGATACAGCGATTGCAATCCGATATTAAACCAGGGGATATGCCCGCTATACTACGCGTGGCATGCATGCAATACGTGCCCACAGTGATATCGTCAAATAGAAATAAATTAAATATACCTAACTTATATTGGATCGCATGAGATCCCGTCGATGTGATTAATATTCGACGCAATTACAAATAAAAGATATTTGTACACAAAACAGATAAATACAAAAGAGACAACATTTACCATCACGTTTTGCAAACGCTCATTTTAATGTCGAGGCAGTTATTATATATGCATAGAATATTAATATTAAGCGACATTAAGAATATTAATAAACGTCTGCAAAACATGATTGTAAATATTCAATTTCTCGCGTTAACTCGTTTCGTTGCAATACTTCTTCGCTTAAACGCAGGAAGTAGAAATCGACTTCGCAGAAAAAAGTAATAAAGTAAAATTATTAGCCAGCGGTACGATTTTTCTCCTTAGATGTTCTTTCCAATTTTGTAAAGGAAGTCACAACGTGGAATACGCGCGACCGCGTTAGCGTGCGCAGAATCTGCGAGCGTGTTATTGACTCGGCGTTGAAAGCTACGGAGAAAATAAAGAGAGAATGAAGCCGAGAAGGAAGAGCAAAATGCAATAGCAATAAAGGTTTCGACGAACGAAACGTCGATTGCGACGCTTGTCAATTCAGGAAAAAAAACTGTTTCAATTCAATCACGAAACAATAAGCATAGCAGAAAATTGTAAGAAACCGAATGATGATTTTTCAAATATGCGAATTGCACGATTATTTATGAGTTTTGTTACTTGTCTTATCGTTGTCATTAATTTTCAAACTGTCACCACTTTTTATTTGGATCTAATTTTTATGAATAATTACTAAACTACTGTTTTTAACTGTATTTGATTATTTTCTTTAGAAACAGATATCTTTCTTTCTTCTTTCTCTCTTTCGTATTTTTATAATAATTTGTTTCATTCTTTCTTTATATTTGGTTTTACAACCAAAATGCATCTGGTCGATTAGTGGTCAAACGCGTTTTCTTCCGGTCCAATTTCGCGGATATCTACTGCGTTGGCGAGAGACGCTTGTTATTGAATGTGCCCCAGGCTTTGCAGATGCTCGACACAACCCTGAAAACAGCTGTCCATCGAAGACTGAAGAAGCAAATTCGGTATCAACTCTTCTTTATTTACGAAAAGTCTTCTTTATTTACGAGAGTCATAAAGTATCATGACAAATGACGCGGATCTTCGTCTTCGCAATAACCGAGTTAATCGAATTCAAGTTAAGGACAGATGTGAAAGAACAAGAAGAGACAAGACAGAAACTTTTAAAAATATCTAAACTGATAATAGTTGCGATCTACAAAATCTACAAAATGTTAAAATATTACAAAATATTCAAGAAGAAAAAATGAGAAACAAAAACTAAGTAGGATGTAATCACAAATTAATAATACAAATTAGTAGAGTTAAAAATTTTAATTATTCATATTGATAACTACAATACAATTGTAATTGAAAAAAAAAAAAAATGCGAAACTGGCAAAGTGAAAAGAGGTTTGAGAACATCGAGAGATTGGACAAAAAGATCACGAGCAGCAACAGGAAGAAAATAAAACCGGGTACCACAGGGAGATAAACGCGACGACAAAAGAAACAAAGGGCACGAGAGAGGGATAAACAAAGCGGAAGCAAAAGGAAAGGAAGCACAAAAGAGTGACAAGAGGCGGAAGGGAAAAGAAATCGGCGGTAATGTCCGCGCGAGTAAGACGGCAGACGCGCGACCTACATTCCGGCGACAGGTGAGCCGCACTCTTAAAAATGCAGAAAGAGACAGACGAACGGAGTAAGAGACAGAAATGATAAAATGCTGGTGTTATTTGTGTACGTGTGCAGCACACGACCGAAACACGCATACGCGTCGGTGAATTTAATTAAAGCGTGATATCTCGCAAGTCGCGCCGTGTTGGCCCAGGTAAGTGCTCGCCCGTTTCTGTATACATGTGTAGGAGTGTGTCGCTGTTAAATCGCATTGTCTGACACCGTCGGTGCAAATACGGATCTTTGTAACATTCTTTCTATCTTTTATTATTTTAATTTCTTTCATGAACTTATTTACGTGAAATTATTTTCGCAAAGTTACCTTGTTGCGCAGGTTTAAACTTATGATCTTAAGCAATTACACACGTAAACATTCTTTTTTTCCTTCGTCATTAATAAATACTTGATAAAAAGTGGATTATTGCATAAGTGGATTATTGCATTTTTTTTTGGCTCGAGGCTTCTCGTAACATGCAGCCGCGAAATTATAATATTCCGTAAATCCTTCTATTTCATGAAGTGATAACTCTGCAAGAAGTTATTTTTGGGCTTTTACAGGAATTTAAAATGATGGTAATTATAGTGAAACGATTAATAAAAGCTGATAGCAAAATTTCACTCAACCAAAAATGGTAGATATTTATAATATTTCTCACGCACAATTACATTTGCATGAAAATTTTTTAATAAAATTGTAACTTCTTAGAAGTAAAAAAAAGAAGTATGAAAAACTTCTAGAAAGATATATTTTAACGGGATCAAAAATCATACGTCACTGTTCATGAAACACGCGTTTCTCCTTCTATCTCACGGAACTGTGCACATCGCGAGACATGCTTACGCAACGGAACCACAACGATCGAGTGCAGACACGGGAAAGTCCGCGATAAACTTGTATGCTGGATGCCTAGTATCAGTTTTACGTCGATGACGTACAATCGCGGAAAAATCTCCCATTTTATCAATCATTATCACAGTTATCAGATAAAAACAAAAATAAAAAATATTATTCTAATTAAATATTATTTATTCCCGGAAAAAAGTGAGAAGCATCAGATTAATCTCTTTCAAGAATTCTTAGAAAACATGAAAAGACTACAGTGAAGTTTCACGTACTTCTATCTTTGCATACGAATTACTCATTAGCTAAATTATTCATTCATTGTTCTCCGATGAGACGGTGGATCGGCGTTCAAACGGGAGTCGGGAGGGAAGGAGCAAGAGTTGTAATTAAAGGTAGGCTCCTTCCTGCATGTCGGTGCAATGAACGTGCAACGAGCCCTTACACAATGATTAACATATCAGCGTGTTAATATCGCAATCATCAACGTCAAATCACGATATACAAGGAAAATGCAATTATGAGGCCATCGGAAAAAAAAATTACCCATCGCACCGCACGAGAATTCCATTTGCGCGTGAATGCCATGCTTTCCTAATGTTTTATTAATCACTACGTACTTACTCAGCTTTTCGCTTCATACCGTTATTCCACCGTCATTATCCACGTCGATCGAACTCGCGATATACACCTCGCGATTACTCGAACTGGCAGAAGTCACCATGAGAGAGGCGGACACGAGCTCCGGGCGAACAATAATTAACGAGCGAGCTTTAAAGATCGACTAACGAGCTACTGCCGGAGCAGCGTGTCCCACGTGGGCCATTGCAAAGGGCGAGAGTTTTATTTCTGTCCGCGGCCCTACACGCGGCCCCATGCGTGGCCCGACGAGCGACGAAGGTTCACGATAACGCTCTAAAAAGTTTCAGATAGCTCTCCCGCACGGGACTTTAGTTCTATCGACTAACGTAAACTTACGAAAGGAATTTCTCACATTTATTGGAAGGGATGAGATGGAAAAGCCTAGTCCGTCGTTTCGGACAAAGTGAATAGGTCAAAT
>Ga0157363_1001802_pt1 | contig 18282 bp, 12 predicted proteins | sample AttsexASBM1_FD_111477 | JGI IMG/M metagenome (GOLD analysis project Ga0157363, IMG submission 111477) | Fungus gardens microbial communities from leaf cutter ant in Ribeirão Preto, State of São Paulo, Brazil - Atta sexdens ASBM1 | ecosystem: Host-associated > Fungi > Mycelium > Unclassified ... | reverse complement strand
TTTGTTGTTATTGCATGCATTCACGCCGTTTGTGTTCGTAGCTTTTATCACAATATAGAACTCGACATCCATTTTGTTCGTAAACGCACGAGGTATCGTCGCCTAATGCCGAGCGCGCTTGTCGCGACTAATTAATGCCATAATATTCAATGACCATCCGGGAATATAAGATGTATCCATCGATCGGCGCAGTCGCGTTTTAATCGACCTCGTTATTCGGATTATCCCTCATTTAATCGCGTCTTCCACGAGCTTTATGGAAAAAATTTCCAAAAAAAGAGGAAAAAATGTAGAGCTATTTGGGAGTCACGCCGAGATTTAATCCGAAAGGAGATCCTTTCTGGCTATCAATTTTACGGCCGGATTGTCCTCGCGTGTGTTCCCGCGCCGCGAAAATCACGATTTAATTAACCCACTGACGCCCGATAACCCACCGTTCAGCGTGCAATACGGCGAAAATTAATATTGTCGCCGAAGCTGCTCGATGTGCATTATATGAGCCGCGCAAATACCTGCGTGCATCGCAGGAGAACATAATGAGGCGGATGGTTTATGGCTGGGGACCATCGGTGATGCTCATCTGGTCATGCATTTTGATGTTATATATTGTTCGGCGGTATATATGATAAGGCAAGATACATAGAAGATATTCTCTCTCTCTCTCTCTCTGTCTCTTTCGCTTTCTATCTCTATTTTTCGATATTCAATCGATCTTGTCGCGTGATATTGAAAGCATAGATTTTTGGATTAAATGTAAAATACATTCTCGCTGAGTTTTACAAAACATTGTTGAATTAATTCGCGAGAATATTTTTTTAACGTTTTCACCTTCTGCCGAAATGATGAGGAGAGATAATCATGGAATTAGTTAGTTACCCATAGCGATGGAAACAGACAGAAAGAACATGCCACGCGACTAAATGTACGCGAACTTATCAGCTGCTAGCAGGTGCTATCACAGTGGAATATTAATGAGTCTGGTTCTGCGTGCGCTTTCACTCCGTCCCCTCGAAGTACATCGATAGTTCACTCTATATACGTCTCGCTTTTCCACTATTCGTAGTTGACGCACGCGGTGTAAATAAACTCTTGAAGCGCGAAAACCAAGGGAGTGGCTTTTACACATCATATGGATGTAGCGTGTATATTTTTTTTTCTACCTCTCATTACGTTCAACTTTCAGAGCGAATCGCAGCATACGAGAATAGAAGAATCACACAAATCCGGATTTTTTTAATGACATTTATATCGCGCGGGAGGGAGATATGAGAGCGTTGAGCAGTAACGGACATAATCCAGTACATAGTTAGCCATGACGAATGGAATTACCAACAGGACTTAGAGAAGCCCTCACATTCCACCCCTCGCGTGTGACTGCAATTGCACTAGATACGGGACAAAGTTAAATAAGCCATCCAACGTTGCGACATGTTAATGAAGTCTCGAAGGGGTAGTTACATTGCCTTACATATAAAATGTCATGTATCGTTAAAATCAAGCTGTCGATTAATAATGAAATGAAGCGTCTGTGTATACATGAGAAGTTTGAAATACGAAAACGTTACTGCCACTCGTGGCATTTCAATATTTAGCAGCTCAATGTTAGAGAGAGAGAGAGAGATAGAGGGGGGGGGGAGGGAAGAAGCACGCAGTGGCATCACTAATACCGCCAATGCAAACTTCTCAACGTAAATGAAATTACTCAAACAAGACATCACTCTGTCGCTGTGCTTCTCTTTATGTAGCTCGCACAGTCCTACTCGGATCAAAGTTGCAAGCACTCGGCTAATGTTGCGCAATGTCAATGTTCTTCTGTTGCATGCGGTGACGTGCGTAAATTCGTCAAAAGTTACGTATCCACTGTTCGACGCCGGTGTCGTTGGGAATGTTGGTCTCGACTGCGAGAACCGCGGTTCCTCTTTGTTACAAACACGGCTCATGCTACGCATATCCCTCTTTTTCTCTGTGTCTCTCTCTCTCTCTCTCTCTCTCTTTCTCTTACAATACATACGTACACATACTTTCTCTCGCTCTCATTCCAGCAACCCAACATCCCACGGGATATCCCAACAGGAAAGTTCCTCCGGGTCGCTCATTTTCCTGGGGGCCGTACCGCATCGCCGTAATAGATACGAAAAGCCAAACTCACAAACGGCGAAAATAAAGTTGCCGGACTCGTGACAATCCCGACGGACCTCCGCTCTAGCGATAAATTCGGAGCTGCGAATATTAGCCTGTGGGTGCTATCTGGGACATTCATACAATCTACTGGGACGACCGTCGTACTCCGTATGTGTCCAATGAATCCACCTTCGCATATAGAAAACGCAAACGCCACGTTATTATGCGTCAAACAGAGCCTAATTTCGTATAAAATGTTGAATGACCCAGGCACGTACACTGCACATTGTCGGCAATAAACTTTACACAATTGTTGCTAACAAAGGCGCTCATTTCTGCATCGCGATAAGTAATCTAATGTATTATGCATCGTACGTCACTGGCAGATTTTATATCACAATGGATAACCTAATTGGAATTTTTGTTCATGATCGTAGAAAATTGTAGAAAAGAGTTTTCGATTTAATAAAAAGCTTTCAACGAAATGGACGGTGGGGGACTTTTACTGCGTACCTAAAATTTCACGAAATATACAGCGCGCTCGTATTCGATACGTCGTCCCTGATGGACGATGCATATTCACATAGGCTTTTACAACATGAGTAAATATTTATTCTAGATCTTCCTTCGTGGCGTTTACCACAAACACATCATATACGCGATGCTGATCTTCGTACCACAACAATCTATGCTAATTTCATAGCACTTCGTGAGTAGTAAGCTGGAGGGTTATTGGCTCGTTATTGGACCATCCTATTGATATTGGACTATACATTGCTAGATTATAACGACCCTCTGCCGATATTGCATTTCAAATAGAGAAACATATATTTTACGCGAGAACGTGCATTATATCGCGATCAATATATAATATATAATTTCATTTATGCCGTCTCGCCGTCATCTCCATGTACATACAAATATCTCACATTTCTCTTTTCGAGATCTACAAATATTGTATAAACATATAATATTTAAAATAGTGAGAGAGAGAACGAGAAAAAGATGTTTTTTAAGATCATACCGGAACGTACGTGGTATCTTTTTTATCGCTTGCAGGACGATAAGTCGAAAGAAAGATCGTAATGCATCATAACTGACGAGCTATGAGTTCGTAGATGTAAGTTTAAAAGAACGTAAAGAGAAATAAGTGAGACTTCAAAAGTAAAGACCGGGTGAAGGAGGTTTAAAATTTTAACGATCGATAAACTTGATGAAAAATTCTTTCGCAGGTCCGCATGATGTTCACCGTGTACGCGACTAATGAAACATTCGTCATTACGACTATGGTGGCGTCTCGTCGCGGCGTCTTCGTTTCGCGCACGATAACTACGGCACGGACTCGAAAATTACGATCGTGTCTAAAATTAAGTCGAGCTCGCGCCGCGCCACACCGCGCCGATTCGGTCGCGTCGCCGAACTGCATCCTCGTCTACGTACAAGCGGCAAGATTGTTTTCTAGGTTGTAACGATCCTCGGAGAGTAATTGCCAGGTTGTTTTAGTTGACTCAGCACCGGAGGAGGAATGGAAAGCGGAAAAAGACAGGGTACCTTAGGTACGAGGTATGAGGAGGGTGGAATGCGAGATGGTAGACAAGCGAATTGCGACAGCCGCTATTCGTGTAAACGAAGAAAATGGAGAAATGGTCGTGATAGGATATATAACGCAAGATGGGCTTTTAAATATTTTATAATCGAAACGGACTCGAAATTGTTTTATTATTTGGTATACTAGCGGCGATTTCCTTTATTGTTTTCAATTAAATTCTTAATGCACGTTCTATTCCTTGAAGATAAATTTGTTACACATATATAATTGGAAGTTATTTATTATTAAATACTGATGATCTCTATATGCTATCAATTATAATATTGACTATTATGTTCATAATTTCAATGACTAATAAACGATAATTTTAAATAATTAATAATTCATTAATTATTGGAATATTAATTAATTATTATTAACCTAAAATTATCATTTATTAATCATCGGAATTATGAAAGATGCAATACTGTAAGTATTAAGGATTGCATGTCAATTAGTGTTGGTAATATTTTGTTTTTCTCTCACATTTCAAAACGTATGCATTTTTCAATGGATAAAGAATAAAAATTCAACGCATCTATCGGTATGAAGAGATGATTTTGAATGCAATCGATTAACGTTACTAGACGATTTTTACATCTATTGTGTTCTGCTCGCGAGAATATTATCTATCTGATCACACTCCGGTAACACGGAAATCGGCAATACGCATGTTACGTGCATCGGCTACGCAGGTTTTGTGAAATAAAACTGCCGACCGTTCTGTTTATCGCGGTTTTTTTATGATTTCATTTCTACTATATTCTAACAGAATGTCTTATTTACGATCACGTATTACACGTTATGCCGCAATCCTGCGTCGGGCTGCGACGGTACGTCGTGCGTAACTTTAGGGATTTGCATGAAAAACGATGTTCTCATATATTAAATCCCTTTAGCGACGTGCGTGCTCAGTACGGACGATTTAAAGGAATTCTATTCCTTCGACTTTTGCAAACTTCTTCACGAGACGTGCAGACGAGAATCTGTTTCCTTTCATCGTTAGCAGTATCAGGAGCGGTGTTGAGGGCGTGTAACGCGATCTTTTCCCTTCGCGCTCTTTTTCTCTCTTTTCGACTCTATGCAAATAAATTTGCAGCGATCGTAGCGACCCGCGAGATGTCGGCATCTCGTGGAATAAAATAACTTCCCCAGATAATACGCGACATTTTATTCTCTCGGTACTTTTATGGTGCGCAGATAAGGCGAGTCATAAATTTTTCAATACTTTCGATTTGAAAAATAAATCGCGTACTGTGACGTATGCAGAAACGTCAGATAACTACCCTCCGGTTCTCCCCGACGATGATTCTGTTACTTCTGTTACCATGATAGATCTTTCGCAACAGGACTTTACGCGTCGTCTCGTAGAAATCGTAATTCTTTCATCCGTAATAGCCAGTAGATAGCGGTCGCGTAATCTGAAGCATTTATTCTGAGGTCTCAGAAATAAAAAGAAAGACCTGTTCAATCGTACTCGAGGGGGAGAGAAGAAGATGTTCCACATTGATCGATATTGAGGGCAATCGTCAAGAAAAATTACGGGAAAGATGTAATGAATAATGATTATCCATCTGGAGAACAATCATGAAGACGAAGAAATATAATACATTAATCATTTTTCTATAATTGTAAAATGAAGCTCTAATGCTTTCTGAAAGTAAATCAGTATATTATTATTGACTTCAGTGCTACACTTATAATTGATGCATCATCAGAGAATATTTATTGTTTTTTTAGTAATAATACACTGATTCACTTTTAGAGATTATGATTTTCTGCGGATTCACTTGTAGGAAAAAGTGAATCAGTGTATTATTACTGAAAAAACAATAAATATAATTACTGAAAAACAGTAAATATAAAGCTAATGATTCCATCAGTTATAGGATAAGGTCACTAGTTGAATCACTCTCAGAAAAAACATTCATATTTCTATCTAGAACAGTACCAAATAATTAATAAAATATTTAATAGTTATAATTGATCATAAATATGAATAATTTTATTTCATTTCAGTATCATTTTAATTTTAATGTATTTTAATGTATTTTAATTTATGTTTTAATTTTAATTAAATGTAATAATGACAATTATTCACATTTAGATCCCATGTACTAATTGTGGATTAGTTCATCAAATGCTTTATTCTTTTTGGATTTTTAATTTCAACTGAGCATGATATTGATTTTTTTCACGAAATTTAGTGCTATTTACTACCTCATGTATAAGCCATAAAGTAATCCTTATGATATTATATTCTGAATGAATTTTTAAAGGATATATACCTTAATAACCTTTTACCTGTCACGTTTTATTAGTTAACGACATCAATAAAATGTGTAGCGCTGTTGCTAATAAATAAAAAATAACTAACACTTAAAAAAGATAAAACAAATGCTAAAGAATCTTATGATATGCAATATTTGATAGAAAATACTATAATTTATAATTATTTAAATATAATATGCGATTCGGAACTGGTACCTGATCCATATTTAATGCTTTTATCCTAAATGTGACACTAATAAATAAAAGTGACTGATTCACTTTTAAAAAGTAGGTTCCTGTGAATGTGAATTAATAAGGAAGAATTATCCTTACGTGATTGTGGTTTGAAATAACATGCAAGTTATATCGGTATGTCATATAACAATGTGATACTGCAGTAAACTTCATTAAAATCACAGAGTGAGTCAATCAAGCATATTTGAACAATTTCTAAGGGCGTTACATACGAGCAAATCCATCTGCAGTATCGTAACCGCAGGACACAAAGCTAAATCCACTGGACCATGCGGTTTACTATCATTGAATATATTACATTTTCCATAGATAACCTACAATCGCGCTTCTTGCTCTCCTACCCATCATCGATCGCCATCCGCCTTCGGTGTCAGCAAAATTATAGAAATAAAATAAAAAATTTCGCTCTTCGCGGCCACTATCCGTTATCGGATATCGATTTAATGCAAAGTTACGAAATACTGTTGACGGCTGCCAAAAAAGAGAAACAAAAGCAGTCACGTAGTTTATGTAACGGTAACCTCTTGGGCATTTGACTCCTGTAGCAGTAGATTTCATCGATAATATCACAACGTTACTCTTTTGGATACACATAACAAATAAATGAAACGATTGATCTATTTGATTTTCAGTTAAATCAAATATCACGATTCATAAAAATTCTTATAAAAGAACTTTGACTTTTTTATTTCGAATAAAATTTAATTTATTGATACACATGAGAGATGTTCGAATTGATGGATTCGCTGAACTAGAATTGTAATATTATATATCAATGCCAAAAAATTGTGTGCACTAAAAGTCAATACGTCGAATTGCTATCATTGGATGGAAATAAAGAGGATGGTACATAAGATGGACGACGCACCAAAGTTGTTCGCCGAACGATCAGCTAGATATCGATGGCTCAGCTTAACGAATCACGGACACCGTAATTCTATCTATCCTCCTCCCCCCCGGAAACTTTAACTTGCCATGACAAACACTTAGTTTGGCTTTAACTGTTAATTGATCAGAAAATCCACAATTCCTGATCCTAACATATTATGCACCGGCCGTATCACGACGATTTAATGTTCCTCTATGAGAGATCGGCGTGTAACTTGTACGCGCGATAAATTACATCCGGCTTTAGTCACTTTAGTCGCAACTAATGCGAGTAAATCGACACACTGCACAGTAATAAATACGGCTTCGAACTTCACCGGAATAGGGAATGTGAGTTAATCGAGACAAATTCTGCGAGCTTCTGCAACGCAATTTCGGCTCAAATATTTTTTGTCACTCGGAAAATCGATTTCTTGTTCAAAGTTATCCAAAGTTATACAAGTCCCAGCCATCAATAACATTTCAACAGTTTCACTAACAAAGAGCAATAACAAGCACACAATAAATTCGCTCTGTACACTTCGCACGCGATACATGGGGCTTTACGGCATCACGAATTATTACTCATACTCGCTCACTTCCGCACCGGGAAATGTCCAATTTTTGGATCTCCACCCATTTTTGATCCGTCCTCTCGTTGTGTCATCACATTCGTCTCCCTGTTTGCCACGTGACATGAATTATCCTCGCAAAACAAAAAAGAAAAAAAAAACGAGAAGAAAGTAAAGTGACTTTTGCTCTCCTTTCTTGCGTGCTGTTCCGCAACGTATCTTGCGGCGAGCATTTTAGGAGCGCTTTCTCGCCATGCGCGAAATTAAGGCGGCGGACGAGCTTCAGAAAGCTCAGTAACAATTTATTGGCGCCCCCTAACGAAACTATTCACTTCACGGGGCGCAACCTTCCGCTTTTACGTGAAGCTCGCTCGCAATTATTCATAATTTATATTCAGGAATATCTCGCGCACACGATATTCGTGCTCATGCATCTTTCTTATTGGTCCTGCACGCGGGCCTTCTTTCTTCGCTGAGTCCGTGGGTGTGGGACATGGTAATAAGTTAAAGAAAAAGATGAATTACTGATAAATTGCTTCGAAGAATCACTACTCTTGGCAACGTTGACGTTTACTATCGTGTCAAGGAACTAATTACAAGTAATTAATCATTGGCATCGACTCGATATTCATTCGTTCTTTGCGAGTCGCCGCAAGAGATGTTTTGCGAACGTTGCCATAGAATTAAATCGTCTCTTGACAGTAATTTTTTACACTTTTTTTACATGAATTATAATTTTTTAATGACTATAATGCTATGATATTACGTAATACTGAAGCGTTAATATGAGGAACGAATTCGATAGTATACACCATTTTCGCCGCGAGTACGATTTCTTCTCCGGTTTCTCGCGACACGCGGGTTCGATAAAAAATGAGAATAAAACGGGATTTCCATTAATCGGAGTGCAAGCAGTTGAATCTTTCGATTCGCCGTGTTGCACGGGATGTTTTTCTTCCGCGCCCGCAGCGTAGTAATTTTCTTCTACCTTTGGCTGATAAAACCCCGTCGTTTTAGCAACAAGGGATGTTCCTGCGTTTCCTGATTCGCCGATCCGTTTCTCGATCGCGAGGGCACTTTTAATATTCTTAGGCGATAAAGCCTGAATCTCATCCAGAGGGAAACGCCTTCTCTACGATGGCAAATCTCCTGTGTGTCTTGAACGCGTTGTGTAGATCTACGGAGAACAGGCAATTTCCTGAAGCCTCCGATCGTATCGATTACGCGTCGTCAAAGACGAATGCCGAAATTAAAAGACGAAATCACGACGTACACTATTTCACAAAGTCGATAAAGAAAGCGGGAAAAGAGGAAAGTTGTATTCGACAATCATTTCTAGTATCTTTAATATCTCTGCAATTCGTTCTCGGACGTAATACCTCGAGTAACAAATATAAAAAACTAAATATGATAAGAAACAGCGAATGATAACATTGAGTATTTCAGGAACCTGTAATATTTCAAAAATTTTATTAAATATCATATTTAAATTTTCAAAAACAATTTTGTTAATTTTTTTTATTAAAATAAAATAATTTTCTGTTAATATTGGAAAATAATATTGGAAATTTGATAAATGTGACTCGTTCTTTACATTCGTTCCTTTTTACATTCACCGATTCAAATGAAGTGAAAGTATTGAGATGCATTTTCAACTGGCTGTTTGAGCAACAAAAAAGATCACTATTGTCAAAACTGTTACACATGAAAAAGTACAAGGAACTTAAATGTGACAGTTGAACGACAGATTTTTCGTGTTGTTCGTATTTTTCACGTGTTACTTGAAACATTAACATATTTAATTAAACATTTATTGGATTATTCTAACCGTATTGAATTTTTTTAATAGGAGTCAGCGAAGAAAAATAATATATTAGGGTTATGTATAATCGCGATCAACGTGATTGACACGATGTGACACTGTCAACAGCGTTTGAATGTTAACGCTGGTAATTGAAATTGTTCAAAAATTGTATAAAATTCAGTCAATAAACTGAAATAAGAGCGACAGATTCGTCGCTCTAATTATTTATTTTAGTAGCATATGAAATTGCACCTTTATCGCATTGTATCATTTCCTATTAATAATTTATCGACATATCTCTGACATATTCGAAGAAGGATATTCTATATGCAATCTCTCCATTTGATATTTTTATTTTAACATAACTGAAAAAGATTAATACTCGAAATATGTGGCAGTTAATAAAGCTAATAGATACGACATGATTATACTTTTACATCGTAGCGATATATTTGTCTCGACTGTCACATGTCTTGTTCTTTATTCGTGTACTTTTTGGTTAGATAATATATCCGTCGCAACGATGGGGTATCTGATTTTGGCAGAGTCACCGCATTGGCATCCCGCCTATCGACGTAATTATTTTTACTTACTCCTATTCAAGTATTTATAACGATCGTTACGTGTACTTGGATATCCCGTTTCGCCGACTATTTAATTGAATTAGATTTTTCGAAAAGAACTTTTTACTTTTAAGTGTTTTGGCTATCAATAAAAAAAAACAAAAAACGTTCGGAAGTAGAAGCTTCTTTTCGAAGCATCTTATTTAGTGAAATAGTTGGCGAAACGAGATATCGAAGCCAATACTCTGTCTCTCAATCTTTGATCACGTCGCGAGATCCGCGGGATCTTATTTGTTTTACTCAGAGTTCAAAGCAAGAGACTGTGCGATATCACGTTTGTTTTCTTATTGAGAGAATCTCTCAGCTAGATATGGTTGGAGATAGGTTGCAAGTAAACTATATTCTCCTTATCCTTAATGACGATAATCTAACAATTCTCTCTCGGAGTGCAATGACGACGATGTGGCGGCGGCGACGGCAGGTGCAGCGGTAAAGTTATATACAATATGATACGTTCGAACTGGAGAAATCAATGCACATCTGGAGATCTGATGGCTGGCAATGCTGGGAACCTGGCTATATGCCGGCATATACGAGGACGAATCTCTGTATCCAATCACGATTGTCGATACAGACGATATCCAGGCCCCTGTTATAGTCGTAGCTCGTCGAACTGGGTCATCGGTTATCTCTGCACGAGTACATTAACTATTGGTCCCTCCGACCGCTATCGTGTCGGGTCTCACCGAAGATCATGTGAATATCGACCGTATGTTACTAGCAATCGCGAGAATTGTCATCGAAGTACGTTATATAACGCGTTAATGCGAACTATGCAAAAAAAAAAGATATTATTGAATATATATTTTCTGGATGGAATTACTCTTTTTGACAAACGTCTAACAGAGCGTTGATTAAGCGATTTATCATTCTTTTTTTATAACGTACATAATTTATTCTGTAAATGTAAAAAAATGAATGTGATTTATTCTGGACGTAATGTTAAATCAAAGTTGCCTTTCTCTCGTTCAATTTTACATATCCGACCCTATTACTACGATTTGTCGTGTTGACGAAGCAAATGAGCGCTTTGTTATACTCTAAGAGCTTCAATTATCATTGAATCACGTTGGCGGTTGTACACGGCGGTTGTTAATATCTTCCAAATTTGTGATACGACACTTCGTGGTCAATATATTAAGCGAATTGCACGCCAACAGTCGTGAATATGCTCGCAGCGGCATTCGTGCCTGAGCGTTTGCATCTGTTTCAGAAACGGGCGCTATTTGTTCGTGCACCGACGTGTATGATAGTGCATGGTGTGCAATGGACATGCAGGCGTACGATCCCGATAGAAGCAGTGCGCGCGCGGGTAGGCTTGCTTCCTACCACGGGCGTTTTGGTGCAGCTGCAGTTACAGTGGCTTGATGCCGCAGTGCTTACAGCCAGTTAAATCTGTGCGACGACCGGGTACGCTTTAATACCGAATTATGAATGGATCGTGATAAGAGATAACTTGTGCTCTCCCTGACTAATGCGTGCATTGCGTGCGCGCTCGCACTCGTGCAAATTTCTATCTATTATGTAACATCAATCGCGAGTTTCTCTTTACCATTACTTTGACCACTATGTATTCGTATGTGTTGTTTATTCAATTTTATTTAGACTTACGAGATACTATATATACCGAGATATATATATATATATATATCTCGGTTGAATTTACTATACTTTATTATCACGACCTGTGGTAAATAATGAAGAGTAAGATGGACGATGAATCATATCCGAAGAACGTAACGCGTAGAGAAAAATGACGTTTTGTATTTTCTTTTTTTTTTTAAGGGAAGGGAGGGGGCAGTATTAAGATCCTTTCGCAAGTTGGCTTAACTAAGTAACCGTGACGAAGTTATAATTAAGTGGCGCGTATTCATCCAATGAAGAAAGCGTAATTAAAAGTTTCCTCTCGGCGAGTTAACCATGGCACGTTATGAATGTGTCGTTTACCATGCGCGCTCTATCATCCGCCGCTTATACCACTTTCCATTAATGACCGCTTGGACCCGACATTATTCGTTAACGTAGTTGGAGAGACGGAGCTGCTTACGCCCCTGGAATCGACTCGTCCTCGCGCTCGCACAAACTGGGGACGAACAGTCGGCTTAACGACGCTAACAATACCTGTTTTAATTAAAACGCGAATGTATACTCACCGTGATTATAAAGTTACAAATCAAAATCGCGCGAAACTTGTATAAATTTCCCGAAAGATCTCTCAATTGTCGAATTACGTTTTCGCATTACGACGCAATAACTGCATAAATTTACGATTTCAAATTTATGTAACGTTGTAACGTTTGCTTGAATTTAAGATATAAATGCTTACACAGTAATGAACGATAACGAACGAGTCTATGGACTTTTTATCCTTGAGTATGGATGTACTTTAAAGTATCGATAATCAATGCAACACAAGATGCGCGTCCATGGAACATTTTTAACTGCCATATAGGAAATCGTGCACCGGAAAAGAGTGCAACACGTTCGCGAGCCCGAGATATTTCCTCGAATTAAATCCCGCAGACGGAGATACGCATCGTGATTCGGAAAGTGAGCGCTACAAGTGAGAAAAGCACGGAAACGAGAGGAAAAGCAGGTGAGAGCGGGAGAAGCTCGAAGAATGAAGAAGAGATGGGGAAAGATGAGCGAGTCGGCTAAGGAAAAGAGAGGGAAAGAAGCGCGGTCGGTTCTTCGTACTTCTGAAATTTCAGGAGAAACGGGGTTCTGGTTCGTTCCCAGGAATGTTACGCAATTGAATCGCTCGAAAAGGAGGTACTAAGTAAATTTCCCGCCATTTTCAGGACTCTCGGCCATTTATGCCGAGTAAATTTCTCATTTGTTTTGTTTCTTTTCCATCTCAGAGCCGCGACATCGTCTGGCAGGAAACTGAGATACTCTACGGAGATCGTAATGGAATCCGAGAGACGCGCTCGCTGGCTCTACGGTTATCGAAGTGCTCGTCGAAATATTTAATTCATCGAGGAGAAAAAATACGATTCACATCTCGGAATTATTAGAGAGCAGCGCTTAATTAGCGTTACGCGCGAGAACCGTAAGCGGTGGAGTGTAATTGGGACGCCGGTGGTTTCGGAATTATTTCACAATGTAGCCACGTAGACGTTCTTCTTCAACTTTGGTAAAGATATTATCTGTTCAAACCGCGTTACGTGCGGTGCATTACCGAAAATACTGCACAACACTGAAATTGCAAACAACTAACTATTTTAAGAGGTATTATATGTACTTGTATTATATGTACTGTATATATAGACTAACATGCTATTGTAATCGGGTGATAGAAAAAGTGCTTTCTATTTAGTGACACAAGTCAACACAAACGTCATTTTATCTTTTTTGACATTCAGGAGTAACGAAGTTGGAATGATACTTGTATCGACTTGTGTCACCAAATGGAAATCGCCCAAAATAAACTATTGCCAAACCATCTGCACGTCGTAATCAAGATAACGGATTACGCCCAAAGCTATGCTCATTTGCAGGATGACTAACGTGAATCAGCGCTGCGAGGAACTCCATCCTTTATCAAACACACGTTCAATTAGTCGCATCTTACCCCCGGATTTACAGTCACGACGGGGAGCCGCGACTAGATGGAGAACCCTATTCGACGAGGACGTGTATTATACACAGGCGTGCACATCGAGAGGAAAACAAGACAGAGAGAGAGAGAGAGAGAGAGAGAGAGAGAGAGGGAGGGGGGGGGGAGAGATCACGAATACACACATTGACTATAGCCCCTTTTCGCAGGTTGGACGAAGGTTGTATTTTTAAACGAGAACGTACGCCCGTGTGGCGGCAGTAAATTTATCCCTCCGTGTTACTCCTGGGTCCATTTCGTAGCTCGCAGAATGGAGGTCCACCATCAGCACCGAGGCTAGCCTGGTGTGGCTGACTGGCTGGCTGGCTGATGGTGTTAGTGGTGGTGGTAGTAGGTCGGTGTTAGAAGCTCTAGATCTATCGGTCGGTCTACTCTGGGGGATGCTAACCTGTCCAAGAGATGCTGTTCTCTACTCGACTCTCCCTTAGCTTCCAATGGCGGCCGTGGTCTGTATCCCATATCCCTCTTTTTTTTATCCTCCTTCATACAGTTACGTGTATAGTATTATATCTTTCATTCTTGAGGAAGAGAGCGCGCGAGGAAAAGAGAGTCTAACCGAACTTACACCGATCGATTTCCGGTTAGCGACCCTCGAGAGTATACTCGCTCGTCCCACTGCTGTTTCGAGTTACTTATATCACGATTCGTCTTTGTTGCGAACGGCAAGCGGAGAGTTCGTTATTTCACGTCGCCGTTTTACATATTGTTAAAGCATCGATGTATTTCAGAAAGGCAGCAACACTGTGCACAGGTCGTTGCGTTCCAACTTTCTGTAAGTGATTCTGTTTAACAACTATGCATTTGATATTGATTTCTTTTGTATACGCGACAATATTTCCAATCAATAAAATATATTATGACCTTACTTTTTTTATTTCTATTTCTGCTTCCTTTCTCTTAAGTTTTTTTTTTTTTAAGACAAAATTAACTTTCTTATCATACACGAGAAATATGATGTAATTAAGAGCATCAATCGCGTTTTAAAATATTGCTCACTATTCTCATGCGTCGAATCCAGCATCTACGTTTAATGATTAAACACAACAATCAAGCATATTTCGCCAAAAGACAATCAACGTATGTTATAAAAAAAAAACATCGTAATTACAACAAATCATAACGGTCTACTTCTCATTTATTGCACTTTTTAAGGGGCTAAAAAAGATAAAGAGAGAGGAGAGGGAAGGGGGGGGGAAGCTCGCAGCCCGTATCGATACACTAGTAACCCACTTCTAGTTGACAAAGCGGATATAATACAGCGGCGGGAGGAACGAACGGAGGGAGGCTACATGCACCCATCCCTGGTACGGCCCCATCTATTTTCACGAAACTGACATTTCTATCGGAACGTAGTTTCTCTTTAAAAACTTTCCGCGGGGAGGATGCAGACGGCCACGTAGTGTTTTACAAGCACTCTCTCTTCCGCACTCGCGGGCTCCGTTTTTCTCGTACGCGCTTTCACCTTCTCTTCTCCCTCGTACTCTCTTTTTTCTTTCCTATCCCATCTCTTTCTTGAAACTCCTCGTCCGACTTTTTTTCTTTTCTTCCGGTACAGCGTAACGATCCTGAGTATCTCTCTATTTATGCTTCACAATTTATGTGCGCGCACGGCTTATATTCAAACCACTTGCTTCCTACCCCTCTGCTCGCGCCCCTCCTACCGCTTATCTTCTCTTACGTTTTATATTACGCTTTTGACACATGTAGAAGTCGCTACTTTTATCGAGTTTCATCCCGAATTCATATGAGATTTCTATGCACTCGGGGCTACTTCAACCTTTCTATCTGTATATCTACTATGGAGCTTATTAACTTGTAAAATCGTATATCTCGTAATAAATGTAAAATTACATTGCTTCATGTGAAATGTGGACTATAATTTATTTACAATGTAACAAGTCACGCTTTGTTCACTTTTTAGCTTTTCTTTGATATTTCGCAAATTTATATTAATAATATTTGTGATATTTACGATATTTATCTCTAATTTAATTTTTTGTATTTTGATATTTTATTATCAAGAGATAATACTGTTATTGCTAATACAGTAATTGTTATTTTAATAATTAATAATTTAAAAGGAGTGCCATATTTTGCATTAAATATTTCTTTTAAACAAAAGTTAGCCTGTTAAGAATTCATTCCCGCCGTTTACGGGAAACGGGAAAAGTCTCACTGGGATGGGCCGTCATTCGCATAAGGTACTTTCACGTTTTCGTTACATGTCTTCCAGGGCGAAAATTCTTATTCGAGCAAAGCGCGGCAACGCGCTTCCTTACGTTTTCTATCCTCCCATTTTTTCTCTCCGTCGCCCTTTTTCTCGTTTTTCTCCTCGCGCGACATCGAAAGCTGTCGAGGATGGTGAAAGGCCGCCTACTAACGCGATGTCGCCCCAGCGCGGCGAAAGGAATATTTCGAGCTTCCCTCCTCTTTTTGCATCCATTTCGACGTCGTCCACAAAAATTGAAATGCGAGGCAATTGGAAGATGGAGAGTACTCTAAGCGAGGATTCCTTTGTCCCATTTGTTGGAGGTTTCCAGTTGAAAATGGATTCGAGCTTGAAAATTAGGCCACGAATGGCGATGAAGTACGATGTAAATAGTACACGAGAACGGGATAAAATCGCTCGGAGGCAGAATGCAGACGATCGGAGGCGAAGCATTATCTCGTTACGCCAAGTATTCGTCATCGAGCTAATTTTCCGCGCTCTCAATATCAGTGCTGAAAGTTTCCGCGGGCTTTAAACTGCATATCGTCGTCGTGGAGGCACATTTACCAACGTTTTATCGAGTTTAGCTTGTCCGGAAAACTCGACGTCCCCCTAACTTTTTCTACGACAAGGTATCCCTTCGTGTCGGCGTTTTTCAAACTTGTCTCACGGTGAACTTCGTGACACGATGAGAACTTCTAATATCACGAAGACCAGATGATCTTAAAACTTTCCAGATGCGTAATTAGGATCCTCGTAGACGATTCTTACAAATCCTTCTGGGAGTCCAGAATGCACTCTTCAGTGGTTAACGTAGATACGATAACGATCCAGAAATCCAACGAGACCATTTCACTTCGCGACGATTGGTGAATGGCAATCTCTATTTAAAAACGATCACGCGCGCTATCGTCAGGTAAAAGTCAATTGGCTTTTCGTTTAATGGCTTTTACATGTTTCAACACACGGCGCTCGCGATTTACGTTACAATTAAGATTGGAAGCGAGTCTCATTATTGTAAAATATGGAGAAACACGTTATATTACCTTATCGTTGCGAACGGCATGACATTCAAGTGCAAAACGCCGGTCTGAATTCTCACGGCACCACGATCGTCGGCGCCTGCCAATGTAAATTCCAACAATAATAGCTCGCAACTAGTCGCGCAGGAAGTACAGAGCCGACGTTTAACATACTATCTTATGCATCCCGTTGCATCGTATACTGAACTTTGATTCTATTCATTCAAACACTCCGTTGGGAGGAGAACAGTGACAATCCGGGCAAAGAGAAAGAAAATGAAAAAGAGAGGAAAACGTTATGTTATTTAAACATATAAACTTTACATTAGGTTCAAATAAGCTATTAAATTATCGAGCAATTCATTTATAGTTTCGTGAAAATTTTCAGTGGTATATCGGAAAAGGCACGATATGTACACCGATATGCGTAACATCGATAAACATGGCATTATCAACTTATGTAATTTGCGCTCAATGTTTAATGCCCCGTTGATTAAGTGTCCGGCGATAGCAGAATCTATTTTCGCTATGAAAACATCGGTTTGAAATTACTGCAAAAATACCTCGTGTGTATACATCGGAAAGAGCATTTGCAGCATTTAGCGGTATGAAGTAGATAATCGTATCATCCAATCGGCCTGAAGCGACCGCAAGCTACGAGTTGCTGTTGCTGCTAAACCGAGCTACCGAGTTACTCGCTCTCGGCTGGTGGACAGATATATATATTTACGCCGTCAGGGATAAATCAATATAACTACGCACTGCGCTATATTTATGAATACCGTACAATGTAACAGCCCTTTGTTCGAATATACCTATCGTTCTAAACAAGTTGAAAAAGAAACATATTTCATTTATTGAACGCGGAATTATAAGTCATTTTAAAGTCTATCTTTGTAAAGCATAAGGCGATAAATAAGTATTGATTATTCCATTAGCCATGACTTCTATCACACTAAAATTTTAACGGAATAGATTCTGTGTCTTTTTGTCATATTTTTTATCGTAAATTTAATTTTCAGGATTTACGATCTAAAATAACATTATTCAATATCTTTATAAAGTGATAAATAAGCGTTATGATTGATTATTCAAGATTCAAACAGTTATGACTTCTATCATATTAAATTTTAACAGAATAAATCTGTACGTTTTTATTCTATTTGTGTCGTAAATTAAATTTCGCAACTTTACTATCTAAAATATCATTATTCGGTATCTTTATAAGACATAAAGCAATATAATAAATAATTATTCTAACATAAATGATTTATTATTTAAACAGCCATAACTTTTTTGTCACATTAAACTTTTAATGGAAATAGATTTTG
>Ga0157363_1001801_pt1 | contig 18285 bp, 11 predicted proteins | sample AttsexASBM1_FD_111477 | JGI IMG/M metagenome (GOLD analysis project Ga0157363, IMG submission 111477) | Fungus gardens microbial communities from leaf cutter ant in Ribeirão Preto, State of São Paulo, Brazil - Atta sexdens ASBM1 | ecosystem: Host-associated > Fungi > Mycelium > Unclassified ... | reverse complement strand
GTGGTGTGTGTGCGTGTGTGTGTGTATAACGTACGGGCTTATCCATAATAGAACAAATATTAAGATTTCATATAGATATACACATAGATGTAAGCATTCGAATGTATTTGACCAAACAAGTACTCCGATTGAAAGAATTACTTATTCCAAAACGTTTGTATTTCGTATGAAGAATTTTTAAGTGTAATTGAAAGGGTTTGTGAGTCATTCGGTTAATTGTAATTAATTGAAGAATTCATATCTGGATCACTATAGTACGGATACGAACCATTAGGTTAAAAATGTAAAATAACATCAAAATAAAATGTGAAATTCCCTTTTTCTTATTCCCTAGACACTATTTATCAAATTCCTAAAAAATTCCTATTTGGACAAAGTAACATCCATTAGCATGATTAGCATCCAACCTCAAATCGAGTTCTTCCGATTTGCAGTTGCGAAGCATCGCCCAGAACCACTTAAATATTGTTTAAATATTGTTTATAAGATAACCTGCTATATATGTATAATATAAATATATTAATTAATTCATTTAGTACGGATGTGAACCATAGCTTAACACAAGCCACTTGTAACTTAAAATTATATTTATATTATAAATAAGAACAACGAGAAAGATACTGTTAATAATAATTAGACGTGTTATTCAGTGAAGAATCCTAATATAAAATACGGCAAAAAATTTTTCATGCATATCCTGATGAAAATAAAACGTAGAACGAGTGTCAATAAAGCGTTAATTGAAGTGTAAAGAAAGTGTGAAGAGGGAGTAACAGAAACGTAAATAAAACCCATAAAAAGCGAAAATTGGAACATGGAACGTAAAGGAAGCGTTAAATAAATGTTAAAGAAACATAAATAAAAATATAGATAAGTTCTTCGGCAAGTACGAGCAGAATGTTCGTTGAATATAAACGGATCGTGATTAGGCAGTCTAGAGAACGAAGCATCATCGAGTTCTTAGACAAACGTGAATGAAATGTAATCAAGGTCTTTGGTAAGCAAATGATATTTTAAAATATATTTCATTCATTCGGTAAATATCTAAAAAAAAGATGCTATGTTTCTTGAAGCCCTAAAAGGCTCACTTCAAAAAATTATTTCATTAGAACACACAACTGAAAAATCTTTCAATGTTACGTCTTTTATCCTAGTCTGTGCGGTTTTTTAAATTCGAGAAGTTAGTTCTCGCTAAGTTCCTCTGGTGGCGGTGCCGCGTACTATTCAACGATGCTTTTAAAATAAATTTTTTATCTCTATATTCTGGAAACGTACACAAAACGAATGTTCCATGTACTTTTTGCCGAAGCGTAGACAAAGTAAGTACTAACGAATGAAATGTTTGAGGAAATGCATCAGTACATTCCATGTATTCTTTGCGTAGTGTTGAGCATATGAGAAACGTTAATGAAAAATAAAAATTTTTAACGTATGGGGAAATGTGTCGGCAGATGTGTTTTAAGCACACTTTACGGAGTGTTTAGGAAGAGTTTGTGGAGTGTGAATATTCATTGACTAAGAGTCAATGGAAAATCAATGAAGTGTTTAAGAAGCGTTAAAATTCTTTGTTCACATTTCTTTGACGCTTCGACAAGCTTTACATTTTCATCAGGATAAATGTCACATTATGATTAACGTAAGATACGGTAATTTTTTTATAACTTCCATCTTATTCTAAATATAGGGACATCTCTGAATTAAATTATATATATTATATTAATTATATAAATATTAATTTCTTAAAAACATTATATCATTTTTATTACATAGCTTAAACAGGTTTTGATCATAAATTCAGATTATTTTACTTATTATTTATTGGAAGTGTGTGCATTAATTTTAAGGGATTTTCAAGAGATAACAAACTAATACTATCGCATCGGGCCATATTGTTGCTTTCATGTTCAAAGCACATCATGTAGCTTTAGTTTTCAGTATGTATCATTTTGTCGAAGTATAAAAAAACATAAACAACATTATTTTCTTGAGCATTGAATATGTTAAATTTTGTGCCAATAAAATGTAACATATTCAATGCTCAAGAAAATAATGTAATTTGCGAGAAGCTTTGCTTTTTTGTTTCCATTTGAAGAAAAGTGCTGTTGAAAGTCAACGAATGCTGTCGGAAGCTTATGTGATTATACTCTATCGATTTCAAAATGTGAGTACTAATTTCGACGCTATAAAAAAAATGATTTTGACACGGAAGACAAAGAATGTCTCCAGGTCAGCCGAAAAAATTTGAAGATGAGGAAGTGAAAGCTTTACTTGATCAAGACTCGAGTCAAGAAGAACTTGCAGAACTATTAAATGTTGATCGATCAACGATTTTCAGACGTTTGAAGGTCATATTGGAATGATTCAAAAACAAGGAAATTGGGTGCTGTACGAATGAAGCCGACATCAAAAGGCGCAAAATGACCTGTGAATTGCTTCAAAGACACAGAAAAAAAGTTTTTTGCATCGTATCGTGACGGATGATGAAAAATGAATACGATAATCCGAAGCGCAAGCAATCATAGTGCAAGCGAACCATCAACATCGACGGCAAAGCCGAATATTTATGGCGTCAAACTCTGTATTTGATGGGATCAGCTAGGTATTATATATAGTGTATTATGAATTGCTCCAACCCAACGAAATCATCACTAGGGAACGCTACCAACAATTGATGCAATTGAGCCGAGCAAAATCGGCCAGATTACGCGAAGAAACATGACAAAGTGATTTTCCAGCGACAACGCTCGGCCACATGTTGCGAAACCGGTCAAGGAAACGTTAGAAACATTTAACTGGGATACTATCATATTCGCCATATTCTTCAGATATTGCTCCTTCCGATTACCTATTTCGATAACTCATAGCCTGTCTGAGCAGCGCTTCCATTCTTATGGAAGATAAAAAATAGATAATCTCAAAAAATATGTCGTTCTTTCGATGCGAAATCCATCTGTTATCAGAAGAGGGACAAAGTAGTGGCTAGCGGTGGACAATACTTCGAATAATCAATTTGTTCCATTTTTTCACATAAAGCCGTATTTTTACCAAAAATCTCTTAAAATTAATGCACATTCCCAATACTTGTTATATTTGATAAATTTTCTATATTTGTCTATCGTTTTCTTTATATATAAATATCGTTTTGAACCTATTTCTATCTGGTCATCTTTTATTAAAAATAATAATATACTTTTTAAATTGTAAATTTCAGATTACTCGTCTAAAATACGGGACATATTTTCTTTATTTTCGTATCGTTTTTGTATCATACAACTTAAATATCGATTTTAATTAATTATTTTATTTGTGTTTTATTAAAATTAGTAATATTCTATCATATCTTTAATCGTAAATTTCAATTACGATTAAATTTTACATTCACAAACTGAAAATATAAAAGAATATTATTAATTTTGATAGAAATAAGTTGAAAACAATATCTGAGCTGATAAAAATGATATAGAAGTATAGAAAATCTATCAAATATTTTAGATAAGTAATCTGAAATTTATGATTCAAAACACGATAGAATATTATTAATTATTAATTTTCCTAAAATGTAACAAGATAGAAATTGTTTAAAAACAGAATTGTTTAATGAAGCTATATGAAAAAAATGATAGAGAAATATAGAAAATTTATATCAGGTAAGTAATCTAAAATTTAAGATTAAAAATGACATATTTAAGGTATGATAAATATGTTTATAAAAATGTAACTTAATCCAGAAATGTCTTTATAATTATCACATGCTAAAGTATTCAGATAAACGTGCGTTAGCTGCGCGAGATAGCGATGAATACAACCTAACAAAGAATGGATTAAAATGGATTTCAGAAATTCAGATTTTCAGAAATATTGATTCACAAATGTTAAAATGAATGCTTTTCCGAAATGCATTTTTATTCATGTATAAGAATTGCATGGAGCATATCTTTATGCCTTTCAATCTAAAAATAATATTAGCTTTTTCTGTGCATTGTGAATACTGTTCAATTCAAAATTTTGAATAAGAAATGTTTTCAATTCAATTGCAAAAGTTTTTCAATCCAATTGCATCCAATTGAATCCAATTAAATCCAAAAAAAAGTATTCGCTATTTAAAATACGCATTCGGATAGAAAAAAATTTCAATCCATTTTAATTCATTCTCATTTGCTGGGAATATAATTCGTTACAGTATTAGAACAGCTGTCAATGTCTATTGAAATATGTTTTTTAAATAATAATAATAATAATAATAATAATAATAATAATATCAACAATAATAGTAACTTTGTTAAACTGCTAAAATCAATCAAATACTATTGAAGATATATAAAAGAATATATAAAATATTTTAGACAATTAAAAACAAATCATGAATAAAGAAATTATTATGTTTATAAAATTTTGTTCATTTCATAGAGCAGCTAATTTCAGTGTCAATGTTGACATGAATAATATATTAATAAGATATTGCGCCTTATTAACGTAATACTATACAGAAAATAGATTTGCTAACGAATTATTTTTTCTATGTACATTGTTAACGTAAAAAAAGTAGTCAAAACACGTCTTATTAATGCAACGCTATGTAGGAAATAGTGCTCCTGTGTGCAATAGTGCTCCTGTCTGCATCAGTAACATATGGAGTTTTTGTTGTGAATTACATAGTGGATTAATTGATACTGTCAATTTTTTCAATGGAAATAATGCAAGTGCGGTGCTTCTTATCAATTTAAAATGAATATAACATTCAATTATGTGAAGCTTATCAATATAAATTGGAAGTAACGTGCAAATGCGGTGTTTCTTATCAATTCTTAACAAAGATACTTATTTCATTAGTAATAATTTATTGCATTTATCAATAATTTTTGTTTTTCATACACTTTCCTTTCTACTGTTGTTAATGTACAAAGAATATTCTAATAACCCGTGTAAACTTGCTTATTCTATCTCACTGTCAAGGACGTAATGTTCCAGTTTCCAGTAATGGACAAAAAATCTGTCGCTTCGTAAAGTATCAACATTTATTTATGATTAGATTCTAAAGCTCGATTTCAAGCTTATGGTCGAAGACGTTCATTGGAACTTCTTCGAAGATCGGAAGCTAATAATTAAGGAGATTCTGTTGAAATAATATCACCAAGATCTCATGAAATTTTCGAGGATTCAGGTAGGCGCAAATTAACTATCATTAATTGTGCACGAGAAAAACATAAAAAAATATGATATGTTAATTATATTACATAAATTTATTTTTATGTTTACAGAATATGAATTAAGAAGTAATGCATGCAATCTATACCTTTATAGAAATTTAATATTGACTAATACTGAAAGACAGTAATTAATTACTTATTTTTACAAGTAAGTATTAAAAAAACACTATTGTTCAGTACTTTTTAGTACTCCAAATATTAAATATTTAATTATTGTCTTTCAGTAATAAATTGACTAATATTAGATTTCTGCAAGGATATATTATTATATCTTTATATAAATTATAATTGTTTGTACAAAAAATTTGAAGAATAAAATTGCTTCTTTATTAACATATTATTAAGCCAGTTCTTTTTAGCTGAACTTTTGCATCAGTTCATTTTTCTTCCTTTTTTTTCAGGAAAAAAGAAGAGAAGAAAGATGAATTGGTGCAAATTACAGTCAAAAAGAACAGACCTAAAGGTCTGTTTTTACATGCCAGCATTAAGCGTCGAGCATAAGAGCATGCGCAGTGATATGCGTTTAATAATTTTACTAAAATTGAATTTAATGTACGATACACTAATAATGGAATCTTGTAGTTTACATTATATAATTAAATAAATATTCAGCATTATATATTAGGATAGTAGTGTACGTATATCAGAATATAATCTCTCATAATTTATCATCCCAGTCAGAAATAATAATGGAATTAATATAATATTGATTTGACGTCGAAAGCATTGAATCGATGTAGATTTCATTATCATTTCTGAGGATTTTGCATCAAGAAGTGCAGAAGGTTGTTACGCAGGAAATTCAAATTTCTGTGCAATAATCTTCTGCAGATGCTCGACACTTGATGCTTACATGTAGTAGCGTCTTTACATCTATAATTAAGGCTCTTGAGTACAGTTAAGAACTCTGCGTTGACGGTGGCGACAGAATCAGACGGCGATCTGATGAAATCGGTAGCCATACACTCAAATACGAGCCTATGTCCGCATGCTTGCCTTCGGCGGACCGAGAATGAAAAAGATAGCGAGCTTCTCTTGGTCTAGTCGCTTGTTTCAAGTGACCGAAAATGCTTTCTCGACAATTTTGACTGCTCGGCGGCCCTCGACATCAATAAGAGGCGAAGAATATTCTAAATAACATACATATAAATTTTAATAAATTATAGTAATAGTATATCCCTTTCATTAATCCAGAATAGTATAAATCGTAAATAGTATTAAAATGCAACAGTTTACGAGATATTTAATTATTTATGATTTTTCATGCGCGCTATATACCTCCTTTATAAATTCGAGAGAACAAAAAATAGTTCAGTAGAAGTAGAATTTTACTGAAAAAAAATTATTAATCAACATTTCTCTTCACGAAAATCTTCGAAAGACTATCAGAAAAAAAATGCGTATGTTTGAGACTCGAGTTCTGAAGAAAAATATGGGAAAAAAATCGAATAGTTGTAAAAAACATTTTTCGTTTATAAAACGAAAGATATTGATTGTATGGAAAAAAGTTTGGTATGGAAAAATGTAGATATTCGAAATATCTACAAAATAAGATTAAATAAACGTGGAACAAAAATCGATCTAGTAATTAAATAAAAAAAAAAATAAAAAAGGCCTTCGAAAAAGGCCTTTTTTTCACTCGCTCTCTGTTCATTGAGATTTAAACGAAAAGTTTTAAAATTCTCGTAAAATCCTCATAATGACGAACAAATTTAGCCCTGAACGAGTCTGAATTGTTCATTAATTTTTACAAAATGCCATTTTAAGAGAGAATACTACTGCAATAGCAATGACACTAGTATTGTAATATTTTTATACTTCTAAATGATATTGGAAACTTGTATGGTAGACATTTAAATTTCATTAATTTAAAAATTAAGATCGTTTCTTCGATATTTGAGCTAGAATTAATCTAACAAAACTTTGATACAGTCGATGATATTTTTCCTTGATTTCATGCTCATTTATGGTAAGAAACAGCTAATAAGTTATCAGCATTTATGATAAGAGATGTTATTCCCTGAAATTCTTCAATACAAAAATGACGTAATAAGATTATATTAAATAAACTACAAAGTAGTTATATTAAATAAACTACAAATAAAAGTAATGTTATTCAGCAGGAGTAGAACAATAAAATAAGATACAAAGAATTACTAGAAGAAAAGATGTAGACTTTAGAAAAGATGTCGACAGTTGTAAAAAATGTTCCGATTCGTATAAAAAAATTCCACAATTTTCTAAAAAGTTATAAAATTATTTATAAATTTTAAAAAATTTTGAGAAAGCTTTTATGATTAGAGCGATATTGCAATTGTCGAAATGAAATCGAAAAAAATGTCGATTCGATCTTTGAACGAAAATATTCAAAATATAAGATTACGTATCACAAATTTATACCAAAAATATTAAAAATGTATCAAACTCTTATTGCATTTTCTACATACGTAATTTTTTATCACTCGAAAATATTGAAATTTCGATGCAAGTTTCGAATCGACAACTTTTTCATCGTAACGATATCGAAACGACATCTTTTCGACTATTTCTGATTGGGAAGCTTTAAAAGCTTTTTAAAAATTTCGTTGACCATTTTTGACGAAGTTTCTCTATCTTAAAGTTTGCTTATTTCTGAATGAACGATTAAAGATTATTTAAAATTAGTATTAAAAAGGACCAAAATTAAAATTCATTTTTCGAATCTCCGTGAAAAATCGCTTGATCGCGAAACAATGGTTGATAAAGCTTAAGGGAATCCTAAACCAATTACCGAACTTGATCGAGGTCGAGCACAGACTTTTTTTCCGATTCGATAATAGTGACATCTTTGATTCATTTCTTACATTATATTATATGGTATATCATTCTGTTTTATTCGAATTCATATATCTGTCCTTATCTAACATATGTCTACTGCGCAACTACTGCATAGAATTTTGGTTCCATTGACATTCCCAGTCTTCGCAAAGCATCCGTATCACAGTATAAGTAGAGACACAGCGAAAAAATGCGTGTTCGCGCAAATAGCTGGCTGCGCAGCTTTTGTTTTGGGCCGGATCCAATGAAATGCAAGATGATACAATATAAAAATATACACAAATCCCGTGTGAGCAGATATCCGCGAAAGAAGACAATTTAAAAACTGCGCCGTAAATATTTCTAAAAAATAGACAAAAAAAAGAAATATTATATTACGTGCACTATTAACAATGCAATAATAATAGTAAAAATTCACAATGCATTTTTTTTTTCATTATCCCAAAGATATCATAAGGTAAGTTTTTATAATTTATAAAAAGTAAGTAGTTTGCTAAGTTAACTTAATTAAACATAATCAAATGTAATTTTGTGAAAAAAGATAATATTTTTACATTGACTACGTTTACACGACATTCTTATATTTTTTAGAGCAAAGCAATGGACTATCCTCTTTCGATTCTGGATTTTTCACATTAACATGGCAGATGCTCTCGTGATTGCGACGTGGAGATTAAAGGATTAAACGGAATGTCCCTACTGTTATATTGTGTCCGTATATATGTATATGGTGTATTAGCATTGATCAGTTGGCACTATTACAGGTAACTGGCAGGGAAACGTGACGATAATGACATCTAACGTTCTTATAACGTATTGTAATAACAGCAGCAAACCTTGTATTTGATGCACAATAAATCTTATTTTGATATACTGGCGACAAGGATAAATCTCAGCATTACAAACCGTGTGTGAATGATTACGGTCTAACGGTCAATAATGGCAACATTGAGTAATATCGAAGAATTTAACTCACAAAATCCATCGGTATGGACAGCATACATTGAACGAGAATTTTTATCTAGAAGCAAATGATATTGTATCTGACGAGAAGAAATGTGCAGTTTTCTTGAGCATTTGCGGAACGTCGATTTCCAATTGTGTCGCACACTTACTACTGCATCCATAGAATTAAAACAAGCACCATTCTCGAGATTAATAGAACTTTTGACTGCACTTTTCAATCCAAAGTTATCAGAGATGATTTTTAACGATTTATGTTTTATAAGAGAGAGGGAAACAAGAGGAAGGTATTGCAACATTTGTATCAGAATTAAGGAAAATAGCATAACATTGTAATTTCGGGCCGAACTTAGAAATGTTCAGAAATCGCTTTGTGGCATCATCCATCATGTGAACAAAATAGTCCAAAGGAAACTCCTAACAGTTGGACTTAACCTTTAAAAACGCATTTGATATTATCTTAACCGCAGAAACGATGAAAAGCTAAGTGGTGAAATTGTGCACGCAGTTAGCAAATTCGCCACGAATAACGGAGAAACTATTAAGACAAATTCACGAAGCCCCCTTAAAGCAAGGAAGAGCGACAAGCAACAACTTTAGCACCACAAACACGATGACAAGTCGAGAATTAAGCAAACAAATTTTAAATGCGACGAACTTCATGTAGCAGCTTCCTACTGATTTGTGAAAGCAGAGTGTCGTTTTTGTAAGAAGATCAGTCACATTGAATATATTTATCCAAAGCAAAAGAAGCACACTCATCACGAGAATAATTAAAAGTAATAGCACAAATGGAAGAAGCCAAGAACGAAGAATAAATTTATTCAATCAACGCTTCAAAAGATCCAATAACATGCACAATGTAATTTAACGGGAAAGATTGTGCGATGGAAGTCAATTCGCAGCAGGATTTTCAATTATGGGATCGCGATCATTCGATAGATTATGACCAATCTCGATTTTAGCTTAAACTCTCGCAATTTCATAATTCTCAAAAAAATAAAAAAACAAGAGGAATATGCATAATAGAGATTAAATTTCGTGGCAAAACGGAAAAATTATCTTTAGTAATCACAGTAGAAGACAATAAAATTTCATAGCCGGAAACTGGTTTCCATAGTTAGGAATACAGGTAGCTATAAAGCAGGTGAGCAGTTTAAACAATAAATAATCTATTGCAGGAATTTTCTGAGGTATTTGACGATTTGAAAATTAGGCACTTTCAAAGAACAACCTGTACATTTAGATCTGGATTTCAGTATCTCTCATAATCTTAAAGGCGAGACAAGTGGCCTTACGTCCTAAAATCGAAGCAGAAATTGAGAAATTAACTAAATTTGGAGTGTCGATGTGTAGAGTGTCGGTACAGAGTGGGCTCAATAGTGCCAGTAATAAAAGCTGACGGAAATTCAGTTCGATTGTGCACAGATGATGATTACAAATGAACACTAAACAGAGTCTTACTTAACGTACAAGATATGTTTCGCTTAATAGGATACGATTCGTCGCTTAATGGATTATAAATTTTTGCTACTAAACTAGATATGGTATAAGCATATTTGCAACTATTAGTGGACAAAGAAACGAAAGAAACTCAAGCGATAGTGACCAACAAGAAAATCGTCAAAGTAAACAGACTGCAATTCGGAATAAGTATAGCATCACAAATATTCCAGAAATTAGTCGACAATATCCTAACTTCAATTTCAGGAGTACTTCCATATTATGACGACATATTGATGCACCTTCAGAATAAGAACTCTACAATCGAGTTCGAGAAATTTTAACAAGATTTAGAGACAACGGGCTCAAATTAAAACCAGATAAGTATGTCATCAAAATTAAATTAATAGATTTTTTGGAATTTTTTGGGATATCACATCAACAATTAAGGAAAACCCATTAGGAAAAAAGTGAGAAATATCCAACATCAAAACAAGGACTCCAGTCATTATTAAGCTTAATAAATTTTTATCATTCTTTTCTGAAAAACAAAGCTACGATCCCATTGAGAAAGAAGAGAATGGAATTGACATCAAATCGATGTCGATTCAAATTATCAAATCGACGTCGAATCGACGGAATAGTGAGGATGAAAATGTAAGTTACATGTGGTGAGAAAATAGATGCCGATATCGAAAGGATATCAAAACAAGTTGTCAATTACAGCAATAAAATTCCGTGCACGCCCCAAGTGTATAAGCTTAAATCCGCTGTTTTTTAGTCAGAAAAACATGTTTTTTTCCTAAGAAGCAAAAACAAATTTATTCAAAGTACTTGCCCTCGTTAACTATATATTTTTCCCATCTTTCGGGCAATTTGTGTATACCACGCCAAAAAAATTCCTCATTTTTCGAGGCAAACCACTTATCAAGCCATTTTCGGACTTCGTAAGAATCGAAGTGCCGCTCAGCGAGTGCGGCTCATCGACGAAAACAAGTGATAGTCAGATGATGCCAGGTCTGGTGAGTAAGCGGGATGGGTTAGCACTTCCCAGTTGAGTGTCTCCAAATAGTTTTGGACCATTGTTGATGTGTGCGATGGTGCGTTGTCGTGGAGGAAAATCAGCTTGTCATGTTTTTTCCGATAATGCGGCCTTTTTTCACGCAGAGCACGGTGCAATTTGATCAATTGTTGATGATAGCGGTGAGCATTAACAGTTTCACCAGGTTTTAACAGCTCGTAGTAGATGACACTCTCCTGATCCCACCAAACGCACAGCATCGTCTTCCGTCCGAAGTGATTTGGTCTTGAAGAAGATGTTGATGATTGAGGGGGATCAACCCAAGATTTTTTGCGTTTAGGATTCTGAAAATAGATCCACTTTTCATTGCCTGTCACAATCCGATGCAGGAATGACTTTCTTTTTTGTCTGGCAAACAGAATTTGGCACGTGTTTTGGCGTCGCTCCATCTGCCTATCGTTCGGTTTATGCGGCACTCATTTTCCGATCTTTTGAATCTTCCCCATGGTATGTAGTTGCATGGAAATGGCTGCTTGAGAAACATCCAATTGCTCGGCAAGCATTTTTTGCGATTGGGTATCGTCCTCGTCCAAAAGAGCCTGCAATTGACAGTCCTCAACCTTCTTGGGCCGATTTTCGCGCTTCTTGTCACTTAGGTCAAAATTGTCGTCATTAAACCGGCGAAACTAATCTCTGCACGTTGTTTCCGATAAAGCATTGTCGCCATAGGCCTCCACAAGCATTCGATGCGATTCGGTAGCCGATTTCTTGAAATTGAAACAGAAAAGCAAAGCTTCCCGCATATGCTTTTTTTTTTAGCAAAAAACTAGACATGATTAGAAAGAAAAAAATGTATGTTGTATGAAATTGCTGATGATGTGTACTGGTTAATGTTGACAGATGTCAAACACATAAAAAAAAGTGTGTTGTGTGCCCAGGGTAGCTTTGTACGTTCACTAATGTCACCTATGAGCAAACAGCGGATTTAAGCTTATACATCCATGGGAATGGCCTTCGTCTCCATGGAGCCGCATTTATATAGAACTTCGCCGAACTCTTTCAAGGGCACATATTTTTCGTCTTCGGTCGATGCATATTCCAAATGGATGGAAGTAAAAATTACGAATTCCATTCGCAAGAGTAGTCATTCAGGTTTTACGAGAGATCTTTGCCAGACTTCCGTAATTGTCAGACAATGGCTTTTACGTCTGCAGACTTCAAAAACTTCACAATCAAGAATGGCATCTGACATTCATTGATACGTAACATCCTATCATCCAACTTTTAACAGCCAAGCAAAACAAATAATCAAGGAAGTTAAGAAAATTCTTTCAAAGTTAGGGAAAGGCGATGTTACGTCCAAGCTCCGCGTGCATAGAATTGAAGAGGTGAACACAACAGGAATCGAATTATTAGACTGATTTGGTTGTGTCTAGACTCCGGACCGCAAGGGAGCTGTGGGGAAGGACCGATGCAAATCGGAAGAGACTTCGCTTCGTTTTAAGGCTCCTAACGAGTCGGGGATCGAATGGAGGACGAAGTGGAAATTTCAACTCATGCTCTGCTAAACATGAATCAGATGTACTTTTAATTTAAAGGGTCAAACCGGGTCAGTGTGCCGGGAGGGGCGCATTTTAATGCCAGATGTGCAAGTATTTCCGTATGCCTTGGCTTTCAGTCATGGAATTTAATCCAAGTGATCGGGGAGAAGGCGAAATGTAACCGCGGGAGAGTTTACAATAAATACAAGGAGAAGTTTTTCTTTTTAACAAACGAGGGTTTAATTTAATACTATAATAAAAGCAACATTTAATAATACATTTCTTAAGTATAAAAATATAATCCTTTGATTCTCTATTTTGAAATATATGATCGTATTTATGTATGTATGTGTGTGGGTGGAAAGAGAGTTGTGTGTAATGCGGACATTATTTTGAGTGGAGAGTTGGAAGGAGGAGGGGAAATTTAAAGTTGTATAAGCTGATATGGTTGGAGAGAGAGAGAATCGATAAGAATGAGAGATGATATAAGAACTGAAAATAAGCAAGTGGATCCTGCAATGCTGATTATCATTCGTTAGTGGAAGGAATAAAGTAGAACATATATTCCAACAAATGATGGGCGTGAAAGAGAAGAGGAAGGTGACTAGTGGGGGGGAGTAGAAGCGTTAGATTGAAATTGAGGGAGAAATTGAGGGAGTGGTATACGAAACAGGAAATTTCTCAATCGGGAATGATGATATCGGATGTGAAACAGGGAAAGAACTGGATGGGAAGAGGTCATCGACGAAGTCTGGGGACAGAATCGAAGACAGGAAAGTAAGAAATTTCTAACAGCGGTGATAGAGTCGAGGCTGGAGGCTGAACGACCATAGTCTATTCTTGGACTGATGCCTGAATTAGCGGAGATTGTTCTCTAGAGTTTTCCGCAGTGTTAGAGCGGACACGATAAGTCGGCGCGCATTGTTAGTCCCCGCTAGGTGACGGTGACGAAAGGCGGAAGAACTGCGTGAATGCCTTTTTGCAAAATTTAGCCTTTAAACAAGGAGCACACGAGAAGAAGAGGGACCACCAATGTACTGCAGCGAAATCCAAGACTTACTATTTGACGATAGCGATGTATCGAGTGCTCGAGAGACTGGAGAGAATACCGAACGAAAGTTGATGATAGTCAACTTGTGGAATGTTGGGCGTCAGGTCCGGTTCGTTAATTTTTCCAGTGTTTCTGGCACTGATTTCAGCCAGTGCCGTTAGTCTTCAGTTGATAGTATGGTTTTACTAGATTGCACTGTCTCTACTGAAGAAAAAGGACTTCAAGAATCGGAAGCCTTTTCCAAAAGTCCCGACACAACTATAGCTTTCCAAAACTCTGAGAAGAATCACCCGCGGAACTGCGACTTTTATACTAATCATTCCCGATTATTCAGGTTCGGATTAGTGGAATAGGTTTCATTAATTACGTAATAGGATTTTTCTTTCCTCTTGGATTGATTAAGGCTTGGGGGGGGGAGGGGGTGTTGACCGGAGTTTATAGTGTGGAAAAGTGTTCTCCTAAATTTTATAACTTTAATATTTATGGGAAAAACACACGTGCAGCGTCGGCATGAGACATCCCAGAATCTATCCTTGAATGTCGCGTGTCGCTTCTTAGATTTTGTAATCACGAACTGAATCGTGAGAATCGTCCACGACTTGATCATTAAAAAGTATCTTGGCGCCAGTCTTACGCTCAATGACATATTTATTATTGTTGCTATATTTAATTGTAGTGTCCGAGGGACACAAACTCGATAAGCAGTAAAAACAGTGTCTTTTTGACGGTTCCGTGCATGTGCACCGATTTTTAGTTTATCTCGATGCGACATTTATAAGAAGATACTGGATTCTTCGTTTTAATTTTTAGTGGGAAAAGAAAATTTTTAGTCTTTTCTAGGCTACAACGCTCAACTTGTGCGTTATTCTGTCTTTTTATTTCAACGAATTCCAGATCTCCACGAAAGGAAAGCGTCGTGGGAATCCGCTGGACATAACAGCAACATCCATTTAAAAGTCACAAGATTCCTCTTCTCAAATCATACATCATCTTCTGTTACAACATTATCTTCTATCAGGAGTCCCAGCAGAACTCCTTTGTCAAAGAAAATTAAAGATTGCGCTGGATTTCATGTTTCCAGGGATGGTCATAGATATGCGAATCAAGCAATTCAACTAGAAATGCGGGAACGTTACCTGTCAATTCACTCCAAACAGCAAAATTAGAGTGAAGAATTTCTGACCAGGTCTTAAATGGAAACAGAAGTTATCCTTTTGGATCCAGTCACATACCGCATGCGCGACCAGAAAGGAAGGATTTAAAACGCATATTGATTAAATTCGAGAACGAACTATCGGAGAAGCTATACAGAGGCAAGTCCTTCCTTTCTTTCTCCACGCCAACATAACATTTGGTGAACCGGGCCTTGTCTGAAACATCTAGGAGACTGCAGCCGGTGAGGAAGACCGCGCGGAAGCTTCTGCAGCAAGAGAACATCGCCCACCCCGTTATTTGGAAGATTACGTCCTCATTTAAGAGGGGAGGAATGTGGTGTATTAGCGTTGATCAGTTGGCACTATTGCGAATTCGGGTAACTGGCGGGGGAACGTGACGATAGCGGCATCTAACATTCGCGCACTTGTAATGTATTTTAACGGCAACAGCAAACCTTGTATTTGATATACAATAAACCTTATTTTGATATATAACAACATATTCTCCACTCGATGAAAAAACTTTTCTTCTAGACTTTCAATCTTAGTTTGACAAACTTGGTATCGTTTGTTCCAGTAATGTGATTTCAACTGCACGCTTATTTTTAAGATATGAACTCTAAAATTCTTATATCAAATAAATATATATCTGAAGTGACAGCTATTCGAGTCAAAAATGAATGAATTTTTTAACTTTTTTTCTATTTTTTTATGAAATCCAATACAGTTGAAGTCCTATTTATGTGTACTTTAATTCTGTAATAACAATTTTGCAATCGGTAAATCCAATTTGGAGATTTTTCACTAAGTGATGGTAAAGTAGAATGACTTTACCATCACTTTAACATTCCCTTAAGATATTATTTAAGACAATTTTAAAATAAAAACGGACTATGAATACCGTCCCATGTTTAGCGTTTCACAATTGGTAATTTCCTCCTTATGAAGTATTAGTTCATAGACGGAGAGAATAGAGATTTAAAAAGAGACAACTGCACACTATGTTATCTTTTTTGCCATGATCCGAATGCACTTTCTATAATAGCAGTAGTATAGAATAGTGCCTGATCGGCATTTAGACTGCGCGTGCGTTCGTGAGATAAGGGACGGGAACCAAGCTGAAAATCCGCAGAAAGTTGCATATAAATTCTAACACTACTCTAATGAGAGTTTCGAGCCTTGCGACACGAGAAACAGAGATTCTAGAGACTCTCCTCTCTTTCTCTTAAGGGATCTCTGATTTCAGCAAAATCACACGAGAGAGAGGAATACATTATGTCTCTTTCTAAACTTGATAGTTTTTCATGAATCATGATATATCTTTCTAATCTTGAAGATTAATACGATTTATTAGAAGATTATTAACAATAATTGCAAATTAAATGGTTGGAGTGTCGTATTGTAATTGATGAGGATTATTGTCATTATTGAATAGATTGTTTGCCATTCCGCATAATAAAACAAAACTCTTTCAAAACGTACATGACATCGGACATGAGAGATAAATTCCGGAGAAAAGTCTTTACAAAAATTGTTTTCCCGCATCCCATTGGACTGCATACGATCGATGTTCATGGATGTTTCCAGCGTGCACCTATTTTGCGAAATGAGTTACTCGATTACCGTGCAAAGCTTCAAAAACAAAAGGAAAAATGATGGTTGATAATATTTTCAAGAATGTACAAATGAAAAATGCTAAAAATGCTAAACTAAAAGAAACTATTGCTGAAAATAAGTTGTTCCTTTAAAGCTTTATTTTCAGCAATAGTTTCTTTTAGTTTATCATTTATAGCATTTATTTTGCTGGTTTGAATTACACTACAATAAAACACATGTTGTGTTTTAATTTTAACTTTAATGTTTTAATGTTTTAACTTTAATTTTAGATTTTCATTGTCTGTTGATAAATTGTCTTCTATTTTAGACATTATACCTTGTCTCAAATTTATATCAAATTCATTACGATTAATATTTGTGCTTAATTTATTTTGATTTGTGTCATATTTGATTCTGTCCGAAATTGTTTTGTAGAAATTGGATTCTTCAATAATGGGCAGTAATCGATATGCGCATATGGATATATTTTTATTCTCTATATCAGAACAATAATTGTGTTCACATAAGTATATGACAAAGTATTATTTGATCGGACCTGTAGAGGTAATTTCTTTGCTGCAACTTGCGAATATGCATGCTCTGTAGTTTCAAATCGCATCATAGAATATATATGATCGTGTTGCTTTGTAGATTTCTTCCTATTTATTTCATATAGACACGTATAGAAATAATGTGGTATGATACCTTAACATAGGATGCTTTCCAATTGCTTAACACATCTTAACACAAACGTATATAGGAATGTACAAAGTTTAACATTGTGTAGGATTTAATTGAAACAGAATGTGTGTACGCTGTGCAAGATTGAAATCCGTTTTACAATAAAGTTTAGATTAAATGTAGCGGTATTCCCCTATTATAGTCAAACGACAGGTGAATGCTCGACTGTAATTGGTTGGTTTTTACATTCTGAACCGGATTAAACTCTCGGTGAAAACTAGGTCTCTATTACATTATCTTTAGTTACACCGGTTCAGTTCAAATATATGTTTATAAACTGAAAATAATTTCGATGTGTAGTTGTAAGATTGGATATGTATATAAAATAACATCGAAACGTTATTTAAGCATAAAACGTAGCATATATTGATAAGATATTTTTATTACTAGATTGTGAATTCAAACTGCACTAATATAAAAATAATTAATATTAATAAATATTTTAATAATATTTCAGAGAGGAAATATACCAAGATATTTATATAAGTGAACATATAACATCCATAGAATACTCTCATAATATTAAAAAATATTTTACAATACTCTTAAAATATTATAATAACTTATTTTAATTTTTTAATAATATTTATATAACATTCTAGGAATATTTTGCGCCTATAGGATATTTGTACAGCTTCATTATAAGAAAATTAATAAAGTATATAGTGTTTTATTAAAAATAATTATTATAAATTGTTTTTTTTTACTTAATATATGATGATCATATGTGTTTTATTCTAAAAGACAATAT
>Ga0157363_1001800_pt1 | contig 18286 bp, 6 predicted proteins | sample AttsexASBM1_FD_111477 | JGI IMG/M metagenome (GOLD analysis project Ga0157363, IMG submission 111477) | Fungus gardens microbial communities from leaf cutter ant in Ribeirão Preto, State of São Paulo, Brazil - Atta sexdens ASBM1 | ecosystem: Host-associated > Fungi > Mycelium > Unclassified ... | reverse complement strand
TAATAGGAATACTTCTCTTCTTCGATTGTTATTTAAAAGCACTTGTTTCAAAATCTGATATTGGTCCGATTCATACTCACAACGCTCATGAGCATCATTTGTCTTTGTTTAACATTTGACCAACAACAATGGCTGTTGCATGTATTTTTTAATTACAAAGTAACAAACAAAATGTATATAAATTTATTTATAACTCATATACTTTAATAAAATTAATACAGAGCTAATATAGAATTAGTTAAATATATAATATTTATGTATATATGTATATTTATATAAATATATACTATATTCCATACTTAATGAAATATCACATTAAATATACATCTCTTTACAATAAAATTTTTAAGAACAATAATCCGAGGATAAAAAGCAAGTCTCATTATCAGCCTGAAGCGATCCTCTTGGGTAATTTAATATTTGTATTCTTTGCATAGAAATGGAGCTCGTATCTCGAGTGCCTATGGCTTTTATTGCACAAATGCATATTTTAATTTAAAAATAATAATATATGTAATAAATAACAATAATAATAAAATAATAACTGTAAAAATAAGTAAATAATATTTTATATTATTGTATTTCACATACTTACAAAAACGTTATATGCAATATATACATTTATTGATTAACCTGTTACAATCGGTAAATATTTCATATAATTTATAAAATAATACAATTTTACCAAATTTACAATTTTACAATTTTTATAATATTTCTAAAAAAACATTTCATTAATAACAAAAAAACAAAAACTGATATCACAATTGAATATTTTATACAAAAATCAGACATATGCTGAGATTTTGTGCTTCGTTAAAATTTTATTTATGCAAGTAGTATACTATTGATTTTGAAACAACTCTACAATTTCAATTAATCAAAATATAGTATGATTTAGATTCAGCATTTCAACGAAAGAGGATCTATACTGATATTACAGTATCTATCGGCGAATGTTATTTCCCTCATCAGTAAGCGCAACGGCAGCGTTCTCCGTGCATCGACATGTACGCGAAATGAAATCCTATTGTCATACACTCGCGGGTATTGTTGAACGTGCGAAGAAACGATCGACACAAAGCGACAGCGAGGCAATTGCGTTACTAACGCGCTAAGCATAGAGGAATGAAACTTTATATTGAGACATCATTCGCTTCTAAGCGAAATATTGAAGCGAAAAAATTGTGAATAAATTTTAATTCGGAGATAAAAAATATTTAAAAGCTATTATCCTGGAAGACTTATTCAATAATGCGAAGTAATGTAAAAGACGTTTCAAAATTTTTTTTATTCATTCGCGTGTAAAATCAAATTTTGCTTGTCGCTTGTCTGTCGATTCGGTTCAGCCTATATATATAGAGTCTAAATGCAAACACAATATGTATTGCTTATAATGTCGATACGTTACTCGATTCCAGGAAAAGGCCGCTTTTCATCCAGACACATTTTCTTAACAATGTGACCAACGCGTGCTCGGCCTACAGCAACAAGAGTCGTTTTCGAGCGTGAACTCTGTAACTTTTTCCATATCGAATCATATTCCAACTTCGTGCCTTGCATTAAAAATTTCGTTGCAAAGAATGCAAAGAATTTAAAGAATTATTATATGAAGTTATATTGTAATTTGTTGTAAAATTGAGACGGTCTTTCCAATGTATTATATAATTGCTTATCATCGACCTGTTTCTTAAAGAATACATAAATTAAATCATGTAATTTGATTGTTCTACATTTACAAAAATTAAAATAATTTAAACGCTATATTCAACAAGTACAAAAAAGATATCAAGAAGATAGATATTATAGAATAACTGAAATTTGAAAAGATTAGAAATATTTTGCTATCGCACATACTATTGAAAAGGATGAGAGTGAAATAATGAAAATAGTGAAGAGAATCCAAACATTCCGACCGAAATGTCAATCATCTTGACTGGCATGGCCAGTAAACTGGTCGCGCACGACCCTGACTGACATTGCGATTGAAAAGAGTTTTCGGATTATTTACGATTCATCAACGGCTCGCGGTTGCCGTAGATTTCCGATTGCACCCTTCAGACTTACAACGAGAATTCACGATTCCATGAGAAATCAGTCGCCACCACGAAAAACGATTCGCATGAACGTGCCGAACTATCCGCCCGCACTTGCTCTCGTGCCAAGATGTTTAATGCAAGCACATCGATTCCACCCAAACCCTCTCACATTTTTCTCGCTCGTCCGGGACATCCAAGGGTATCCCGAAAGATTGCGAAAATTCTATGAGTGATGACGACCTTGCGGGGAGAGTCGGGTATGACCTCCATGCGAAAACCGGAAACCCTCTCTGTGCTACCAGAACCATTGCACCAGAGTAACTATCAAAGTTACGGGCTACGCGACGATCGTAGATTTGGGGATAAGCTGGTAGAACGAAACTGCAATCGCACGAACCCCACGTAGAAACCACATTGAATATTCATTGACTAATCGATTGGAGAACACGTTTTAGACCATATTGAACTTTACACGTAAATTTGTGTGAAATAGATTTTCGTGTGAGGTAGATTCTCATCTGTATGATCGACGATGAACATTCTCAAAGTATCATGCATAATAATTTCACGAAGTGAACATAAAGTTCATAATAATCTCGTTAAATCATTATTTCTAATTTGGTTGCATTTCAATCTTAACTTATATCCTATTTTACGTTTTAGCAGAAAAAAATAAAAATTTTGGAATAATTCTAAATCAAAAACATAAACACTTATTCATACACAATAAAAAAATTAAAATATTTACTATTAATGATTTTCCTTTTTGTCTTTTCTAAATCTTACTTTGAAATTTAGAAAGTTATGAGAAATTATAAATCGCTTTCATAAGAACTTGTTCCAGATACATGAAAAAACTAAGGTAAAATCAAATAAAATATCGGGATTGAGAAGGCGTTACGCCATTGGTTGGAAACGTCTTACGTGAACGAGGTCATTTCTCGTAGCAGATCCAACGTGATACATCGAGCTGGGAGTGACACTCAAGCTTCTTGATTAGCCGCATAATTTTTTCCTCTCCCCCGATAATATCAGCCAGCCTGAGGCGAGAGCTTCCTCGGTGGAATGAGAAATGTTCTTGGACCGCGTTACCAAACGATTCCATAGGAAGGAGCTCTTCCTGATACCTCGATCCCGCGTTCCCCATATCCGAGGCTCGTTCATCGTGAAGCGCGGCTCATGAATTCCTGCGAATGCCGGTTCTTATCGCCGGGACACGTCGTTGCGCATGAAAGGTGTGCCTTTTGGAAGAAGAATGATCGTCGTTTGCGCAAAGACCGTGTGAATTGCGCCATTACATTTTGCGGAGCTTCTTCGCCTCTGACGCGCTTCTTCATATTAACTTCTTTTCTCATGATGCGGCATTCCTAGGACTGATCATTTCTCATTGTGGATACACATTGCAAATAAGATTCGCGAAATCCTGCGCAGGATTTTAAGGAATATTACGCGGAAGAATTTAATATTAATAACGACCACATTGATAAATGGCTAAAAAAGAAGAATTAAAGTCATTTGGATCGGAATAGGAAAATTCTTTAATAGGAATACAAAGATATATGCTTTCATTGTATAAAAATTAAATATCACAAGAATTATTTATTTATTTATTTTGATTAATAACGGTTCTTATATAGGGTGACTTTGGTATACACCGCACCAATCAAAAACTTAATTTATTAAGTATTATTTACTTATATTTAAAGTAAACGAACTATATCAGTAAAAATTTTGTACTGTCTACTACTATGAAAAAAATGTTAGAAATCCGAAATATTTATTTTTCATATTAAAAAATGAACTTTTTGAAATCCTTGCATTTTTGCCGTATGTCCCATAAGGGTGAGATATAAGGCTACTTGTACGGGGAGGGAGGGTATGTACGGCTCATGAAAAATTTACAAATAATATATGTAAATAAAACGTAAAATGACCCAATAACTTATAAAATGTGTTTATAAAATTTTAAAGAATAAGAATGATAAATATGTATATGAAATAATAAATAATAATTACAATCTTCCTACATATATTACAAGTGTGACATGAGGTACATATTTCATATAATGCGATTATTGCATTTAGTGCACTGAATTCAATCTGCGCACTTTGTATGCTTTGGGCATAAATCCTGCTCGCTAAAAATGTTGCTAAAAATATCCAAATATGTAGAATATACAAGACAATAAATTAAACAAGAAATACAAAGAAAGCAAAGTACTTGTATTTTGCTATATAACATATTTTACTATTCCACTATACGTATGTAACACGAAATAACCACTAAGTCTTTTACACGCCTTACAGTGATCATTTTATGTAGATTATAATTTATGATGGCGTTATTTATTACAGTGACAAATCGAGTCAACTCAATAATTTTATTAATATTAACAGTAAGAAACTGAAATCATAACACAATATTAATATAACATAAAGACATGTAACAGAGTAGTTGCGGGAAAATTATCCCCACTCCTTCTATTTTTTTTGACTTCTGCGGCGTAAATCCCAGTACGGAGTATTTGTCAGAGTTATAACAATTCCTTGTATTCCATTAAATATTTTTATAATATTGTATTTATATTAGCTATTCAATGGATTGACTGAGTCTAGTATTGCAAATCGCATTTCCTTTTCACCGATAACTCTCTTGAGAATCGCAGATATTCGTTTTAGTAAATATTTACAAAAAACATTCTGATATCTTCTTTATTGCTGGTCAAGGGAATAAATATCGACATCTTCGTTGGCAAGTACGTGATCAAAATATATTGTCTGGCACACGGTTTATTCAAGAAATGCTCATATTGCCAATCTAACATGTGACTAATATATTTTGCATTTGAAATCTACAATAAAAACTACAGAAAATAAGCAGAATCTACATAGAATAAACGTTTTTTATCATTAATTTTAAATAAAAAATTCACAATTTCTCTCTCAAAAGTTGAACAAAATATATAAAAATATATCGCGCAAAATATAGTAAGCAAAACAAAAATGATTTGTCTTTTTATGAATTTCATTTTAATATAAAAAATTGTTTTGATTATTTTCCAAATTGTCCAGATCCAGGAATAGTCAACTGGCACGCGTATCACTAATAGTATATGAAGAAATTTTCAGCTTAAAGAAATATGCGTTGTTAGAAAAACATTTAAAAAACTGAAAATTACTATTTTACACAATGCTATATAAAATAGCAACTGTACTCCACTAAAATCTATTTTTTACACTTGCGCTCTCTGGCTGTATTCGTTTTGTTCGTTTTTGTACTGTAAACTATATTTACTTTAAAACGAATGTAAATAGAACAGTAAAAGAAATAAACTTTGTTAAACAAAAGAACTCTGCTTTGCTTTCAGTATAAAAGAAGAAAATATAAGTATTTCTTTTTTGCTTAATTCTGTACCAAAATGGCACACCAAAAATTTTGACAGTTTGTATATAATGGCATAACAAAAAAAATTAGTCATATTTGATCTAAATTGATTGCATATTAGTATTTATATAGAATATTTAAATAAAAGCTTTAAATAATTATTTTAGATAAAAGCATTAAATACTTTATTTCACATTTTTCTTCAATAGAAAAATTAATAAAATATAAGTTTTTATATGTTGCTTTTTGCTCATGTCATTACAGATTAAATATAACCAAAATTATCACCAAAGATTATTGAAACATAAGATCTGAGCAAAATGAAATATTGATCAAGAGTATGACTTAAGATACGCAATAAAATTTGGCAAACTTTTTATGACTACACCATAAAAAGAGTAAAACTCAAATGGATCTTCTTGCCTTTCTAAGAAAGAAACTTCACACTTCCATTGTCCTCTTATTGTCTTTCACTCACGAGCGACACGTTTCTGACCGCTGGACCTAATTCTACCCCTCCAGTTGTTTTTACTTCGCTATTTTTACAAGTCTAGAAATAAAATATTTTCTTTTTTAATAAAATGATTTTTCTTATCTTAGAAATGAAAATTTGATATTTACATTGTGATATTTAGGATTTATCATTGATAAATACATATGTTACACGTTTTCAAAATCATATAGTTTATAATTGTTTGAATCGTAAGTCTAATAAGAAATATCAAAACAACGAAGATAAGAATATTTCATATATTTATGTTAAGAAATTGCAATCTAAAGTTTACAAAAAATATCTTGCCCATTTTATTATTTGATAAGATCTAATTTTTTAAATGCTATTAAATATTCCAGTTAACGTATTTTAATAAATATTAGTGACTAAAATCACATTCCTAATTGTAGTTAAATATTTTTTTATTTTACATTTATCTCACGTATTGTATTTCTTGTTTAAATTTAAAATTAATTGTTGCAATCTATGATAATTGTATTAACAACAATAATCACATTGACAAATAAACATTGATAAATAAATAAAAGCTTTAAGCTTTATAGAATTAAAATTATAAACTATTGTTAATTACACACAAGATTAAATAATAAATATTATATTATTTTATACTACTTTACAACATGTCATCCTATGTGTTTGTCGACTTATAACACGACTTCTACATGTAAACAGAGAAAACGATACCCTTCATACAGTTAACTCTCTGCACACAAAGCAAGTCGGAGTACGGAGGTATATTTCGAGAAACTAAAAACCTTCATTCCATATTTCGAGGCATTTCTCCACTGCCGCTGCGGGAGACACGAGCGCCTGAAGTGTGGTCTGCTCCTGTAACCTCAACCGTCCTTCGTTTTTCCTCTACTCGTTGAAAGAAGGGAGGATAAAAAAGAAGCTCGCCTAAACCGTCCCTCCTGTTTTACGACGGATGCAGACCATCCCCAAACCAACGCTCCTTCTCTTTCAGCCTCAGCAACAACGACGACGACTAAGGCAATTTACAACCATCTGATTCCGTCGCGGTGCGGCGATTACGCAAGGCAGGTTTTTTCCTTATTTACGAGCTGAAAAAGTTCCGCGGTTTCCCAACACAGCTTATATAATTTCTTATTTATCTTCGGGGCGTGCATCTCCGATATCCTTTTCGAAACACTTCGAAAATCGCTCATTTATCTTCTGCAGTAATTTTTTTCTCGTTGATTACGCCTAACGTGTATCTTCTTCCAATATTTAAAGCAAGATATTTGTCTCAACTACGTAGTTTAAATTGCATAAGTATCTAACAAGTATTTTGCATGGAAGAGACCGATAAAAAACTTTACTTTTATGTTATTAGAATCCATACAAAATTAAAAAGTGAAAAAAACGGTGTCAAATACACACACACACACACACACACACACACTCTCTCTCTCTCTCTCTCTCTCTCTCTCTCTCTAACCATATGTATGTTTTATACTAAAACTAACACAAATGTGATAATATAATAATTATCAGTAAAATCAAATATAATTATTGTGTTTATATTTTGACAGAATCTGATGTATAAAATAGAAGTGTAGTTTGAAATTAATTCATATACACATAATCATTGTATGTGTATTCTAAAACATTAGTACTTTGGACTTGAACCGTACAAATAAGCATTTAATATTTCTTCTAAACATTTTAGATATATGCATTTAAAAGAAATTATATATATAGGTAAATCAAGATCGGTTTCTTCGCATTTTTCTGTAAACTGCAAAGGTAGCTCTTTACACTAGGCATGAGAAAATTGCATGATTCTCAAAGGGTTAGATTGCTCGAACGAGCATCGAGGGATCGCTATTTCAACGCCAATCGGGTTTTCAACCAAGCAAGTGAACGATGTTAGCCACGAATTCCCCTTTTTAGCGCTGTTTCGAGCGAAGGAAGATGTGTCCATAAAAAGGGTAAGAACGCCAGAGGCGTAGTGAAAGCACAGAGGAAGGGCCGCTGAGGAGGATGGTATTTTCTAAAGACGCTTACTCTTCAGACAGATACGAAATCACAAGCAAGGAAAAGCAAGGGGATCTGACGCCTATATTTACTCATTTTCTTTCGGGCGTTTTTCAAAGGGAGCGTCGCCTTAGTTGTCGTAGGGGCGTAAAAATGCTCAGCTATTTCGTCTTGCCTAAAGGCTTAACTCTGTATATGGGAACCCGCCTCATAGATCTGCGTGATTATTTCATAGACGAGAAGCGGAAAAAAGAAAATGATGAAAAGGCGTTGAAATTTTGAGAATCGGTAGATGAGTTAAACATTGTCAACCCTCTAAGAAAACTCGGCTAATGGGATTTTCACATTCCAGTAGCATTCATGTAATATGAAAAATCGATAAAGCAAAATGTTCTCCATTTGCGTTTCAATTATTTTATTTTTAGGCGACTGGATACCTTGTTTATTTCTCATCTCCTCAATTTTCATCAGTTCATTTGTAAACTTATTTTTACATTCCACTGCAAATATTATTTCTAATAATATCATCTCCAATGTTTCTTGAAGTATTCTTAACATTTTTTACGAAATTTCGAAAAAATTTTCGTTACACGCATCGTTACATGATATAACTAACTTGCGACTAACGAAAAATATCGGAATGCATCGCGCGCAATGATACTCTGAAACAAGTCACGAATATTCACGACAAGTCTCTCGCAGAATGAAACCTGATGATCGAACGGGATACCTGAGCTAATAGTTTCGAGAGCAACTGAAACGCGAAGCCGTCATGGAGTGCCGGACGAAAGTGTATCGTGAGGGATATCTGGTTTAATTTAGCTTGACTTCTGCGCCGCATAGTTACTGACGATGTCAGCCGCGTGGATGTATACGAATAGCGAATAGTTTCCACCAGTGATCGCCAAATTGTCCACGATCTTCCGTGGACCATTCACCATTCGCGAATGCCGCAGGGCATGGCACGCACCGCATCATCGTCCAGCGAAACTAATTCACTATTTAGATACGTTTATATGGATCATACTGGGATTTATGACAAAACTCCAACCATCAAGCCAAAATTTAAGATGTCCCTACAAGTAGGTATCGATCGCAAAATGTTATCGGAAACTTTTAAGTCTTTTCGATATATATGAATTGTAATCAGACTGTCCGATACAAGTGATTATCCATTCCTAAATCTTAATTTCTTGCGTAGCTGTAATTCTTCCTTTTTTTACATCCGACGATCTTAATCATCCCTGTAATTCAGTTGGGTCTTTCGTAATGATGAAGATGTTTTACGTTCGCGATATACATAACGAATGCTGTTTTAATGCGTACATTATTGGTTAGATCTACTGAGAACTGGAAAATAGAATTTTTTAATTTTAATTATAAAGTAAAATCTTAGAGGCTTCCTACAATAATCCATTAATAATAAATTAAAAGTAAAAAACTAAAAATTGATCAATCACAGTTAAATGTGTGAAAAGAATAATTGATTACGATTGGTCAATTTTTAGTTTCTGACTTCTGATTTATTACTAATGATTTATAGAAATACTAATGGTTTGTAGAAAATCTCTCTCTTACACTTCGTTGAACAATCTGATAGCAAATGAAAATGTGCAAAATTTTGTACCGATGTTTCTTAAGGATGTTTTAGTTGGTCAATATCAATCAAAAGATCAGCCAAAACGAGTTGCTCAATTAGTATTATTAAAATAGTTTTCTTCATGTTATCATTGTGTCTACAAGAAATCTACTTATTCTACCGCGCAGTATTTCAGTATTTCAGTATTTTTTTTTAAAGAATTGGTTTCTTCAGTGACAAAGGATTTAAAATTATAATAGTGTTATCATTTAATATATTATTATATTTCAAAAATATATTATCAAAAATATCAGCTAATATTGACCAAAAAATTTTAATTGTGAATATGAAATCAACTGTAAAACATAAAACGCTACATTGGTTTTTAATGCAGCGCAATAGTGAGTTTTAAGTGAATAATTTGTAAATAAATAATTAGATTTAAATCAACTTTTGCATGAATATTATATTTATTAGAATTTTGTTAGTAGATATAAAAAATTTGATTTAATTTGTCATACTACTTTCAAATTTACAAATAAATACTATAAAACGCAATTTTACAAAAAATTTCAATTTTACGCAATTTTAAAAATCAAGGCAAACAATAAAATTAAAACTTTTAAATCAATAAAGGAATTATGTTTAAAAATTTTACACAGATACTCATACGTAATAATGTAAAAATATGTAATAAAACAATTTATAAAATTTTATATTTTTGATAATATTTTAAGATATTTTAAGATATGATACATACATTCATAAAGATGATAATATTATATTAAACTGTTCGAATTGCCATCGAAAAAAACCAGCATAATTCTCTTCGAGAAGGAATGCTGAAATTGCGCGATAGAATTTGCAGATTTGCAGATTCACGATGACAGCGTGAAGAAAACTATTTCGTGATGATATTATTGAGCAGCTTTTCCGATAGAAGCGTGCAGGAATGCGCATGAAAATCATTCGCGCACGAAAAGGAAGGCACACAAATGCAACTGTGCGTTATCTGCCATTTGCTGAAAGGCGGATTTGTGAAAATGGTATTTAGCAGCAGAATTTAATGAACGTTTCACAGTGACGACTGGTCTGCAGTAAGTGGAAATGGCGTTACATGCTCACATTGTATATATAAAAGTGGTTACATCCAACAAAGACAGGTGTCTTCTTTGGTTTTATACTAGGCTGTAACAAACAGAAGCGGAACAATTTTGCATCGCCAACCAGAAAACACGTGCATATTGCATTCGCATGTTTTCAAGCATTTATCATATCTGTCATATCTATTATGAAGAAATATCATTACTATGCTTCTGATTCTTCGTTAAAAATAGATTTCTAACTATGATTTTATAATATTAAAATATAAAAAGAAATACTTTCATTTATATATAATTCTAGATAAACCTGTGCGATTTTTAGTTCTCTAAAATTAAATTTGAACATAATATTTCATATATTAAATATTATTAATTTTAAATATATCCCTGTCAACTAAAAATTTTGCAAATTTTTTTACAAAATTTTATAAAATATTATATTAATAAATTAATAATAATTTTTTTAATATTTAAAAATATGATTTGAGAAATTTTTTATTCTAAAGAGATTTTATTATACTTTCATAAAGTTCATTGGAAATTTTCTAGTTGCAAGTGTCTTGAAATATTATGTGTGTCATAAAGTTTTTTATATCTTTATACATCGTACATACATACTACTAGATTTTCAGAAGTAAGAAAACAGTATGTTTAAAATGTGTTAAATTAATATCTTGAAGATAATTATGTTCCGATTTTGAACATATTCGCTATCTGAGAACCGTAAAAAAAATTGTAATTGATTTTTTAAAAACAGTGTATATCACGATTATTTTAAAATTTTCATGACGAGAGAATTGTTCTAGCTCTTCTTCTATGAAATACTTATATTTAATTTCTTAAAATTGTTTATAACTCGCAGCATTGAGTACTGTATATATGTATAATTAATTTTACTTCATAGAAATTTTGTGTTGAATATATTTTGCGTGGTATATAAAATCAGAAGAAAAAAAACTTCGAGTCGCCCTAATAAAGAAAACGGTGATGTTAAAAATAATTTCAATCTCCCGAACACTTTGTCTCTTTAGGAATTTATTTCCCATATACAAAAAAAGGGTGCTGAGAGGTTAAGGATAAAGACTTTATATGCTGCGGCACGTTTCGACGACTTCGCTAAACAACAATAATTATTATTCCAAACACGCAGTCGCTCAAACCCTCCGTAATCGTCCCTTCGTCGAAAATCCGAGGGCGAGAAGTTGCACGACGCAAAACAGATTAGAGCGTTAAGCTGCGCTATGGTAGTCAGAGGCGGTATCAGGAGGCGACGAAATAACCGCGCGATGGGATTTTCATCCTCGTCCGTACGTGTCAAGTCCCGCTTAATTACCTGGTCTAGGTAATGCAAAGTTCCAGTGCCATCAGGAGAACTCGATGACCGAATCCATAAGCAATATGCAAAGGACGCGTATCGGCCCGAAATCTGTCGTTAGACGCACCTGACAATGTCGTACAGTATAAATGACAATTTTATCCATATGCCCTTTATTATCCTAAAAGACTTGGCTCATTCATACTCCAAGTGTGTATATGCGAGTGCTATCTCTTTGCCCGATTTAACTATCGAGTCGCATTCATCGTTTAAACGAAATATGCAAATTACATTTAGCGATGTAGAAGGAAAAGCTCGCCCTGCAAGCTTTAGCGTGTAATTTAAATTCCAGCTTTGCGGAGATTCACAGAGAGCGCGTTCCTAAGATTTTCAACGAAAACGTATCGCTTTGTTAAACTTTGTTCAACTTTTGATTGTAGTCATAAGTATTTACCTCTCTAACAGATTTCCATAAAAACATTTCATCTTTAAATATTGCATTAAATTTTTTAGGAACATCGATTCGATAATATTGCGTTATTATTATGTGTAACATCTTTATTTTTCCATAATAAGTTAAGAGATATATCAATTATAACATAATTAATAATAAGCAATCATTGCTTATTGAACAATTAATTATTAATCAATACATATAATTATTAAAATATGTAAACCGTAAAGCATGTTAATTTCTATAATGTGCTACAAATAGTAATGTAAATAAGATAACAAAATATAAAATAATGATACAAATAAATATCATATAATGTATATATAATATCATATAATATATACATAATTTATTATTAATTGCAATGTGTAAACTTATTTTTAAAATTTTATATTCATTGTATCAAATGTCTTATTACATAGAATGTAATTAGCAAACATTATATATTGTATTTATAAAACTATCGTAACATGCAACATTAATGTTAAATAGTAATTAATACAATTAGTAATTGATTTCTGAATATATAGATTCAATTAGCAATAATACAGATTGTGAGGAATAGGATATTATATGATTTAACTAGAATGCGATAAAAAACGCAACTAAAAGAGAAATTAAAGTTTGTATATTAAAAAGCTATCATAAATTAAAATTATTTAATATCCAATAAAAGCTGTATTACTCGCCTATTGAAAATATATTACTATCTATGAATGTCTGTGTGTGCATATAACAGATATATATCAAAATGTATATATCAAAATTAATTATCAATATTTATGGTTTTATTGGTGATTATATATACTTCTCGTAATCAAGCTTAAACACAATAATTAAATATTTATCTTCACTTATAAAACAAATATTATGTTCCGTTTTTTTTTTAATTTGTAATGTCATAATGTTTAATTTCGTTACTTTTTTTATCGCCTATTTGCCAGTTTCAAAATCTTTTAATGTGTTTTCTCTTCAATAGTTGCATAGAATATGCATCTTTTTAACTCTTATACGAAACGCGAAGTTTCATATAATCAACGTGTAATACTTGATGATTTATATGATGTATAGTACATTGTAATAATTTACTACTTTGTATTTACGTGCGTACTTAAGTCTTTAATGGCTGATGACTCATCATGCTTATGTACAGTCAAAGTCAGTACGTACGTAAAGTAATGTTAGCAAACAGAGCACTGCGGTTGTGATGAAAATACAGTGGCTCGCGGAATCCGAAGCTTAGAGGAGCTTCTGTCCGTTCAATGTACAATTAAACGGTTCAAATGAGAAAGACGGTCGAAGGTCTCGGCTAACCAACAACAGCGGACGAAACTCTGGTTTTCAGCAAGAGTTAACCATTAGATACGAGAGAGTTTATGCGAGTTCAATATGGAAGGGTTCTTCGAATTGTGACGTAAATAGTTAAGCTTGAGTGAAAGACTATTTTGTTTTAATCAAATATTTTTACCATATATTTAACTACTACCTTTTATTTTAATAATAATACTAATTAAAGATATGCTCTGATAAAACGTGTTCTTACAAAAAAGCAATTTGATCGCAAATTAATCAGATAAGAAGAATCATAGACTTCAATATAAGGTAATTACACTCAATATGATCTAGTATCCAATATAACTTGCTTGTATATCCACATAGAACAAAAACTTCTCTTAGACATCCTCTAGACGCCCGTCAGTGAGATTCGAAACCACTATTATAGACATCCATATAACTTCCTGTAAACATCTAGATATCCATAAAAGTTTCGTATTTCATACTTCCATTCGATCTCCATTAGACATATTCATAAATGTTTCTGAGATGTTATGTGGATCGATCATAGATGTTTTAAAGTGTTTCATAAATATGACTATTAATAGACGTTAATTTTTTAATTTTACTGATTCCCAGCAAACAAAAATTTGTAATTATGACAAGAAATAGAAATATTAGATTCATGAAATAATCTCTATATAAAACTCTATATAAACAAAATTGTATTGTCAAAACAATATTTTATTTATATTTTCATCTTGAAGACCAATTTTCCTTCAACAATTCGTTTCTTTAAAATGTGAGGGAACCCACTTCTATTTTTATACCACGCCTTTTATTCCATTCTATGACGTTTTTTAAATATGAAAAATAGAACTCTGTCGTTTCCATTGATAATTTAATTTAATTTAATTTAATTTAATTTAATTTAATTTAGTTATTAGGAAGTTCTATGAAAAAAGACTATATGTATTAACAAAGTAACAGATATAGTAGACATAACATAAAATATAATATAATAGACCATAGTAGAGATAATATAACATAAAATAAAATAATGCGTCGTGTACTAAATTTATTATATATAAATTCATAATAAATGTCTAATGGACGTCCATTATAGATTCATAGAGAACATCAATAATAGTAGACATCTCTATTAGAGATCTATCTGATTTCCATGATGGATATTTAATAGATATTATGTTTCGTATTAATATATAGTTACACAGATAGTTAAATCTTCACTGCACCTATATTTCGAAACTGTTACATATTTTCAATTAATATTAAGAAATATTTCCTATTTTGAATCCACCAATTTTCAATAACTCGACAAAAATTGCAACGCTTCAATAAGTCATATAGGATACATTTATCTTAGTAGATTATGCTTCTGCATAGATCGATTGCCAATTGCATAAACACTCAGAAACGTATTCGCAAAATATATTTACTTCTTAGGAGATGTTGTAGACAACATGTCGTGTGCATTCGCATGCATGCATCTATTCCTTGTCGTGTAGCATCAATATCGACGTTTCGGGAATGTTCTCGAGACGTTTCTTTTCTCAAGATGCAATAAATTCATTCGCGTTTCTTTTACACGGCGGGGCAGTTTGAATCCCCTGCGAGACATCTGCATACAACATATGGTGTCTTTCTGACATCTAAAAGCGAAAGCACATGTAAATGTTGTCTCCGCAACAACAAGTTAGCCACCAAAGGCGAGTTTGCACTAGTAATCACACACGAATTTTTCTTTTCAAACAACATGACGCACTCTACTTGATTTTTTTTTCAATGGACAATACTTTTACATACAATTGTTTTTAAAAATGTCGTAAAGCGCAACCAACGGTCAATCATTTTGTATTTCTTATTCAAGAAAAAATTAATCACACTTTATGTCTCGAGATGTTACTTTTACAAGGTATTAAATGCCATTCGACTCAGAACCACTTGCTTTCATTTAAATGAATTAATTGGAAAATGAAATATTCTGCGCTTATAATGATTCTTTGCAGCAATGGCGTAAAAAGAAATTACTTCTGAATATTGATCGTACTTTAATAACAGTTGTAACGGAAGAATGAAAAAAATGCATTTCGAACATAACAAACAGCACTGAAGAAATGAGAGTGTATAAACTATATACAGAATATCGCGCTAAATTAAAATGTTTTGTCGCTCATGAATATTTATTAATAAAAAAAATTTGATATGTAAAATACAAAAATATACAAATTGTATACATACTGTAACTTTCGATTACTATCCAGAAAGTATAATGCAATATATATGTAGGAAAATTGCGAATATAATAAACGCGATATTATTGCACACATTGAACGATACAGTATTCAAATAGCGATAACCACTTACTTTTCATATCTAGTAATAATTCGATATACGCTTAGTGCCGCACTATACACGTGACTATAGAACCACATGCCATTTAAAATAAATACACTATACGTTTTTTCGATATTTTTGATAGAGAAAGAATGGGAAATTGCGAATATCTAAAAAAAAAAAGTAAAATAAAGCTGAGGATTATTATTTATCAATTATAGCAATTTTTGTTCAAAAGGTATTGGCTTTAAACTACAATATAACATTTATGTATTTTCAATATAAATTATAATTTTAAACAAATACAGAATTCAACACGATTCAACATTTTTCCTATGAATAATTTCTTAATTTTAAACAAAAACTTTATTTTTTGTTTAAAATTATAGTTTTTATATATATATATATATAGATAGGGTGTCCCGCGAGACTTCTCCAACCGTCAATAGGAAGGTAGATGAGATCGAAATAAACACAAAAGTCCTTTACCATTTAGTGATATATATATATATTTGATAATACATAAATGTTAAGTTATTTTAGTTTAAAGTCAAAACAACTGAAATATCTTTTAAATAAAAACTAGAGATGTTTCGATTCTCCCCAAAAATCGATTTTTCAAATCGCGACTCGCGAGGACTATTTTAAATCAGCCTTTTAGTAAAAAATCGATTTGTCTAACAAAGAAAAAACTATTTTAAGCCGATTTTTTAATACTTTTTTTTATAAGAGAATGATATTCTTTTTTTGTAAGACTTAATTTTTAAAAGAGTCATTCAGAATTGAAATCCTTAATTAAAACTCTTATAATTGATAAATAATTAATTGTCGATTTTATTTAACTTTCTTCTTAAGTATTCGCAGTTTCCTCCTCTCACCCCTACTAAATGTATGCCAAATTTGTATAGAGACTGTGTAATCATTCACGCAATATTTCTTTGCTAACGCTACTTACTTCTATTTTCTATGAATTGCTGATTGTACTTCAGGGAACTTAAATAATAAATCGCGGTCGATATTCCGTACGGCGCACTTGGCCGCGGGCTGCGTTCCTGAATTTACAACAAAGGGCACTTTAATCCGCCGCAGAAAATCCATACATAACGCGAGCATGTTCTCGCGACCACGAAATAAAACAATGATGACGGTATCCTTTGCAACGAACGAATCTACGAGTGCGAGTTTACACCGTAGTGGTATTCATGACGCGCGGACGCACGAGCGTGATGAAGAGATAGAGGGAAGGTTTTTCCCCTTTTCAAGCCGCGCACCGCTTTGCTATTTCGGTGTGCATGATGCTTTCACAATTGTTTTCCTAAATGAAAGCTCGAGAAAGTGCAGCCGTCGTCGTAGATAGAGCAAGAGGAAAGGCGCAGGGATAGGTTGGATACGAACGCGAGGGAAGGGGTTTAAAAGGGCTTAGTTACACTGCATCTCATTGTTACTGTAGTCTGGTATCACCGACGTTTCCTACCCGCTTCCTAGAACTTTATGCCCTTCATCGCGAAAGTTTGAAACTTACCCTCGACACGAGAGCTTTTTAACTCCGCCTACCTCACTCGAGCCAACGAATCGCGGCCGCTAATGGCGCAAAATCCTAGCGAGTAATACGCGATAGTGAAATTTGGACATTTGCGAGTTGTCGCGGAACAATTTTTATACATTGAATTTTTGTGAAGATATCTCTTCTTTTGTCTATGTTCCAATAATCTTGTTCCTTACAAAGATGAAAATATACATTAAAATAATATAAAAGTTACAAATTTGAAATATATAGAAATATCGAAGAACAATAATTAGTACTGTAACTTAATAAAACAATGTCTTATTAATACTGAATATTTGTATTATATAATATTAATTCATAAAATCTTACACATGTAAGTTACATTGTCCCTTTTCCGCTATCTATAATTTAATATATATATTTATTTCTATAATAAGTATAATAATTAATATGAATAATTATTCGATAGACTAGGATAAAGAATTAAAATCAGATAATTATAATCTGTCTTAATGTCCTTGTTAAATTATTCACGATTCATTAAAGTATATTGAATCATTATTAACGACACCCGGAATACGTTATACGTAGTTAAGGGATTTTAATAATGCATTTCCGGAAACTATGAGAATTACTGTCGACCACGAAATAAAAAGCTTTAATTCTAGATCGAATTCTACCAGGAACAATGCTATTTCCTGAATCGAGAATTGGGTGGTCATAAGGTCAAAGCGTGATATGACTTCCTAGTTCCATAGAGAGATCGAGCTTTATTTAGAT
>Ga0157363_1001799_pt1 | contig 18290 bp, 16 predicted proteins | sample AttsexASBM1_FD_111477 | JGI IMG/M metagenome (GOLD analysis project Ga0157363, IMG submission 111477) | Fungus gardens microbial communities from leaf cutter ant in Ribeirão Preto, State of São Paulo, Brazil - Atta sexdens ASBM1 | ecosystem: Host-associated > Fungi > Mycelium > Unclassified ... | reverse complement strand
AGAAAGAAAAGAAGAAGAAGGAGAGGTGGTGGTTCTTAGACCCAACACCAGGTTAAATGTAGATATAGCTAAGCCACCAACATTCAATGGGAATGCTACTAAGGTCTTAGAGTTTATTATGGCATATAGGCTTTATATAAGAATGAGAATGAGAGATGTGTTAGTGAAGAAGTAAGTTTAATGGATTTCATTATATGTATAGAGAGGATTGGCAGATATATGGAAGAAAAACATAATAAAGGACTTGGAAAATGAAAGCTTGGAGTTTACAATAGTAGGAGACTTTCTCACTAACCTAAAACAAGAATTTTGGAATAGGAATAATAAGTCAGTAAAGGTAGCAAAGCTAAAGAAGGTGGAGTGAAAAGATAAGGAGTTTGTTTAGGAATTTAGAAAAGTGGCAAAAGGAAGTAGTTTTGAAGGGTGACTATTAATTGAAGAATTCAAGAGAGGTATGAATGGAATTATTAGAAGGAAGTTGATGAAAGCAGAAAGGCTCCCAAAAAGTATCAAACAATAGTATGAGAAAGCAACTAATTTAGATAGGCATTAGAGGGAGAATAGGTAAGAGAAAAAGGTGTTGAGGAGAAGAAGATAGCAAATACTGGAGAGATATAAAGGCAATAATTGTCATAGTCTCAAGTTTGGCCAAGAAGGTAGGAGTTCTAATAGATGCTGGTAGGGCCTATACTAATGGAGGAAGTTGAGAGAACAAATATGGTTATGATTAACCTACAACAACAGTGGACAGGGTTTGCACCTAAGCAAAACCCATATACTATAAATGTGGATAAAGAGAGGAATTGTTACAACTGTAGAGGTTTTAAACATATTGTTAAGTATTATAGGAATCAAAAAATGGTTGGATAGAGAATACAGATCAGCTATCAGGACAATAATGAACATTTAAAAGAGGACAAGAGCTTGATAGTCCTCAATTGAGCTCTAATTATAATAGGTTTGCAATGCTCAGTAAAGTAATAGATAATATATCTTGCAGTGTTATGATCAATACCTTGAGGATGCATTATGGAGTTGGGTTCAGGGTATAACAACACAATTGGCTATGCTGAAGTAGTCTCAGTCAGTGCCTCATGTAGTAGGTGCTCCAGTCTCACTTCATTCTCAATTTCTCCTCATGTATATGACTTATTGTACTTCATGGAATACATGCTATTTCCTTATGGACTACTGGTATATATAGTATAGATACTTTCCTGTATCCTTATGCTTTACCACTTATAACATCTCTTATCTTCTTCTCAAGTCTTTGTCTAAGTGTAACCTGCGCTCTAGCTTAAGGTCGTAACATGCAGTAATCTAAATAGAAATATATTAAGAAAAGTAACAGTAAAGATTGGTCTTGAAAGAATTGATATATAAGAGGGTGTAACAGTAGAAGCATTGTTAGATAGTAGTATAATAGGGCTGATCATAAGTTTAGAGTTTACAAAAAAAAAGGCTGATAGAAAATACTATAGAAGTCAATATGTTATGACCTTAAGCTTGGCTCAGATTGCAACTTAGACAAAGACTTGAATAAGAGTAAAGAAATGATCAATTAGTAAAACATAAGAATACAGGATTATATATACTACTATATATACCTATTGATTATAAGAAATATATTAAGCATCCTTAATAAAATAATGATGAAGAAATGAGGAAGCCTCCACTACTACATGAGGCACTGACTGATAATACATGAGGATAATACAAGGCATATTTAGATATGAGTCAGAAATGAAATGAACTCCAGCACATGTTCAACTTGAAGCAAACTCCTATAAAACATGAGATAGTAATCATTTGATCATAACACAATATTTATTACCAGAGACACAGAGAGAGAATAGAGATTAATATGATTAGTAGTTAGAGTTAAAGATAGTAGACTTTGTTTTTCTTTTATTTCTTTCTTATTTTTTATTTTTCTTGTTCTATTTATTTTCTTATTTTGAACTTAGGGTTAGAAAATAATATGATATCTATTACTTCTCTCTTTCTTACTTGTATAGTAGTGCTCATAAGAAAATTAGCAAATGCATTGTATCTTACTTTTTCTAAACTTCATAACAATCTTTAAGAACTGTCTAAATGATACTCAATGGATATAAATACTAATTTCACCAGAGGATGCTCAGTTTCTCTGAGCTCTAACAGTTTTAAAAAATCATCTGTTATTTTTGCTGGTTTCTCAATGAATTATGTAAAATGCATACAAGCTTAAGCTAACAAAATGACTTGGACTGAATAGACACTGTAAGTATAGAGGCCTGTAGTTAAACCCATGCATATATCTCATGCAGTGGAAATTAACTACAAAAATGCCACTCAAGGTCTGGAACCCATGGTTATTCCATACCAAGCTGATTAACCTGCAGACCTACAGGGAATAGTAACTTTTGTTCTATTTTTCTATTTGAAGTAGAAATTACTTAGAAGATAACACTAAGAACATCACTTGCTCTCTTCTTAGGATAGTGATATTTATTAAATAGTGTCTATTAGAAAACAGGACAGCTGAGGATATCATTCTACAAATTATAAAGTTTGGATTCATGATATGGAAAATTTATCTGCAATTTATAAGTCTTGTTGGGACAAGCTAACTGCTAACAAAGATAACAAGACTTTTAGACAGTGTATATTCATGCAATTCAGCAGAACATCCACAAACAACATGCTCTCTAAGAAACTATCTAAGAGTAAATAAGATGACATCTCCAGGAGTTCTCTATCTATTCCTCCCAGGCCTAGCAAGAGTATTTTATCCAAATCAAAGTTCTACAAGAAGATCTAAGCTTCAAACTTGATCTGTTTTCCCTAAACTATTCCTTAATAAAAAAGATCCTAGATATTTATAATGTCATGTCCAACTCTAACAACAAAGATAAATATGACAACCAAAGGTCTATCAAGGAAACAAATCATTGTATGAACAACATGAAAAGAGTCTTGGCAAACTCCAACATACATGTTGCAAATATCAATAGACTTTTGAAAGATATAAAGTTGGAAACCTCTACTGATTTTATTTGCTCTAATAACTAAATGATGTTGATTCAAACAATATTATAAGCCCTAGGCTTCTGCAATCCAAATCATACCTAAAAATTCTAGGTATTCCTTACTTCATTGAAGACACTAATCTCCTTATTATGTTAGACATTATTGAAAGAGTAATCAAGACTACTTATATCTTTGATAATACTATTTTAGCATCCTACTCTAGAATAATTAAAGTTTTTCCCAAATCTAATATAACCATGGTTTGGGTTGACATTTGAGATTCCCAAAATGATACAAAAGCAAAAAGTCTCATTAACAGGTTCTTCAACATAGGCCATCATATTGCTATAATCAGAGGAACTAATATAAACCCTAGTATTCCACAATGCAAGAACTACTAGAAGTAGAGTCATACTACTTTTGTATACCACACACACAGAGTAAAATGTTAAAAATACAATGGCCTGTATAAACTTGAATACCATAGGAAAATGATATAGTGTTGCAAAGCTAACTTCAAGACTAATTCTCAAAGACCTAAGATAAAGAAAAGTGAACTATATACTCATTCATTCAAATATATCAACTGCAAAGACAAATATCAAGCAGATAGTTATAACTGTTCTTTCTGGAAACACAGGTTCAATTGGGAATGGCATAATAAAAAATCATAAGAGCTCCAAGAAATTAGAGCCACTCAATTCACTTATTTGTAAGTGGGATAAAGCAGTGATTTTAAAAATCCTAAAAATCTTTTCACAGAATATTCATAAGAACAAACTCCCTACTGATACTATTTTAGAAAACAACAAGGATTTTAATTGTAAGAGTCCCAAATTATCTGTTGTAAACTATGTTCATAAGATCATCACATATTGAGAACAATCATCCAAGAGTTCTCATCCACATCAACATCAGGCTGATAAGATTATGTTTTTTGTTCAGAAAAGATATTTTCAATCACAGAGATATTAATCTCATTTCTTTTTTCAACTGTGGTATTATGTATTTTCTTATTAACATATACTCAGATGATTAACAATCTGCCTTAAAGTATCTAAAGGATACTAAGTTTAATTTGAACAAAGTCTTAATTATGATAGGGGATTTCAACATTAGAGATAATAATTGAGTTTGCATTATTCAACATATGCAGATATGCTTAGGAAAATAACTGATAGTTTTAATTTAGAACTATTATCACCTGTTGTTCAAGTCTCTACTCAATATGTAAATAATCTTCAAGGTTTAAATTCAGTATTAGACCTAATGTTTCTCTGAGCAAATGTAGAGAAATTCAATAATCATATGATATCACTGAATCTTTGAGAATCATCTGACCATACTTCTTTATCAGTCTGTATCATCATTAAGAAAGAATTTATTCAAGATAAAAAACTAGCTATTGTCAATAACAGCAAGAAAGAAAAAGAATTTGTCAATGATTTGAAGAATAGGATAAGTTGTATTGACATGTCTAATATCCACAATCATGATATGCTAGAAGATGTAACTCAAGAGTTTGCTTCTATCACAAAGAAACTTTGATATAAACACTCTAAACTTGTTAATATTACCAAGCAATCTAAGGTATAGTGGAATGAGAAATACAATAGAGATCTAACCATACATCAAATATCCAGAAGTAAAGCAGACTGGATCAAGTACAAGTCAATGGTGAAAATGGCTAAACAGATATTTTTTGATAACAAAATTCAAGAAATTGTGTCAACCAACAAAAGACCTTGGGATCTGATAAATTGGGTTAATAAATGCAAATTACCAGCCATAAAAGCCATTAAGTTCAACAGATGTCTATACAGTAAATTAGACAATTTGTAGCAAGCTCTTCATCTTTCTTATAATGCTGTACAAGATAGGCCAATTAATCTTCAACTCTTGGATGAAATTTCATCACATCAACATACAGAATGGCCTCCTTTCTCTAAAGCTGAATCAACACTATAGACAAGTATAGTAATTTATCTACTCTAGGTCCAGACCATATTTTCTGGAGTTATTTCAAAATATCAGTAAGTAATGTTAAGTGCATCACTAACATTGTCAATATAGTGAATTTATGTATCAATCTTGGCCATTGGCCTTCTCATTTCAAGAAGTTGACTTTAATCATTATTTCAAAGCCTAACAAGCCTTTATATAATTTTCCTAAAACATTTTGACCTATTGTCCTCCTTAATATGTTAGGAAAACTCATCGAGAAAGTTTTAAATAATAGACTTTAAGTTCACTCTATTACTTCAAACTTTATACAAACAGGATAGCTAAAAAGTCTCCACATGAATACCCTTGCATTCAACATTGCATAATTTTTCCCATCTCTAAATCATCAACTTCTTCCAAAGATTTTAAGCAAAGCTGGTTTTGACAGCCAATGTAGGTATAGGTCAGGGTTCTACTCTTTCTCCTATTTTTTCTGCTCTCTATATTGCTTCTATTTTTCATATTTTTGAAAAAAGAACTAAAAATCTCCTTTCTCCTATTCAAGTTTTGACTCTTTCTTTTATGGATGATGGTCTTTTCATTTCTCAGGAAAAGAGTTATGAAAAATCAAATGTGAACCTTTTTTATAGTTACAATATTATTTTATCTCATGTCCATCTTCTTTTCTTTCTTTGATGTCTTTCTATTCAAGTAGTTCTATACTATCATGGCCTATCCTATGCTCTTCGTGTGATAAATTGCTAATTTTTTTAAAAAAACCTTCTATCTATTGTACAGGCACTTGAGAGCTGTTTGAATATTTTCTTAATTGTGCAAATATTAGTACTTCATTGGTTGTAAGGTTCAATTTGAGGGGTGTTACAGTTCTCTTATTCTTTTTCTTCAGTGACACCCCAGTCGAAACATTCACTTCTGCTCATGAAACTTTACAGCAGTTCATGTTAAAGGTAGAATAGGATTCAATGTCTGGGAGTCTGAAAGTCTGAGTAGTACAATGAGGTACTAGCTATTATCCTCGGTATCTGCTTACCCTTCCAAAGCTACAGCCCAAATGACAAATTTATTTAATTTGTTATATAATAAAAGTTGGGCTTTCAAAGCCATCACTCAATTCCCTCGACCCAAGCAAAGAACTTATCATACATGGCTGAAAGATCGAGAAGGGTTATCGAGTCTAAGTTTGATAAGCTAGCAGAGTACAAGCTTGCTAGGGAGGGCGGAACGCGTGTTTTCAAGGTAAGTGACACGTCAAGGCGCATTTAGCAGTAGTTGAACCTTTCCAGGAAGAAGACACCACAATCTACGACGAGGTTACTGAGGATCAATATAAGAGTATTGTCAGAGGGAGATTACAGAAGGATGATTTTGTGGTTGACGATGGAGTTGAGGGTTACATGGACAACGGCATGGATGATTGGATAGATGGTGACAAAGAAGGATCGGAGGAGGAGGTCTGGACTAACAAAAAGTGTACGTATTTCTGCTGCTACTAGACCTCTTGGCTAATTAGAATTAGCGAGAAGGAAAATACAGGAGACGTCCGCAAGACCCAAGGCACGTTCGAGACCACCCCGAGCCCCTCCAAGCATCGGCGCATACCGACCTGTAGTGTCCGCAGAACAAGAGAATGACTTCATGTCATCTCTTCTAGGCGAGCTGGATGAAGTGCCAGCTAAACGTGATGTTTACAAGTCGAGGAAACGCAAATCTATTCCTGATTATCCCTCTGACGACTCCTCTTCTGCAACTTCAAGGTTCAAAACTCACAGGAAGAAGAGTTCTTATATAGACCTCTCCTCTGATGGTCTAGTTGAGGATGGTCTTCTACCGAGCAGTGACGGATTCAGCTCAAAGAAAAGGATGAAAGTCGATGACGGCAGTGTCACGCCGACCGCAGAACAATTGGCTGGTCTTGATGTCCATAGTAGTTCTGACATCGACTCCTCGTTATATGATGAGATCGACTTGAGCGAGCTGATGGACGTTGACGACTTGAACATCAAACCTATTGTTAGAAAAGAGTCCAACCTAAAGCCTACGACTTCGGACAGCAAGTCCGCTGCTGCAAAGCAGACCAAGACTGAAGAGGACGTCAAGCCTGCATGGCTATCAGTGTATGACAATCTCAACGTTGAGTCGAAAGAAATTCCCGGGGCCACCAGCTCATTGACTTCATCCAATTTGGCGGATATCTCTGCTCTGGAGGAGGATGGTTCCTTCAGGTTCTTCTGGTTAGACTATCTGGAGCTTGAAGGGAAGATATATTTTATTGGTAAACTCAGAGACAAGAAAAGCGGGACGTGGATCTCCTGCTGTGTCACTGTTGAGAACATGCAGCGTAACCTATTTTGCCTGCCGCGGGGGAAGCGAGTTGAACAAGATGAAGACGGTGACTTTTACGATACAGATATCGTTCCGAGTCTGCAAGATGTTTATGCCGACTTCGAGCTGATCCGGAAACAGATGGGTATCAAATTATGGAGGGCAAAGTTTGTAAAACGAAAATATGCATTCGGAGAGAAGAGTATACCACGTTCGGAGACTCAATGGCTGAAAGTCGTATATGGTTTCAATGGTAGTGAACTCCTTTTCTCAGTCTGTCTGGACGCTCATATAACATTCTAGAGCCGCAAGTTCCAGACAAGGCGGAGAGTCCGAACATCGCTCGAATTTTCGGGACTGGAACAAGCGCCTTCGAGCTCCTGGTACTGAAACGAAAGATCGTGGGTCCTTGCTGGTTACAAATAAAGAATCCAGTTGTCGACAAAAAAGGGGTACGTTGATAATTTCTCACATCAGGCTGATTCAAACCTACTTCAACCCAGGTGTCTTGGTGCAAACTCGAAGTGACTGTCTTGGACCCAAAAGATATCAACCCAATCTCAGATTCCGACCTTAATCCACCGAAGGATATGCCGCCATTGACCGTAATGAGTTTGAGTGTTCGTTCGATCGTCAATCATCATGACAATAAACAAGAAATCGTCTGTACAACAAGTCGGACGTGGCAAAATTGTGGGTCTGATATAAGGTCTATCCCTTGTTGATAGTCACTCACCCAATACCTAGTACAAATTGACGATCCAACCCCGCCTGACAAGGTCCCTTGTCGTGTTCAAACGTTTGTCAGGCCGTTGAATAGATTTCCTCCGAACTTTGAAGCTCGTGCGAGAGCCAATGGCAAGGGTGTCATATCTGCGGTCGCTAACGAGACGATGGTTCTCAATGAACTCATACGTGAGCAGACATCTTCCTCTGATCTCCACAAAATCGAAACTTATTCTTCGTAGGGGAGATATACAAAATGGATCCCGATGTAATCGTGGGCCACGAGTTTCTCGGTGTTTCCTTGGACATCTTGCTTCATCGGATGAAATATCTCAGAGTCAACCACTGGTCACGGCTTGGTCGTTTCCGGAGGTCGAAATGGCCCAATATTGGTCGACAAGGCAGCAATCTACGATTCCTCAGTGGTCGCATGTTGTGCGATTTGGCCAGTGACGGTGCAAAGGTTATTTATATATGTCCTTTTTCATGAGCCCGTTTTAAGTGACATGATGCGTAGAGTATGATTATATCTACGACATGGTCGCTCACTGAGATGTGTCGGACCCACCTCAACTGCGAGCGACCGGAAATCGATCCCGATGATACTGCCAGCTACCTTGATGGTAGTCTTAGTTCTCCGAACAGGATGCTGGAATTTGTACAGCATTGCGAGCTCGATGCACATTACCAGATGGCTATTGCTGCCAAAGTACAAATCTTGCCACTGACAAAGCAGTTGACAAACTTGGCTGGGAACGCATGGTACGTGTCTTCGTTTGTATAAACTAATATGTGCTTCTGACGAATTCAGGAGTAAGACCCTGAATGGAGGCCGCGCGGAGCGAAACGAATACATCCTACTACACGAATTTCACCGTCTCAAATATATCGTCCCGGATAAGGAGTACGGCAAGAAAGCAGCATCTGTAATCAAACAGGAGGATGCTGACCCTGATGCGCCGAGGACAAAGGGAAAGAAGGATAAATATAAGGGTGGTCTCGTCTTCGAACCGAAACGTGGATTGTGGGACAAATTCATTCTTGTCATGGACTTCAATTCGCTCTACCCCAGCATCATCCAGGAATATAACATCGATTTCACCACAGTTGGGCAATTCGTCGTTGAGGAGGTTTGTTACTCAAAGCAATCACTTTGTTTTTAGCCCTGATTGAATTCCCTTCTAGGATGGAGAAGAACAGATACCAGATCCGCCACCGTTAGAGACGCCTCAAGGTGTTCTTCCTCGACTTATTGCCACTCTCGTCCAACGACGTCGTCAAGTCAAATCTTTGATGAAAGACAAGACTGTGTCCCACGCTAAGCTACTTCAATACGACATCAAACAGCAAGCGTTGAAACTGACTGCTAACAGCATGTATGGTTGTCTCGGCTTTGAATATTCAAGATTCTACGCACGGCCATTGGCTGCCCTTACGACCTATAAAGGTCGTGAGATCCTGACACATACGAGGGAGCTTGCAGAGAGCCTAAATCTAGACGTGAGCTTCTACCCCTCGGTGGAATGAACGAATTAACGGATAACGACTGCAGGTCGTCTATGGTGATACCGACTCAGTCTTCATCAACTCAGGTGTGACCGAGCTCTCAGAGGCCCTCAAGATATCGGCCATGCTCAAGAAGGCTGTCAATGATCGTTACAAACTTCTTGAAATTGACCTTGACGGCGTTTTCCAGAGATTACTGCTGTTGCAAAAGAAGAAGTATGCCGCGCTCGTTGTGGAAGATGGTGGACGCACGAAGACGGAGGTGAAGGGCCTGGATATGAAACGTCGAGAGTACTGTGCTCTGTCGAAGAATGTTTCTCAGTAAGTTGCTTGTTCAACGAGAATGAATAGGCCTGACGTCTATGTAGATATGTCCTTGAACAGATTCTCTCCGGTGAACCAACAGAGGTCGTTGTAGAGAATATCCATGAGTATCTGAGAACTATTGGGGAGAATGTACGGAATGGATCGACAAAACTCGAGGAGTTTATCATCTTCAAGGCTGGTTCAAGTAGTTTTGGTTTCCGGTACATTTTGACGTAACACGTTCACACAGCGTTTGGGTAAAAACCCAGAAGACTATCCAGACGCAAAGAGTCAGCCACATGTACAGGTCGCGCTCCGTATGAAGACCAGGGGTGTGAGTGCACGTGCTGGAGATGTTATCCCTTATGTCTTCTGTTTCAAGGATGGAGAGGATAGTTCCAAGACTGCTCAAGCTGAACGAGCTAAGCATCCCGATGAGGTCAGGAGAGCTGTTGACGAGGTTAGAACAGGTGAAGTCACAATAGTAATAGTCAAATTATTGCAAGGCTGAAAACAGGTTTAGATTATGACTTTTACCTGTCGCAGCAAGTTTTACCGCCCATTGAACGTCTTTGTGAACCAATTGAAGGTACTGATCGAGCCCGACTGGCGGAGTGCCTTGGTAAATTGGCTTCGTCAAACATGGCATCACTCTGTTGATTCGTCATGCTCAGGCCTCGATCCGATGAAATTCAGAAACACTACAAGTGACCCTGACCAGAGAGTATTCACCCCTCTGGATTCCCAGCTCTCTGATCAAGAACGCTTCAAAGATGCAACCCCGCTCCTGCTTCGCTGTCGCAGCTGCAAGGGCCAGCTTGGTTTTTCACCACTTCATGACCGTGAGGTGTGTGTTTCGCTCAATCCCTGTCAAATGTTCGCACCAAAGCTCTTGGTGCTAGCATTCCATTGTCAAACCTACAGGATTCATCTGTCCTGGTTGCGAAGCTCCCTTCTCGTTATCCAGCATCGAAACCCAACTGGAGGTTCAGATTAGAGAGGTCATCGGACGTTATTATGAAGGCTGGACCGTTTGTGATGATCCTATGTGTCGGAATAGGACACGGATGATGAGCGTGTATGGACGACGATGTCTCAAGCCAGGTTGCAGAGGTGCTGTCGCAGCTGAAGTGAGTGTTGCATATCCGCTTGGTGAACGGACTAGGTAACCCTTATCTTGATGAAGTATACGGATAAACAAGTCTATAATCAGCTCCGCTACTATTCTTACCTATTTGATGCTGAAAAAGCTAAGAAAGCTGCGGCGGGGTCCACGACATCAGGTACGCCTTATATGTCAACATTTCGACATGTCAAAATTGGTGCTTTCCCTAGATGCTGTTCTTGCGGTTGTATACAAAAATTTGAATGACCTGAAGAGGCTCTCGAATTGCGTCGACAAACATATCAACATGTGCGGCCATCGCTGGGTTGATTTAAAGGGCTTATTCTCTCTCGTGAGATTATGAGTAATATTTGGTTATGTTATATCGTTGCTTCTTTTTCGAGTAAGCAAGTATTATACAGTATACAGTGCAGGTGTTCACCGATCCTCACCTGAAGCCCTTTGTGAGCCAATACTTCCAAAACAATACAGAGATGCTACAAATATTTTCATTTTCTCTTATTAAGGCCCTTGCCTAGTGTATTGCAGAGATAGAATTAGAGACCAGGAGATGATATTCTGCTCAAGTTGAGCACAGCTAGGTGTTAAGTGTGGTTCTCACTTCAAGCAAAAGTCTTCTAATGCTAACATCTCCTTGTCATGTCTCTTGTAGTTTTATTCCACTGAGGAAAGTGATTTGCTGAAATATGCAGCTGGATACCATTTATCATTGTCTGTGGACATCTGGGAGAGAACAGCTCCCATAGTGAAGTCCAAGCTGTCAGCCTCAATGTGAAACAGAGTTGAAGTATCAGGAGAGGCAATAACAGGAGCAGAAATGATAGCCACCTTGAGTGAATTGAAAGTACACTATTGCTCAGGACCCCAAACCTAGGTACTGTTGCTTTCAGTGACATCAAAAAGGGAACAGATGATATCCAAAAAGCTGTGGATAAACCTTCAATAGAAGTTAGCAAATCCAAGAAACATCTACATGTCCATCCTGCTTCACAGAGTTGGCCAGTCACATACACCTACTACCTTCACAGTGTTCATTTCCACTTGATCCTTTGAGATAACTAGTCCTAAGTACTCTATCTGTTGCTTATCAAACTCACACTTTTCAGAATGCAAATGTTAGGAGGAACAGAATGCATAGCAGCATGGTGCAGTGTAGACAACTGACAACTACTTACTTGTAATAAGTACTGTGATGGAGAACCTGGGAAGTACAAACAACAATAGAGAACAAGTAGTAGTGGTAATTCAACCTATACAAAAAATTTTATATCAACTACTTAATTAGTCATAGTACTGATCATGGACCAAATGCTTCGTCATCACTTCTTTCTCTCTTACCACCATCTTGTATAGTAGTACCCAAAAGAAAATTAGCAAATATACTGAATTATTCCATCTCTAAACCTTAGACTAACTAACCTTCCCAATCTAAACAACATTCAATAGATATTGAAGCCAATTCATCTAGAAGACATTCTCTTTCTTCAAACACCAACAGTCTAAGAGAAATGTTTGTCAACTCTGCTGTGTCAAGATCGAAGAATGTGGACTTAGTTTTTTCTTCATTTTCTTTCTTATTTTATTTTCCTTTCAATTTATTTTCATTTTTCTATTTTTAGAACCCTAGGGTTAGGGTTAGAAGTGATTGGTCACACTGTCACATCAGTCACATCTGATGGTGTGGTCACAGCATTGATCATAGGACTTGAGAGAAGGGAGTAGAAGATTCTGGAACAAAATGATGTCATACAACATGGACACTACATGTTGGCCTCATGCTTGACACATGGTTATTTAGGGTAGGATGCACAGTACCTAGCACGGACCATCTGTAGGAGTATATAAAGTAAACTATTTTGTAAAGAACTTTCTATCAAGTTCTCTTGTGTTTCTCTAATACAAGAGTTGTTCTTTTATCCAACACTAAGAATTTAAGATCATAACATGCTGTTTCTTTTATAGATTATACAAAACACATATAAGCTTAGTCTGGAAATTTGACATGGGTAGAACAAGTTGAGAAAAGAAAGCTATAGAATCCTCTTTCTCTATCCTATGTACTTTGGAAACTACACCTTTGGAGCTAACAGATGACTCTGTGTATATATCTCATGGCATTGATACTAATAATACATTGTCTTTCATAAGTTTGGAATCTTTTTGTAATTATGTATCAGGTTAACTAACTAGCTAACCTACAACTGTGAGATGGTAATTTCTCTCCAATCTCCTTATTTGGTATTGATGAATTTTTAACTAGTGATGTAAAAAATATTGTGTATTTCCTTTTTAGAATAGCTACTTTTGTTAAACAGTGATTATTAGGTAACAGGATAACTAAGGACATTTCTCAAATTGCAGATTTTGGTTTTATATCTTGGGAATTCATTATTACTATATAGAAATCTGGTTGAGACAGGTTAACTGCTAATGATAAGAATATGACTTTTAAGTAATGTGTATTTTCCCAGTTCAATAGAAAACCTATACCAACTCCAAACCTAGCCCAAGATAAATAGGCCAATATTTCAAAAATTCCCTCTCCTATTCCTTCTAAACCTAGCAAAAGCATCTTGGCCAAATCTAAGCACTTGAAGAAGACTCAACCAGATGCAAATAACTAATCATATGCAAACTTGAACAACTACTTATATGCTCAGGCTTCTAAAAGTAACATTAAGAATATTATCAAAATCTATAATATCACTAGCAATAAAGAAATGAAGGGCAAACTGAAAATCAACATAATTATCAAAGGTTTTTCTAGAAAGTAGAAATGAGTGTAAACAACTCTGAAGCTATTGTGTTACAAGCTAAAATTCATATATCAAACATCAACAGACTCCTGAAAGATGTGAAATCTAAAGTCTCTGCTAATTTTATTTACTCCAACAATAAAGGTATTATTATTGCTACTAATAAAATAATAGCTTCTTTAGACTTGAGCATAGTAGAAAGATATGTCAAAGAGTTGAACAATATTAACTCAAATGATGGTATGAGCCTCTAACTTCCTCAATCCAAGTCATATCTCAAAATCCTAGAGATACTCTACTTTCTAGAAAATATAAATTTACCTATTACTTCCAATATAATAGAAGAGATAATTAAGGATACTCATATCTTCAATGATATTATTTTAGCATCTTGTCCATATGTTATCAAAGCATCTCCTAAATCAGACATGGCTGTTATATAGGTTAATATTTGGTATTCTCAAAATGGTATAAAAGCAAAATATCTTATTAACAGATGCTTTAATATAGGTCAACAAATTGCAACTATCAGAGGTACCAACATGAACTCTAGTGTTCTTCAATATAAGAATTGTTGAAAGTAAGAATATATTACTTTTGCTTATTATTTCCATAGTTTTAAGTGCCAGAAATGCAAGAGTTTCTATAAAATCAAATATCATAGAGAAATGGCATGGTGTTGTAAGGCCAACTTTAAAATAAATTCTTCTAGACTTAAAACCAAAAGAAAGAAAAATCTTGTACTCACTCATTCAAGTATATTAATTGGAAGAGCAAACACTAGACAGATAGCAATAGTTGTCCATTTTAGAAGCATAGATTCAACAGAGAGTAGCATACTAAAAAGTCTCAAGAGTTTTAAGAAATCAGTGCTAACTCAATTTACTTATCTGTAGGCAGGATTAGATAATGATTATAAAATTCCTGAAACTTTTTTTATATAGAATGTTTGAAAGAACAAGCTTCTCATTGACATAATTTTAGAAAAAAATAAAAATTTTGACATTTTATTTATCCAAAAACCCTCTTAGTTAATTATCTGTAAAATTCCAAATTTTATGTTCAAAAAAGAAGAAATTATAGAAGCTTCTCACTATCCTTCTTAAATTATGTTTACAAGATCATCACTTACTAATAACAATTATCCAAGAGTTATTAATTACCTGTATCAATATCAAGTTAATTAAGTTATATTTTTCATTATTAAGATATCAATCTTATTTTCTTTTTCAATTATGTTATTATATGTTTCATTATTAAAATTTACTCAGATGATCAGCAGACTGCCTTAAATGTCATGGTACACTCAAACCTTTATATTTTATTCTGATTTTATTTTCCTTTTATCTATTTTCTTTGATTTAATTTTAATTTTAATTTATTTCTTGGACAATGAAGAGGTATATAACTGTGGTTACATGACACATCACATGACATTATATTATAGACCTAGAACATTGTAGAACGAACTAAAAGAAATGATATTAAGACATATGTTTATAACATATCAATCTCACAGTATACTCATAGATAATATATGGACTTTAGGATAGGATTATTTATTGTTAGCACAGACTATGAACCATTTGTATAAATAAGATAGTAATACATCAGAGATACCTTGTCAAGTTTTCTTGTGATTTCCATGAGACTCTTCATTTATAAGATTACTTAGTAATCTATTGACTATCTTGGTTAAGTAGTTGCCATAACATTAAAGTATTTAAAAGATACTATGGTAAATTTGAATAATGTTCTAATTATGACAGTGGACTTCAATATCAGAGATAACAATTAGAATCTATTATATCCTCATCACTTAATATATATAAATGTGCTCTGAGAAGTAGTTAATAGTCTTAATCTAGAGTTATCAATACTTATCAATCCAGTATCTACTCAATATTCAGACAACTCTCAAGATTTAAATTAAGTCTTAGACTTAATATTTTTCTAAGCAGAAGCAGAGGAATTCAACAACTATCAAATCTTATCTGACTTATAAAGTTCTTCTAATCACATTTCTTTATCAATATTTATCATCATCAAAGAAGAATTTATTCAAGAAAAAACAGTCTATTATTAGAAATAACAAAAAAGAAAAAGAATTCATCAATAAACTTAGAAACAGGATAAGTGATATTAATATAACTAATATTCTTAACTGTGACATGTTTGAACATGTAACTCAGGAATTTGCTACTATTGCAAAAGATCTTTGGAGCAAGTATTCTAAGAATAAGTGTAATAGGGACCTAGCCACTTATCAAACATTTAGAAGGAGAGTAGACTAAATTAAATACAAGAAGTCAGTAAGAACAGCTAAAAGAATTTTTTTTAATAATAGAATTCAAGAAATTACTTCAACTGACAAAAGGCCATAGGATTTTATAAATTGGGTCAAGAAACAAAAATTACTAGCTATAGAAGCCATCAAATTTAATAGACTTCTATGTAATAATCTAGCTAAATTATGACAAGCACTATATCAATTCTACAATTTAGCTCAAGATTGGCCTATTAATTTGCAACTTCTTGATGAGATTCTCTTATGTCAATGAGCTAAATGGCCTCTATTTTCTAAAACTGAATTTAATGATGCTATCAATAAATACAGTAGTTTGTCTACTCTGGATCCTGATCATATTTCTTAAAATTACCTCAGGCTTTGATTCCAAATTTTCTGATTTTTCTTCAGTTATTTAATTAATAGACAGACTTAATATATAGAACTATTTTACATCACTATTATTCAGAGCTGATATTGGTGTTGGACAGAAATCTACACTCTCTCCTACTTTTTCAGTATTTTATATTGCTTCTATTTTCCATATATTCAAAAAAAGAACTAAAAATATTTTAACTTCCATTTCAGTTTTGATTCTTTTATTTGTTAATGACAGTCTTTTTCAAAGTTATGAGAAATCTAATGCAATCCTCTTTTGTAGTTATAACATCATTTTATCTCTCTTCACCCAATTTAGTCTAGTAATAAAACATGACAAATTGGAAGTTTTCCACTTCTCAAGATCAACAAAGAATGTTAATTCACCTCTACTAGATCTGAGACCTGTAGGAGGTACTTTACTCAGACCAAAAAACACATGGTAATATCTAAGGTTTTTCTTTGATAAAAAACTTTTTTTGACATCACATTTGCTATTATGCTAATAAAGCCTTATCCACCATCAAGGGCATGAAGATGTTGGGGAATTCAACAAGAGAGCTCTCTCTGATACATAAATATCTGAGAAGAGTAGCTCTATAAATTATAGAAGCCTTTTATACATTATCTTTATAGGGAGTTGAGGCTATTACCAGTCTAATCCCTATTTATTTCCACCTCAATAAAATCATTGGTTGATATCATCTTTAAGTAGTATCTTTTTCTAAACAATATATAATAAACTCTCTTTTAAATAAACATTATTCTAAGAAGGCCACTTTTCATTACATGGCCACTTTTCATCTTATTCCTGAGCAATGCTTGAAGATCAAAAGTCCCATAGTAGACACCAATAATCACTTGAACAAAATCTTTCCAGCCTTTGATAGTTTGAACAGAGAACTGTCTTCTAGTTTTTGTCTTGTAAACACTTGTCCTACACTTGTCCTAATTGTTTTTTCTTTCATTTAGCTAATTGAAAAGATGTCAATACAAAAATCACTTATTAAAACAAACTCAAGAACATCTATGAAGCTTTATCCAACAACCAAGACACCATACTCATCATATCTGACACAAGTATTAAAAACAATATTGCTATCTTAGTCTTGCATATCTGGAGAGGACATGAAATTATTGCAAAAACTGTTCATCATATAATGAATATATATATACTACATATCATCACTATATCTGATGTCTTAAAGAAGTTCTTTGATATGAATATAAGTAGCTCAATTTCATTTTGGAACTATCCTAGTAATAATAAATGGCCTCCACATTTACTAGTTAATAAAAAATTAAAATTCCACAAAATATTTATCTAGCAAAATGTTATGAGAGTTCAGTAAGAAAGAAGAATGCAATTCTATTATTAGAAAGTAGCAGATGTATTTACAAGTATCTGATTCCAAGAAAAAATATTTCCTTGATTTAAAAAATGATGATGATTAACTTATTTGTCCTATCTACTCTAAAGATAATGCTTGGCTGAAATACTTCAGCCTCTCTAACTTGTTGTGTGCACACATCACTATATTGATTACCAATCACACTTCCATTGGCATATATAAACTAAAGTTCTTCCCTAATAATTCATTTGCATACTTATGTAGCAATTTTTCTATTAAAATAAGAATACACATTTTATATAAGTGTATATAGTATATGAAGTCATGGAATCCTATATAAGAGTCTCTTAAAGATATTCTTATATTTTTTGAGTTCAATCCAGGAGTATTTTGCTCTCAGAAAGACATTATATATTATTGATTATTTACTGTATTTAACTCTCTACTTAGTATAGTATTATATCTCCTACTTTTTCTTTTTCTTTTTTCTTTTCTTTTCTTTTCCTCTTTATTTAAGAATTATATTGTGTAGTTACCATAGCCTACCACTATGT
>Ga0157363_1001798_pt1 | contig 18292 bp, 6 predicted proteins | sample AttsexASBM1_FD_111477 | JGI IMG/M metagenome (GOLD analysis project Ga0157363, IMG submission 111477) | Fungus gardens microbial communities from leaf cutter ant in Ribeirão Preto, State of São Paulo, Brazil - Atta sexdens ASBM1 | ecosystem: Host-associated > Fungi > Mycelium > Unclassified ... | reverse complement strand
TGGGGTTATGTTGATAGATGCCCAAGTTTATTGTATGACGTCTATGATCTATTTATTTTGACCATCACTTACCACTAAAGCCATCTATAGGAAAACGGCGGAAGCAAAGTTGTACACCTAATATTATATACTATATATTATATACTAAACAAATTTTACTTAAGACATCTTTTCAAGTTTTCATATTTTATTATTCCGACGACAATTACTTACGTATATGAGCATGAATTACATATATACGGAAGCATTAATAATTAATTCTCGAAAATGGTATGTTGCAATATAACTTTATTGTACATGGTTGAATTAGTAAAAAAATAATTTTAATTTGATAAAAAAAAATTTGAAAATTTAAGAAAATTATGGGTGATGGGAGTATTTTGTTAAACAAAAAATAAAATTTTTTTTATCTATAACTTTAAAGTACTCTTGAAACTATGCAACTTTTGTTTAAAAAAATTTTTTTCTATCTTTTATATTTTCGATATTCGTCTTGAAAGAAAAATACCGTTTTTTTTTAAAGGAGTGTTTCACTCCTTAAACAGGAGTTAGCGCACGTATAAAAAAATACGTGTCTCTTAGATTTTCGTGTTTAACAACATATCTCATGGAGAATCAAATCAGTTCCGGACAGTTGTGAACCTTCCCTTGTAAATAAAGTTCGATCATAATTATGCCAATAGTTTTGTCCAGATGGATCATTTCTCCCTTATTCTCCTCAGAGTATTTGTCATCGGATGATTCGTCCGGGACTCTCCAGTTTTTGACTAGGAAGATGGCCGAACTTGCGCGTTGCTGCGCTGGAGGAAAAAGTATTTTTTTTCTGCTAGACTGTGAACTCTGTTGGCTGAACGTGTGCGGACACACGATTACAATTAATTCTCTATCCAGATGAGATTATTGGCATAATTATGATCGAATTTCATTTGGTAAATTTGTTTAATCTATAAATTAAAAAGAAAATAATCTTAAAAGATGAGTAATAGTAATTTAAAAAAAAACAGCAGATGAATAAAATAATGAATTAACAGTAAAATATGCAAACACTTATTAATTGCTTACTGAATCAATGTTATGATGTCGACATAATGCTTTTATCTTCAGAACTGCCAATGAATCTACAGTAGAATACTTTCGGATTCACTCTGCTGATTTTATTCTCTCGAAATATCGTTGCAAATTTCACTGAAATATACGAGTAGCGATATTGTGCTGTCACTAGCAGTATGAGATTTATCATGTAAAGCAAGGTAACCTTTTTTATAAACATATACACACTAATAGCAATGCAATTTTCCAGTAGAAACTTCCACCAAGAATGGTTGCTTTAAAAGAACTAAAGGTAATCTGTAATCCTCATAGAAAATATTTCTTCTTGAAAATCACTGTGAGAAACGTGCAGTATAATATTATTATGGATCCAGTCATACAGCAAAATTTGAGCGAAATCTCTACTGGCTTTAAAGTCGACATTATGATGACTTTCATCGTCTTGTCTTCAACACGCTTTTGAATTAATTGAATCATAAGGTGGTCTCTATGCACATGCATTTGTCTTAACAAGAAAAATACTTCTATGGTAATCGCTAAGCTAATCGTTGCATCCTCCAAAATCTTATTTTTTGACACAAATAAGATTCCAAGAATTACTGTGTTAGTTTGAATCACTTGGAACAGTAATATGATGGCACATATTCTCCGGAACAGAGTATTGTCTAGTCACTGGTAACAAGAATCAGAATCCTTGCCTCAGAATCTATTTAATCTAACAATTAATTTTGATGGATGATTAATTGGATTTGTTTTGAAAGTTCATGTTCTGATGAATGCAACGTTTTCATGATAAATAGAAAATGTTATACAAAATATAGCTCACAAAGATAATTTTCAATTTTTCTCTCTTTTCTCTGATCATAAAATATGTTATTACATGTTAAATGATATCTTTTTTTAAAATGATCTTCTAAGCTAAAAGATAATTTAATTAGTTACAGTTGCAAATTTGTGCTGATATTTTAAATCTACAGTGTAGGGAGTAACTTAATATGTATATTAGATTCAAATATATATTCTGATGTATATTTCTATTTATCTCCTTTCAACATTTTTATTATCATATATAAATTTATATATATAAATTTATATATATAAATTTTGTTCTCCTTTTCAAAAGTATATACTGGACTTTCTATTGCTACTTGAAATTGGTCGCGATCGATTATCTTTGAATATTTTATTTTTCTTCAGCTTATATTTCCTTGTAGTTTGTATTATAACATGCATTGTTATTAGAAGAATATATCATTTCTCTTTTACCACAATTATAAATGTTTATTCTATATGACAGTACAGGCAAATTAACTATCATCAACAGAAAGCTTCTGTAGTTCATTCATTGTAAAAAATAGAGAAGTTTGTAATTTTCTCGATAAATTTGAGATATGTCACGATATGTTCATTTTATTTGTACAGGTTGGACGTAACTCTAAGTTACTTTATAATTATTCTCAGATTACGAAGCAGTAATTATCTTATAGTATTCCATACTTCATTGCAAAGCAAGAAGCAAAAAAATCAATATGATGCTGATCTAGTATTCTCCTTCAAAGAGCAAGCAAAAGTTGAAGTTTGTAATATGTTACAATGAACACCAATATCATTTTATAAATTATTTTAAAATGAATGTTTATTTATTAATAAAACAACATATCAATATAAATATTTCTATTACAGATATTTAAAAAAAAATAGTTATAAAAAAACTTTAATTATTTATTTGTTTTAAATTGATTACTTTTAATTCTTTGCATCTTTATATGTGTATTAGGTTTATATATATATCCACAAGTATATAAACTTATATTTACCATCTTTCGACATTTTCATTATTCTGTACATTCTATTCTTCTCTTTAGAAGTATATTTTATGAAACTTTACAATCACTATTTCAAAGTTGATTGCAATCGATTTTATTTTTATTGTAGTTATATATTATCCTCATTTTAGATATTAATTTTTTTACAACATTATAATTATTATAAGTATTAAATTTTATAGTTTATTATTAATTATAATTTGCTAGAGACTTATCTGTTTATTTATTACAATTTGTCTACAGTTAATTCACAATTTTTTCTAATTTTAAAAGTAAAAGTAAACAGAAGCACAATAAAAAGCTAAATTCAACTATCAATTTCAAAAATCATAAGTATATTTCGTATCTATATTTTGAATTATTCCAAAGATTATTTATCCAAAGATTTGTTAATGTTTTGTTTCCAAATTTGTTTCATTTTCTTAATTTCTTGTAATATAATAATTCTCTATCGTGTAATTATTAAATTTGTAAACAATAATACAAATAAGACAAGTAACAGACTCTCGAAAATATCAAAATATCAAAATAAATAAAGAGCTAATGAGAATTATATGCACGATTAGTGCAAATTTATTATTAGTGCAAAAATAAGAACCGTTTATTATCGAAAAATTAAATATTGGATAAAATTAAATATTGGGAAAAAGTTCGTGGCGATTTTTTTAGTAAAATTAAAGTGTTTTTCTTAGAGTATTGAAATCAATTTATTTAAACCAAATATGCTCCATTATTTTCTATAATATTTTGCCATTTTTAGGGCAGAGCCATAATTTCATCGCGATAGAACTTCTGTGGTTTCTGATCGAAAAACTGCTTCAAGTGATTTTCACAGACTTCTTTTGAAGCTAACTTTACATCATTAAGAGAGTTCTGCAGAGATCTAAACAAATGATAGTCTGAGGGTGCTATGTCAGGACTATACGGTGGATGCATTAAAACTTCCCAGCCAAGCTCTCGCAATTTTTGCAGAGTCATCAAAGATGTGTGTGGTCGAGTGTTGTCGTGATGAAAGACTTTTCTATTGATTAATTCTGGCCGCTTTCTTTCAATTGCTTGTTGTAATCTCTGCAGTTGTTCACAGTAGAATTAATTGGACGATAACAGTTCATAGTAACGTAATAAACGATTCCCTTCCAGTCATACCACACACACACAACATCTCCTTCTTTCTCGTCAATCCAGGTTTTTACGATTGCTGTTTACGATTGCTTGCGCCTTCTCTCCTTTCTTTATCCACGATCTTTTTCTAGTTGAATTGTCATAGGTGATCCATTTTTCATCACCAATTATCATTCTCTTCAGAAATGGCTCAATTTCATTTCGTTTCAGTAGCGTATCACAAATGTTAATTCGGTCCATCATGTTTCTAACACTTAACTCGTGAGGAACCCAAACATCTTTTTTTGATATCCAGCTTTGTGTAAATGATTTAAAACTGTTTTGTGGTCGATGCCTAGTTCCCTGGCAATCTCCACAGTGCTCACATGCTTATTACGCTCGACTTTTACCATGATTTCATCGGACTTTTCAGTGATTGGTCGACCGGAGCGAGGTTCATCTTTCACATCGAAATTTCCAGCACGAAAGCGAGCGAACCATTTCCGTGTTGCTGATTTTAATAGAATATCTTCACCGTATATAGCGCAAATTTTTTCACAAGCCTATGCAGCATTCTTGCTTTTATCGTAATGATACTGCAAAAATGTAATGAATTTTTTCCTTATTTATTTCCATTTTCAAAATAAAATAACTTTTGATCTACTTCACTGATTTCAATCTTTTTCGGCTCAAAACAAAGGTTAAAATGTCACTTTTTGAACGCAGTCTAGTGTTGCCGATGCGATTAGTAGTTGACTGCTGAGCATTTAAAGCCATCTAGCGGGAAAAACGCCACGAACTTTTTCCTACACCCAATATAATTAATTACCAATATAATATAGACGTTTCGGCTTGCGTTCGAACCATCATCAGTATGTTTAAACATATGTTGTAAATCTCTCACTTCTTCATAGCTAGATGAAAGAATGGCGACTCAATCTCCTTATTCTATTGGCAAAGATTGACAAATTCAGTGACAATAATAGATGAAAATCTGTACAGATGTCAAAAATATTATTTCTATCTTTATCATAAAGAAAAATTAATGTACTTATCATACGTATGAAAGATGTGACATCAAGAAATAATCGAAATAAAAAAAATCCGCAAATTGTGATATAAATTCATATTGTGATATAAATTCACTACATTTCGATTATTGTGACGGTTATATAATATTTAAATGAGTCAAAAGATAATACACAGTATACAAACTGATAGGCAAAACAAACGGTATTATCAATATATATTAGACTATTACTTAAAGATAACAAAAACGGTGCGCAGTTTAAATTAGTATAAATTATTGAGAATCGAGAAATATGAGTAAAAACTCGATGTAAAAACTCGGTGTTAGATTGCAAGTGAAGACTATTTTTTTGCTGAATGTGTAGCATTTCCGAGATACATCGTTTACAAAAACCGCTCATGATCAACAATTTCCGTGCCTTCTCAATCACAACTGTAATGTAATAATAGCGAATATGATTAAGATAACACTCAGATTTTATATCATATTATACACAAAGAAATTTACAACATTCTGTGTAAGCCTGATTGTTATTGATTATAATATTATAGCTAGTGAGAGAGAAAACACTATTATGTGGCTAATTCTTATAATATGTCGAAATATGTTCCAACAACTCACAGTATTTTTCATACAATTGATGATATTTTGATGAGTTATTTTAGTCATATTCGATCTATCAGCATTACATTGCGATTATCAAGACTTTAATTTATTACTGATTACTATTGTTGATGGATTTTTTTAAAAATTACACTGTGTTACGTAAATTTAACCAATATTTTATTTAAAAAAACAGTTTTTTAATAACATATTGTATATTCATAATTCGAAAAGTTAATTTGATTTAGAACAATTTTATATCTTGACTCATATTACACACAAAGGATTAACACGATTCTCGCTGTCAAATGAGGATCTAGTTTGAATAATTTTGACTATTATATATTCATTTGGATATGATGTGATTGTAATAATTTCGAAGAGGATGGATGATATTTTTAGAATGTTACCTCATTTTAACATGTTAGAATTTAATATTTAATTTAATTTAATTGTATTTATATTCACAAAGAGCATACAGCCAAATACACAGGTTATTAGTTTCGCTGTAATCTATTTGAGATAATCTTTACAATTTTTTAATTACATAAATGTTTCGGCCGATATTCGGCCTTTCTCAATATGTTTTAACTAGATTTAATTCGGAAATATGGTAAATTCTAATTTTCAAGAAAAAAAATCTTAATCATTATAATGTATTTTAGTTAATTAATATAAACGCTAAGTGTATGAGAGTCAATAGATTTTTTTCTTGTGAATAGAAAGCGCATGTTAATCCGTTAATGATTGTTAATCTGCTTATCGTAAAGAGTTTCCAAATTCTATTACAATTTGCAATTAGTGTTAGTTATAAATCCATTTTTCCCTACAGGCAAAATTCGTAAATAGTAAATCTTTGCTTGACATACCTTTACATAAGTGCAGTAGAAATTACAGTTTTTCGATGAAGAATTATACAATCTTTATAATTTGATTTTATATTTTTCAAGGAAGAAACTTTCTCGAGTTATTGTTGTAAAATAAATTTTAATTTACTCTGTGTTCTGTCTTTTTATATTTATATTTGTTAGAAAACTTATTTAGAGAAGAAGGAAAAACAAAGAAGGGGTAGGAAAGGGATTGTAAGTGAGAAATTATGTTGAGTAGGGGTAAATATAATTCTGGTAGCTTATCAATGTCACTTTGCTTATTCAAACTTGACTTTTGTTTCTTTATATGTATCATCTCAGAAATGGTTCTCTTGTAATATGAGGGTTCTGAATCTAGGATTAAAACATTATTCCAATCTAAGACATGATTTTCATTCAAACGATGGCTTGAAATTACGGATAATAAATTTGTTGGTTTATTAATATTAATTTTATGTTCCTTAATTTTGATTTTTAGTTTTCTTTTAGTTTGTCCCACGTATATGATGAATCGCTACGAGTCTATCAGTTTATCTTATATATTACTCTTATCTTTTTTTTTTAAAATATCTTTCCCGGTTTTAATAAACTTATTTAATTTATTTATAGGTTTGTATGCAATATTAAAATCAAATTTGTAAGCTAACCTTTTAAATTTTTCTGAAATTCCATTATAGTAAGGAATTGTAAAGAACTTTTTTAAATTGTGATTATTGGCTGTGTCATTATCTTGATTGTTATTTTTTTCTTTGCGGGTTATGTTTATGTGATTTTATTCTATTGTTAATTGTGGAGAAAATAAAATCAAATAAATTCTTCTAACAAATATAAATATAAAAGAACAGAACACAGAGTAACATTAAAATTCATTTTACAAGCATAACTCAAGAAAATTTCTTCCATCCTTGAAAAATATAAAATAAAATTATAAAGATTGTATAATTCTTCATCGAAAAACTGTAACTTCTACTGCATTTACCGAAACGTTTATGTAATTAAAATTATAAAGATTATCTCAAATAGATCACAGCGCAACTGATAACCTGTGTACTTGACTATGCTCTTTATTCAATCTTTGTGTATATCAAGCCATTATCATCACTAAGTTGTATTTATATTGTACTGAGAAAGACTCTGTGAGTCGAAACATTTACGGAATTATTTTTATGTATTAACTAATTAAATTGTTATTATTTTAATGTCTCCTTTTGTTCGTTTATGTTATCAAGAATTTTTATATTGCTTTGCAAATTGTCGAGAGTTATTATACTTGTTTATTTATTTCTCATATTATAAAAAAAATTTCAAAATTATTTACATTATTTTTATTTCTTTTTATATTATATTAACAACAGATTTCGAATATATAGTTCTTTTTTGTGTGTGAAAGGAGGCTCATTTATCTTTATAATCTAGTTAGATTTGAGTCTTTTAGTTGTAACCATTACTAACCATGCAAAAATACGAAAAATATCTATTCGATTGCATTTTAGTATCAACTTTTGTTCAATATTTTCTGTTTAATGTTTTTTGTGTACATTTTTATTTGTCCAAAAAAATATATAAGAACGTATTGCAATTTGAAAGTTGCTTATAGGCAACTATAAACTTTGAGTAACTTTGTTGTTTTCCTTAAAGAAGTTCTTGCTTTTTGTATCATTTTATAATTACTTTATAGGAATTCTTTTTTTAATCCTAATTGATCATTGGAGAGGTCACTGTGACCCCATTAAAAGTTTGGACTAAATTTTCACTAACTTAAATTTCGAAATAACGCCTGACACTCCATCTACCAGTAGTTTGAGCCTCTAACTCTATTACTATATGGTTGGCATTGCGTAAAATGCGTTAGTGAAACGCGTTTATTATTTTTTTTAAATCATCCTAATTAATCTTCAAATAAATACTTTTTTTGAAATGCCCTATTGCAATAATTTTTTTATCGAAGTGTAGCATCTGAAGACTTTATCTCTAAAATTTTACGCAAAAATATTAAAAAATAAAAAAATTATGATTTTTTTTATTGAAAAAAGTCATTTTTCGTTAGATCTTCATTCATAAATTTTTTTGACTATTTTAAAATTATTAATTTAGCAAAAAACCAATGCGAATACATATTTTAAATTTCAAAGAACGAAGAACGTACGTAATTTTTTTTGACTCTATACCCATGAAAATTAAGCTGTGGCAGTCATTTGAACGTGCTGTTAATCATTAATTTTCATGAAGTATGATCATCGAAGGTTAATATCTTGATCAAAAAGTTCCCGGAATTCACTCAGAAAATTCAAAATACAAGTTTTATTCATCAAAAGTGATATTGTCCCCTTCAAAGTACTCTCCATCGACTGCAACGCACTTATGCCAGCGCTTGATCTAGCTCTCGAAACATTTCTGGAACTCTATTGTCGGTATAACCATCAGAGCCTTCTTCGATTTTTCCATTATCTCTTTTCGGCTGTTAAAATGCGTTCTCCGTAATGGTTTTTTGACTCGATCGAACAGAAAAAAATCGCAGGGAGTCATATCAGGTGAATTCGATGGCTGTTGGATGGTATTCGTTTCGTTCTTAGCCAAAAATTTACGGATAATGATGGCACTGTGCGACGGTGCGTTATCATGGTGCAAAATCCACTCCATTTTTAAAATTGTAAAAAATCGAAAATACGTGCAGAGATAGATGTATTCAAGATGGCGTAACTTTTACAAATGTCAAGCTATGATGATAAAATTTGGTGAGAATGTTAATGATAGATGTGACAACCTAACCAAAAAAACAGAACTCAAATCAGCTAACTCAGAGCATCACCTGATAGTAATTCCGGGAACTTTTTGATCAAGGTAGTATAACATAAATTTGAAATTTATTATATTTATTCTTTGATATTTGAATGTTTTTTATAAATTTTTTTCAAACATTATAAATAATTTTCTTGGCATTTTCTATTAACAAATTTATATGAAATTTATATAAAAAAAATATTCGTTTACTGTGATTTAAAATGTAGGAATTGTCTGAAAATTCAAAAAAATGCTTAGTCTATATATGTATAATAATTTTCGTCCAATCTACAATTCAATAAAAATTTCAATTTTTTAATTTTTTGTATAAGAAGAAAGTTCGAAAAAAAATAAAGAAAATCAAAATTTTTTTCAAATCTTTGCCATTTTTGCAAAATTCAATTTTTTAATTTGATTGTCGGACAAGAAATATAATTATATAGATTAAGAATTTTTTTGTTTTTAGATAATTCCTCCATCTTAAGTCATGACAACAATAAACGGACATTTTTTTTATATGCTCATAAATTTATTAACAAATATTAAGAAAATTGTTTATAATATTTGTAGAAATTTATAAAGAACATTCAAATATCAAAGCAATGTAAGAAATTTCAAAATGACTGTTATATTAGAAAAAAAGAAATTCCTAAAAGATTATAAAATGATACTTAAAGTAAAAAGGTTAAATTTGTAGCCCTTTGTGAGTTGCATAATTATGATGCCTATGCACATGTGATGTTACAATCTTTCATAATTACTAATCTTATGTCCTATGATCATTTCATAAATCTGATACACATATCAGATTAAGTATACCCGACAATGTACCGCAAACCTATATAAGTATTAATTGAAAAATGTATGCCCTTTCAGGAAAATAAATATAAATGACTATCGCGGTAATACAATAATCAAGTATATAAAGAGAGACTTTTATTTCATTTATTACAAAAGTGTGACTATAAACTTCTATGTAAAATTATTCGCGATTCCCGATTTGAAGTAGCAATTATTTTACAGCATTTTTTGCTTCTTCTATAATGTACAAAAAGTCTAGTAATAAAATTCGTTGAAAAAAAATGATGAAATGATAATGAGGAGATTAAGAGTACACAATGAATTTAATAATTTAATTGGCATTCCTCAAAAAAAAATTACTAGTGTCATTACTAGTGCAATAGTGGAATAGTAAATTTGATCATTATTATACTAGTGTTACTAGTAGTGTGATATAGTAGTGGAAAAAATTTTATTGAAATTTCTCTGAAGTTTTGTTGCAAAAATAATATTATTTTATTAGCATCATATTTCAGAGGAAATTATTCGACAAAATTACAATAAAAAAAAATTTCTTTTATGAATTCAAAAACTAATTTTATGATGCTTTCATGCAGTCATCTATCTTCCATTTAACATACTTCTGCAATAATATGGGAACTGCTCTTTCGAAGAACCATAAATACCTATAATACTAATGGACGTATAATTGTAATATATCTGATCAAAGATATTGTGAAAGTGACGGAAAACGTATAGAAAAAATAATTAATGTTAAATATAAGTAATGTACAAATGAAGATACCTATAATAATACTTGTTTTTAATTACACTGTAAGATATTATTTCTACAAGCTGAAATAATACTAATTGCTCTAATATATATGTATTTTTTACTCTAATATATATAATTTTATACACTAAATATTACAATTATTGAAAATAATTCTTATATCACATCATATGTCATACACTGCAGTAGTAATACTGCGTCTAATCATCGTGCACACATCAAAAAAGCGACGGACAACACACTCACATACACATATACATACGTGGCCATATCAATGTAATGAAACATCAATGTAAAAAAACCGAAGAAAAAAAACCGAAAAAGTTTAACAAAAGAAAGACTTGGCGCCTTTCTGTCGCGATTTCCATCTCGGGTATCTATCTCGTTTCGTAGTCAAAAGGACCGCAACACATGTATGTCCGTTTAGTTAAGACGCGAGATTCCCTATCCTTATTTTCCGGAACTATCGATGAGAAAACCCATTCGCATGAGCTCAGTCGCGATTCGGAAGTCACCGAGAATAGTCGATTCCGGTCAGTCTTATAATCACGGTATCAAAAATACGTTTCGAGAAAATGTGTTGTGACGATCCAAGGCGACAACGTATCCAATTATCAGGCGACATGGCGTTGCCGCAGCAACAGTGGTTCAAGATGTTCGCCCAGCGTCCAGATACGCGTCGCGATCTGTTAAAGTTATTCTCTACTCTCTATAGATAGTCGTAGATAATCGTGGAATTTTAAGTCGTAGAAAACCAATCACAATCAAATATAAGGAGAAACTTGATTAGAATTAATCAGTTTCTTAACTTAAGACTTTACGACCGTCTACGACTTCTATGTAGAGGAGCACTTTTTAAACAACATCCACAGCTCAGGATGTTCGCGCACATACATAAATTGTGACATATGCAAGTGAGCTGAACTTGTAAAAAAAACTTGTAATGTGAAATCTTGTGAATCATACAAATATATTCTTTTCATACAAACTTAATTATGACGAGAAATTTAAGTGAACTAACACAGCACGCAAAAAGACAGCATGATTCTTAAGTGGCTCGTATTGAACTAACAAACACTATTGTCTCAGCAATTATTGCGTATCAGCAGTGATACTACTGATGACATTATTAAATGTCACTAGTGATACTAGCAATTTTTTCCCGTAAGGGATACAGTAATATCACTACTGGCTCTAATAGTGTACACTAGTAGTAACAATAATTCAATAGTGTTGAACACTACTAATAGTACTACTAACTCAGCAGTGACACTAACACTATTGCGTATCAGTAGTGATACTATTAATATCAGCAGTATTATAGTAGTAAAGCTATGCTCTACTATGCACTAGTAATTTTTTCCGTAATGGATCAAATATATGAAATGTCTTGAAGTCCATTGTTTTATGAATTAACACGTGATGTGAGCCGTCGACAACAATTTCGGAAAATAACAATTGAAGAAATATTTAGAAAATGGAGAAAAATAATTAATAGAAAAGAAAAATTAATTATTAACAATATTACCGTAATAAATAGGGCTGATCTCCAATTCCGATTAACTTAATCGGTCAATTGTTATATTGAACAATCGCATTTGTAGTTCAACAGAACAGATTAATCACATTAATAACTAATCGATCGAGTAGGTTAAACCGGAGTTGATGAAACCGGTTTATAAGTTTCTTTCATGAATGACAAAATTTTTTCTTTAATTAAATAAAAATTAGAATATAATTACGTATTCCTTATGTAGCACAATTTAAAAAAAGTGAAGAAATATTTTTTAAATTGACAAAATGTTATTTTTAAATAATATCAGTAAAAGAATATATTTTTAACACTAAATGTTATTTTTATTTTACAATCCTTAAAAACCATACTTTTTGAGAGTTGCGACAACTTCAATAATTTTTTATGACTTTATGTCAGTTTTGATAATTGATAGATTAATGTATACTATATAATTCATTTATGATATAATTAAAAATTACATTTTTTTTTTTGGTTGTGTTAAAGTAAGGGAAAGAATTTTTTTTTTAATAATGAATTGATTACATATTTGAACTATTGCGCTGATTTTCTTAAAGTAAGTGTTGCAGTTGTTAAATATAACAAGTTGTACTTAAATTTAATTAAATTTAAATCGTTTGTTATTGTTAAATTTAATTCAGTTTAAAGCATATAAGAAAAATAAATTAAAATCGAAGATTTAATTTCTGAGAAACATCATCATGTTTTCTACATATCGTTCATCATATTGTTATAATCATCCTCAGACTATTATACGAAACTTTACTCTTTTCCTTTAAAATAATTGTGTTAATTTCATTTATCTCGGAATAATCATTTCCTATATGATATTTACTAAATTTAAATGTGCAGAATATGTTTTTTTTATTTTGCTTTTAAAAATAAAAGAGCGACTAAATATGACTGGTTCATAATCTAAAACCATTAAAAAATATAATATACGGTTTAAAATACTACTTATTTTAAAAGAAGATACATATAAGAAACATAGAATAAATAAACATGTAATAAATTTTACTGTCATAAATAAAGGCAGAGACAGGTTAAACTTTCCAATTTCCGCAATTCTGCATTCTAGGTTGTTAGATATTATTAATAATATAAATGTACGTTTCATTGATGGTCCAAATTGATACCAGTTTTCATCAAATGCTCTATCTATTATTTCAATACTCTATAATTAGTATAAGAGGTAATTATTTAGATTAGACTCGCCAAATTTGACCTCGATATATGTTGTCAAAGTCATGATCCTGAGGGAACTCCGACAGGTTTTAATCGTCTCGTTATTCGTTAAAAAATTATTAACAAAACAAATTTAAGAAATAATGTTTCTTTATACTATATATATATATATATATATATATATATATATAACAAAAATTCTCTATTTTAAATAGGAACTCGGATCAAAATTACATTCAGGATAAAAATTTCGGCCTAGTTACGATCATGATCCAAAGTTAGTTAACATTTGGTTTCGGTGTCGGTTCCAATTCTTTTTTGGAGACACGATAGTCTCGGCTAAACTTGTTAGAGGTCACTCAGAGGCATGATTTTAACAACGTACATTAAGGTCAAGGTCATTGGGGAGGAGAGAGGGATCTCCTAATCTAAATAATTAATAAGAATATATAAAATAATACATGGTAGTTAAAAATATTTTTCATTTAATCTTGTCAACATTTATAATTTATAATTATTTTTATTACACAATTATTGTCATAATATTCTAAACTAAACAACTAAAACTGTATAAATTATCTTTTCTATTTATATTAAATAATATAAATTATTTTATCTGTAATATTTAAATATATAATTTCAAATTTTGACGTTTTAAGTACATAAAACTTGACAATTTAACATTCTTTCAATATTATTAATTTTATTTACAAATCAAAAATAATTTATACAGAGTGTTCCCGGATTAAATGGCCAAATTTAAGTATGATTAGGATCTCAAAATAAACAAAATTTTCCTCTGTAACAAATTCCTCTAGATTTACAATTAGACAATACATTAGATAGTCTGACAAATTCCAACTATTCTTAATTTCTCAATCGATAATTGGGCACCAAGCATGAGAAAGCGTATCATTCGTTCAATGAATTAACAAAAAAAAAAAAGATTCTACTCAAAATATACAGATTTCTATAGAATTGCGAACGTGGACGGCTCTGATAACCGACAGCTATGGTAATGGTAAAAGGGGCAATTCGTGACCGGAAACGGAAGATATTTTGGAAAACAAGGAAGATTTAGAGAATGATACAGCAAATAAAATGCATAATATGCAGAATTCATAACAAGAAATAATAACACATATTTTCTCTCACTGATTTGCAATATTCTGTACGCTGGCTGATTTAACGTTATACAAAGCGTTAATGATTGCTCCTCCAAGTTCTTGACACGCGATATTAAATACAAGAATTTTATTTTGGTACAAGCTTCAAATTTTAAACTGATTCTATGATCAGTGGATATCATAATTAAAGGCATATACTCAATTAGACAAAGATTACGGTAGTGATCGGCCTTGTTTAACATGTCGACGAGCTTGACCGCGCGAATAATGAGAACTATTACAACGGAAAATATTTACGGCGAAATACTAGAATATGCAAGAATTTTATTCGAAATCTAACACAATCTCGACAGTAAGATGCGATACAAAAATATAATGCAATGATACAATACAGAATGACCTGGCTGTGACCGCGGATGTATAAGTAACTGACTCGAAATTAACGCAATCTGTACGATATCGGGATAACACGATCACGCTCTGCACGCTCGCTAATGCGACGCAGTTATTCATTAAAATACCGGACTCTATTCAATGGAACTAAATGATATACTTGCGGATACGTGCGATTCCTCTAGAAATCGATGGCTTTACGTTATGTACAATACGTTATGTAATGCTCGTCTCATCACGGAATGCTTCTAGCTCGTCTATCGCACTCGATCCCGTATATATCCTGTCCTCATTACGTCCTCATAATGTCCTCACTTACGTCCTGCGCCAAAGCTCGCATACACAAGTGCCGGATCCGGGGTCTTTTCGGGAGCACGCAAGCCCACGTGAAAAGCCTTATCACGCCTGATTGATTGCGAGCCATTTTGCAAATCGTTATAGCGTCGCATGCTCTGTATTCTTGCGCGCGTGATATGACTTGTGGCTGGTATCCTTTTAGCTGTAAGACTTTCTTCTATACTATTCGGATAGAGTGCTTGTAGGATTTGATGGGTTCCTCCTTTAGATGATTTCCGCTTCCTGATTAGACATCCTCTCCCAATAAAGATTCCCTTGCACCGACAGCAGAATCTCTCGCTTTTATGGCAGAGAGTGGATCTATCCTTTCATGTCATTCGAGTCGCTTCCTTTTTAACAAATTTTGGCAATATTACCCCATAAAAATAACTCGTTACCATTCTTTTTCTCCAAAAGTAACTCGTTATCGTTACTCGTTATTGATTTACAAAAGTAACTTGTTTCTGTTACCGATACTCAAAATCTAACGAGCTGTTATTTTTTCATTTGATGCTAATAAAAATATTATATTTTTCATTGGCAAAACTCAGTGCATATTAAAGCCATTGTACACTACTCTAATCTGAATGTGAAAATGAAATATCTCAATTGATATAATGTCCAAAGAGCATTTTATCTAATTAAAAAATTTTTAATACATTTTATTATTTTTTTATCAAATAGCATAATAAAATGTATTGAAGATTTTTTTCGCGATTTATCGCATTTCCATATTTTTATTAAACATATTTGCGTCTATTTGTATAATATATATACGGATTTAAATTGCACTGAATGCGCAATATCCAGATAGCACAGAATATTTATAATAAATGTTTATTAATATTCATTTTGTAAAATGCTATATAAATATTTCATATTTTATATAAAACTCTATTATATATTGGGTTGGCAAGAAAAAATTGCGTTTTTTTAGTTCAAAGTTATATTTTACAATATCTTCGTCAATTATGAATTAAATTTAAATAAAAAAAAAATGGTTTTAAAATTTGAAATCTCTTTTTAAAAGCTTTCCACATTTTTTAAGTTTATATGAATTTGATAATTTTTACATACAAAAATTATGAGCTGAAAAAGACGGAAAATTTTCTTCTCACTTTGTGAGTTTGTAACGTGCCTAAAACAAATTTGAGAAAATTTTCTACCTATCATGAAAGCTTGATACTTTCCCTATAAAATCGTTTTTTTAAAATATTCTTACGATTTTTAGTTATTCCTACGATTTTTACTGAGTTATCGCGGATTAAATAAAAGAAACATTTTGACTTTAATTGCTCATAACTCCGTTAAAAATTGTTATAATTTAAAAAAGAGATTCTTAAAGCTGAAACTTTACTCTATCATGATACAATATATTAGGTGTGGGAAAAAGTTCGTGGCGTTTTTCCCATTAGATGGCATTAAAAAAACGCCTCGAACTTTCATATTAATCGATAAGAAAATAATTGCAGTTTTTACTGATAGATGCCTTTTAAAAAAACATAATTACTTTCTTGCCAATCCAATAGATATCACATATAATCCAATAGATATTTTATATAAAGTTCTATTCGAAATATTATTAAAATACAGATTAAATATTTTATGTAATATTTATAACAAATATAAATAAATATTTCTAATAAATATTTTTTACTTCGATTATAATGTTTCATTAAATATCTTCATAGCATTCACTATAACATGTACAATAAATATTTCATAATATTTAAAATAAATGTTTATAATCTATACAATTTAAGATCACAAAAATATTTACAAATACTTTATAAATATTTTGTAAATAATTTTATAAATATTGTGTACTGGGTAGTTCTATCAATGAAAAACGCTACTATGCAGATTTTTGCGATAAATATTTTGAAGAAAAGTCAGAATTCTATCTTTTAGTAGAGGAATAAAGTTCAAAAACTTTTATATATATTGGTATACATATATATATATATATATATATACACGGTTTAATTATGATTAAAACTTTGTGGCACTATTAGAAATAAAGTAACGATAAAAATAACTAATGAAATTGTTACCATTACCCTAAAAATGTAACTGCAATGTAACTTACAATGAACGTTACTCAGAAGAAAATGTAACGTCGTTACCCATTCGTTACTGAAAAAAGTAACTTGAAACGGTAACGACGTTACAAATAACGCGTTGCCAACCCTTGCTTTTTAATAATTGCCTGGAAGGCAATTCAGCAACAGGCTCACAAATTTATAAATAAAGCATTATTTTGAAAAAGTCAAAGCGGTCACTTGCGTACTACCTCTCACTGGAATAGTCTCGTGCCTCCGTGTATCATCTGTCTTCTATTTCTTTCTTGCCATCAGTTGAGATAGTGAGACGAAGCCTATAACAACTCTCGTAATAGCAGATAATAAAATAGACTTGTAAAAGAAATAATAATATTCCCCGAAATGTAACAATAGAAATCGCTCGGAAATCGCAATAAGCGCCGACATGTCCGTCCTCCGCGTCGGGAGGATACACGACGAAAACTGCTACTTCGTTAAGACCGGCTGACTCTTGTGACGAACGATGAAAAATATCACGTCACAATATACCTACAACAGCCAATAACGAAACAAGAAAAGAGTAGAGAGCTAAGATTGCGTGGAAAGGGATATCGAATTGGAGCCGGACCATTTGATATTAAGAAATGAGAAGACGATAAGCAGAAATATTCGAAGAGTCGAGAATTAAAGTTGCCTGGCTAGACAAAATAGAGGCGAATCAGAAGAGATAGTAGAAGCCTATCGAAGATCTTGTAGAGGCCTTTCTGCCACGAAGGAAGGATAGATCCTCGGCAAGAATACTATTCCGTACCTTGAGGTACGGAATTCCGTAATTTTCGTTT